>Ga0172367_10007868_pt1 | contig 12065 bp, 17 predicted proteins | sample Lak10m_FD_114542 | JGI IMG/M metagenome (GOLD analysis project Ga0172367, IMG submission 114542) | Freshwater microbial communities from Kabuno Bay, South-Kivu, Congo - kab_022012_10m | ecosystem: Environmental > Aquatic > Freshwater > Lake | place: Democratic Republic of the Congo: South-Kivu...
CAGGTATTAGTCAAAAAACTCAAACTAAATTTAGACAAGAGTTAGAAAAAGATAGAATTGATTCAGAAGACTTTCAAAGTAAAATGTCTTCTTTAGAAAGTAAACTTAATTACCTTGTAGAGGAGTTGCCTAAAGCTTCTAATCCTAGAGTAATATCTGAAAAGATTAAAAAAACTCGACAAGAGATTGCTGAGTTAGGTAAACAACCTAAACGTTTTGTAGAACTAAATCCAGGTGAATCTACTATATTTCACTTAGTTCCTTGGAAACAAGTAGAGCGTACAAAATCTTTAGTTAAGTCTCTTATTGATAAAGGTCGTATAAAAGATATACCTTTCTCTGATTCTTTTGCTCCTCGTAGAAGTTTACCTGCTAAACCTAAAGGATTTATTGAATCTATTATGCAGGATACTAGTCAGTTAGATCAAGGATATGCTACGCCTGCTGCAGTAGAACAACGTAGTATCTTTGTATTAGAAAATAAACATGGTGCTCGTAAAGTTATTACAGAGAGTAATGGTAATCTATTACATCTATATAAAAATAAAATATTACCTATGGGTAAAGCACCAGTAGATGGTGTAAAACCTGGAACTAAAATAGGATCTTCTGTTATTAAAGAAGCTACACAAGCAGAGGTAGCTAAACATACAGGTAAAGAGTATTCTAAAAATACTACAATGTCTACTACAGACTCTTTAGTGCAGACTAGAGAGTTAGCTCGTAGTACTGAGTATTTTGATCGCTGGAAAGAAACAGATTACTTTAAACAAAATGCTATTGAACTTAAACCTAATGAAAGTGTTCCTGCAGGCTATGAAGTTGTAGGTAACATTAATAATAGAACACCTCAGTTACGTAATTATGCTTTTAAACCTGAAACTGCTAGATTACTAGAGGACTTTAATAGAGTAGTATCTCCTACTGCTTTAACTAAAGGCAGTGACTTAATTGTTAAAGCTATGATGGTATTACCATTTAAGCATATGCACAATGAGTTGTATCACTGGTATGTTACTCGAGGTGCAAGTAAGTTTGCTAATCCTAAAGCTTATATAGATTTAATGCAAACTATGTCTGAAGCATTTACAGAGGTTGTTACACAAGGTCCTAAGTATCAACAATTACTTAGAGAAGGTGGATCTTTACTTTCAGATAGAACTCGTAATCTTCCTGCTATGGAAGCAGCTTTTCGTAAAGGTACTGTAGAACTACTTAAAGATAAATACTTTAAAGAGATAGCGCAAGCTACAGGTAGAACTCCTGCTGATTTAGTAAATGCTGTTTCTAAACTTTCTAATAACGCTATGTGGTTAACTCGTGATATTCTTTATATGCAATTAGCATTAGAAAAAGGTTACAATGCTAAGCCTGGAGAATATGTAGGAATTAAAGAAGCAGCTAGAAATGTAGAACGGCACATGCCTTCTTACAGATTACCTCCTACTGTTTTAGGATCTAGAGGATTACAAAAAGTACTTAATAATAAAAACTGGGTTATCTTTGCTAGATATAAACATGGTATGTTATCTTCTGGGCTAAATACTATTAAAGATTTAGCAATGGTAGATAAATCAGCACCTAAATCAAAGCAATTTAAAGAAGGAGTAGACTCTGCTATTGCTACAGCTGTAGCTATGAGTATTGTTTACCCAGTCCTTGATGACTTTTTTACAAAACTATTTGATATAAAAGCAGAAGTACGTAGACCAGGGTTTGCTCATGTATTATCTACTGTAGGTAAAGTAGCTACTTCTGAAAAAGATCCTTTTGCTTTATTTTCTGTAGTTGCAACAATGAATCCTATTCTACAAATATTTTTAGAAACAGCTGTAGGATATGAATTATATAACAGACAACCTATTTATTATTACAATGATAAAGCTAAAGTTATTTGGTCAGACTATAGGAAGTATTTAGCTAAAAAAATACCTATGCTTAGTGATGTTACTAAAGCAAATGATCAAGACTTTAAAGGTGGAGCTGGAGAATTTACTAGAAATATGTTTGATATAAACACAAAATCTGCTAGTGATCTTCGAAAAGAAAAAGAAAGAGCTAGAGTTAGGAAAACTTCTTCTAAAAACAGAGAAAGAGAGTACGAAGAAGAAAATTAGTAAAAAACGACCTCTAGAATCGAGCTACAACGCATTTAAAATAAGATCTAATGTACTGCTATCAGATTTTACTCTAAACTCGTTGTAGCTCTTTAAACTAGCCTTCTAGAGCATATGAGCTAAAAACAAGCCTTAATATGCCTACATGAATGACAATTACCCATTTTAAGTTATCTTGCTTAATATCATAGGTAGGATTATCCATAAGTTCTGCACCAAAGACTAATCCACCTATTGTTTCCCACGTAAATTCTATCATATTTCACACACTCCTGATACACATGCTAGTTGTTGAGCACCTTCAGTATTATCATCGAGTTCTATAAAATCACTCCAATCAATATCTGTTGGCATTTCATTTAATAATTTATTGTAAGTAGTTTCATCTATGTCTTCATATGGAGCTTGAACATAAGTATGATTTGAGTGAGGTAAGAAAGACACACCACTTACTTCATCAAAGTGTTTCCATACCCAAGCACCAACCTCTACCCACTCTTCATCTTTAACAGAGATAGTAACAGAAGGTTTGTGTTCACACCAATGACGTTGATAGATTAACCACAACTCTAACTGTTCAAGAGCAGACTTAGAATCACGAGTAATAGCACCAACTGGAGCTTTCATAGGGAAAGCAAATACAGCTGTCGATTCAGGTCTAAAAGCTTCATCCTCTACGGGAACACCTTTACTTTTAAGATATTCGTAAATCGGATCCTTTTTATCCATACGAATACGTCGTAAGTAAAAATCATTATGTCTAGCGTGAATGCCACTAGCACTGTCCACCAACTGGGAGACTGTACCTGAAGGCTTAACAGCAGTGATAGCAGTAGAAGCAGGAATACCAAGTTCGTGAGCAAAGTTTTCATTTGTAACCCTAGCAACATCTCGTAAATATTCTAGTAATTTAGGATCAGGATTAGAGGTAATCTTAGCATCCATAATACCTGTTAAACTAACACCTAGTAAACGTTCTTCTGAAGTATTAGCAACCCACTCTTCACTTAAGAAATTAAACTTAGTAAGAGTAGATTGGATAGTACCTAAGATAGAAGCTAGTGTAACTTTACGTTCCAAAGATTCCAAGGTATCCCCGTTCCGTACAACCACTTCCGTAAGATTGCAGAACTGTTTATCACGGAGGATAATTTCTGAGCATGGGTTTGTTCCATAACTGTGATCTTTAGATCGTCGTCCCCACTTAGAAGCTTGAGTTTGAGCAGCAACACGATTAAATATTCCTCGTTCACCTGACTTTGATTTAACCAAAGATAGCCATTCTTCCATGAAAGTCTCACTATCTGGTCGTTCTGTGTAGGCAACTGAGTTGTTAGCAAGTCCTCGATGTGGATTATCATTATACCAAGCTCCCATTTTAGCTTCACGCATACGTCGATCAGTTAGATTGGAGAGAGAGATAAGAGCACTGCGACGTACTCCACCTACTACAACAATCTCACCAACCATACACATTATGTCGTGTACTTCAATACTAGTGAATTTTCGTCCACTAGCTTCTTTAAATGATTTAATCGTAAAGTCAAAGAGTCGTTTAAGAGGCTCAGGTCCTGATGCTCTTCCACCAAAAACTTTAAGTCTTGCTCCAGCTGGTCGAATCTTTGAGTAATCAACCTTAGGGATATCTCCCTCCCAGAGAGAAGAGAGAAGCTTTTTGAATCCTTTTGCCCATCCGAGTTTGCTGTCTTGTACAACGATGACATCATCTACCTCACGTAATTTATCTGGAATAGCTGGTAACTTACTTACTTCTTGACGCTCACAGCTAAAGCCTACACCAGTACCATTCATAAGAATGTAAAGAGCTTCACTAAAGGCTCGTTTGTTATTTACTGCAAGGTAACTACAGTTATAAGCTGCAATGTTATCTCGTTCTACTGCTTCACCTGCTGACATCATAAGACGCATAGAAGGCATAACATCTAGATTAAGAATAGCAGACCTTAGATCATCATAAGGAATATCTACTTCACCTGTTTGTTTCTTTAAGTATATGATTAAACGATCTACTGTTTCTTCCCATGATTCCCTTCGTTGTTCTTTATCTAAGTAGCGAGAGTATCGACTACGATGGATAATGGACTGATAAATACTTGGTAATTCCATTAAGTTTCCTTTTGATTGGTAAGGTACATTATAAAGATTAATAGGAGGGAAGGTTAATTCCCCCCATGTTATGCTACTTATCTGTTTGAAACAGTTCTTCATCACTTGGATTGCTATGACCGACCTTAGCATCTGCCATGTCTACAGCGATCGTATGCAACTCGTCAACCTGTTTCTTAAAGATAGCGTCATAATTATCTTCATAAGACTTTGTATTTGTTTTACTGATTAGTTTATCACCTGTAATATCATTCTTCGACATCTTCGTACCCCTCTATTGAAAGTTCATCTATAAGTTGTGTGTATTTCTCTTCAAGTTTTTCTTCAAAAGCATTAACTAAGTCCCAAGAAGTAAGTCCTAGTAAGTCTACTAGGTCAAACTCAGAGATTTGATCTGCTACTTTCTCTTTAAGTTCATTTAAAGTTAGCAATTTCAAACTCCTTTAGTAACTCAATAAAATGAATAGCTTTATCTAGGTCTTGTTTACCCCCTTTCTTACGCCATCGACAAAGATACTTGATAGCTGTTGCTTCTAAGTAAGGAATATTGTTTACATGACAAAAGTAAGCAGGTTGTATTACAAAATCCTTATAGTGAGTACCCCCTACTTGCTTATTAATTGCTAGTTCCATACTTTTTCCTTAAATATTTTAAACTTACTGGCATTTCATCAAAAGAACCGTTGTTAACATCATGTAGAATGTATAACCCTCGCCAGTGATTGTTAGTCTGGTGATTGAGATAGTGTTCTTCATGCTCGTAACAACTACCAGCAATTAGAGCAGTCATTTCACTACCATCAGCACGCTTTCCGTAAGCAATATCACGACCTTGTTGGTGTCCTGCTATACAAGATTGATGATGCTTAAGTAAAAGCATACGAGCAGTAGTGCAAGGGTTGCCCATAACTCCACTGACAAAGTAGTGACAGAACGCAATACCTTCGATAACGATCGGTTGAAGGAACGGAATAACTTCCCAGCCACTTTTTTCATACTCAAGATCTCCTAATGAAATTAAACCATCTAGTTTTGGATCATTCTGAATAGCTCTATTGATACGATGCTCGTGATTACCTCCAAGCATAACTAGACGAGGTTTCCACCTAGCTCTCTTAGTATCAGTTAGACGCTTCTGTTCCGCCCTTACGGGCGAAAGCAGAACCTTCATTGCATCTTTAGAAGCTTGTATATCAGCTTTGTAACGCTGTCCTTCCATAGATTTACTACCAGCCTTATCATGAGAAGAGAGTGAAGGCATGTCAGCAAAGTCACCTAAGTGAACAATTATGTCAGGTTTCATCTCTACTGCATACTTACCAATAGATTCTAAGAAAGAGTAGTCATCTCCAGGTCTTATTTGAGTATCTGGAATGACCATAATACGTTTACCCATAGTGATCTCCGTTGTTACCATTCTGACCTATGTTATCCATACGATCTTCATCCCATTCATCAGCTGTATCTTCGTCTATCTCTTCTACTAACTGATCATTAGGATCTAGTGGTGCACTCTTCATGATGGGATACCTCCTTCTTCTTTAAATAGATCTAACTCTTGTTGTACATCTGATTCTTGAATCTTAATGATACCATTGAATACTAAGTTTTTAATTGCATGATCCATTAAGAAACTAGCTTCAGCTTCAGTAACACTAAAGTCAAAGTCTAAACTACCATCTTTCTCATTGCGAACACAGTTGTCTATACGCATTTAACCAATCCTTTCTAAAGTCAAGCCATTCAAAGTTGTTAGCCTCAGCCCACATTGCATAAGTTGTCTTACTACCTCTGTGTAACTTATTAGATGCATTCTGGAATAACATTATTATTCTAACATGTGGATTACAATCCCTAAACCATATCATTTTCTTACGAGTCTCTAAGTCAAGTAACCCTTTAGCCTCAAGGTAAATCTCTTTACTCGCATCTGTTTTAAAGTCTGGAGTATAGGTTCTATCTTGTACTGGTTGGATATACTTAATCTTAGTTGGTTCGTACTCTACAGAAGGATATTCTTTAACTAGAGTATTCCACACTTTTTCTTCTAACTTACTCTTGAACTTGGGCATTTAGTAATGTCTCATATCGAGTAGCATAGCTATCTCCTTCATGACGTAGGAGCCAAAGGCACTGAGCATCTACTAAGAAATCATCCTTATTAGGGTAAAGCTGATACACGATGTCAAACATCTCTTGCTCAGACTTACAACCTTGTAAAAGTTTCTTAGCTTTAGCTTGACCTAAACCCTTGATTCCCTTAACGTTATCAGAAGTATCTCCTTTAATGCATTGCTCATAGAATAATCGTAAACCTTCTAACTCAGATTGCTCTATAAAGTTATCAGGTTTAGACCAACTAAGTGTACCAATAGCCCATTGAAAGTGTTTCCCAGGTACTTGTAACATATCCTTATCTAGAGAGCAGATAGTAGTAGTGCCTCCAACCTTATCTTGGTTAATAGACAGAGCATCATCTGCTTCTAGAGTATCAGGAGCCCACTCAGCCTCTAACTCTTTAATTGCATAGTGTTGCAATGCAGCTAAATGTTTAGGCTTAGGGGCAGTTCTGTTAGCTTTGTATAAGGGATTGATAGTCTTACGGAAGTTGTTAGGTCCCGTGAGGAATGCCCTGTAAGATGTACTACCTACCTTAGTAAGTATGTTATCAAACAGGTCATTCATCCTAGATATGGCTATACCTACTGATTCATCCTCAGCACTAGCTGCACTACGAAAGCAAACAAGATCCATATCTATTAAGGCTATCATTATACTGCTACTCCTTCAGGGATAGAACCTTCAGCTGCATATGCAATAAGGTCAGTGACTACTAAGGTAGTAAGAGAAGGTGATTTACCAGACTTACCTTTGAACTTCCAGTCATAAGCATCCACAACGGCAATAGCTTCACTACCATTACCAATACGAATATCAGTAGCAATAGGTAAACCATTATCATCAGTAGCTTTGATTGGATAGGTTGACTTACATGTAATATATTTACCTCGCCCAAATTCATCGTCCGCCCGTTCATTAACATTAATACCAAGAGCAGTAAGTTCTTTAACTGCAGCGTCACTTAGATTAGCTAAGTCTACTTGATATTTACCAGACATTTCATTAGGTTCATTTAGTTGAGCCCAGAACAATTTTGCTTTAAGTTTAATTGCCATATTTAAATACTCCAATGATGATATACATTTACAATAATATGAATACAAGTAACTACTTCTAGTACTGTGATCCAGTTTTTACTAAAGGGGAACATCGTCTTCCTCCGATTGCACTATGTTAAAGTCAACCCATTGAGTGTAACCTTTAGCATCAACTTCATCTACAATATCTATTATGGTACCCTTTGTCCAACTACTCGCAGCTTTGTACACATTTCTATTTCTAAAAGAGAAGATTCTTCTAGATAGAACTTGGTCCTCATTATCCCTAAAGATAACTTCTATAGCTTTATACTCTAAGCCATTAGCTGATTGATGAGTGCTAGGGGTACCTACATCAATGATTTTAATTCTAAGCATTCACTTCCTCCATGTTACCCCAATCAGGTCCAACTTCACATTGAACTCTCATAGGTAGATTAAACTCCGAACCAAATATCTTTTTATAGTTAAGTGGAACATCGTTGAAACAGTTTGTAACTAACTGGACTAGACTAATATTATCCCATACTTTTGGATCAAAGTCAAGTATTATTGAGTCATGTACAGTATTTACTAGTAATACACCTTCTTTATCTTTAAGTCTGTTACGAAGAGAGACCCTAGCCAGAGACATAAGATCAGCACCTAGACCTTGGACAGGATAGTTAAGGATCTTAGTGCGAGGGAACTTAACTTTACCATACTTAACCTCAGGTTCAAACTTGTAGAACCTCCCAGTAGGCATAGTAAGTTGCCCATCACGCATAGCTTTATCTAATAACTGCTCATGCCATATCTTTAGTCCACTGTATTTTTCGTAGAATTGATCGATAACTCCTTGCCAGAACTCTTCATTGCCGATTGACGAAAAGTTGTGATCATTTGCATAAGAGTACGCTGATCCTCCGTAGATGAGTCGAAACACGAATGTTTTAGCAATGAGTCTACTTGGTAGACCAAATCTTGTTTGGTTATCTGTGTGTTGATCGACACTATCCCATATCTCCTTGATGGCTGTTTGATCTTGACTTAAGTAAGAAGCACATACCCACTCTAGAGCCTTTGCGTCAGCTTGTAATAACATTTAGTATAAGTCCTCCCACAGTCGTTCTATATATACATCTTTTTCATAAGCATCAAGCAAAGCGAGAGTAGAATAAGACTTTGATTCCACCGTCGAAGTTCTGCAAGTTTGGTTTACTGCTTGACAATCGTCCTGTTCTTGCAACACATTGATTGAGTTGTCCATGTATAATGTTCTCCTTCCAGTTAAGATCAGAAGCTAACTTGAGTAAGCCCCTGTAATATGTAGATACTCGCTTTTCTAACTCAGATCTTTTAAGTAGAGTTTGAATAGCTTTGAGTGAATGTTGGTTTCTACTCTTTAGAGACTTAAGAGTGTATTCATCAGTAGAGAAGTAACCTTCTTTAGCTAGCTCGGATCCTTTAGGAGGAGTAAACAATCTAGGTAAAGCTATTTCGTAGTCTTCCCACTTTTCTTTAGGTTCTCCTTTACGAGCACCTGTCTTGTAAAAGCCAGCAGGGACTTTGCGAGAAAGCTTAAGGTTTCCACCATAAAGTAAGCAACTAAGATGATCGCCACTATTGGGATTAAAACTATCGCAGTTATGGTACTGATACAACTCGTTATCCAATTCGTTGATTTGTGCATCCAATTCATTTGCTAACTCCTCACTTTTCTGTGCGTTATAATATAAACCATTGAACTCCATCTCTTGTAGAACTAAGAGATCTTGATTGTGTAAGCTGACTAGTCGTTGTAACTGTAAGCTACTTGCTTTTACTTCTGCTAATTGCTTTTGATATACTTGATACGTTAGGTCTAGGTCTCCTTGTAGGTACTCTTCAAGAATATCTCTTGGTACATCAGGAGTATCTATTCCATTCTTCCAATACTCAGTACTAACCACATCAAGCTTAGTGCCCAAGCCATAGTAAGCAGCAACCCCATTGAGCGACGGATAGGGTTCGGTTTGTCCAGTAAGTATAAAATGTACAAGCTGACAATCCCAAATACGTTTATTGCTAAAATTAATCCCATATCGTTTTATCCAATGTAAATCAAATTTAATATTAAACCCAATTAAGATATCAGACTCGTTGATCTTCTGTTGTATCTCATGTAGTTTAGGAACATAAGGATCATGAGAATATTCAATGTCATATAAACCACTACTAATGCCTACATAACACAGTTTATTAGTGATATCAAAGGGGTTACCCTTATTAGAGATTGTTGTTTCTACATCTAGTACTAGCTCCTTCATTAGAATCCTTTAACAAGTAATGTTGTATTAATAATGTTGTTACTATACCTAAACCAAATGCTTGGTAGTAATATTGCACATACTCAATAAATAGTTGCATGCCATATATCCCATTTAGTCCACACTTCTCCAAGTTGATTGTAAGTTTTATTAGCTATACCATAGGGTGGAGTTACAGTTGCTAACACTTTACTATCTCTGATTTGATACTTAGCTCCAATAGATATTAGAGTTTTGTTTCGTAACTCATGCTCGTATGGTAAATCATTTAATATCACAGTTATAAGTCCTCATATCTAGCAATCTCAGCCCTGATAAGAACCTTAGCGTTACCATGTCGCTTGTCAGGCAGAGTATCTGAGTCACCTAATAGTTTGTTTTTACAGATATTAAAATATCTAAACCTACTAGTGTTGTCAGACTCTTTACCTATACCTAGGATCCAGTCAGCTTCGCCCTGCTTCGCAGTCTTGCTGCCATCAACCATATCCATAGTTAACCAAGTCTTACCTTCTGCTTCTCCTGAAGCTTGAGATACAGCAATGACTGGTGCATATGTCTTGGCTATTTCACGAGCCCATTGATAGATAGCCTTAAGCTCAAGGTCCTTACGTTCTGCTTTAAATCCCTTTAGTTTATCTATCTGATCGAAGATAATAAGAGCAGGATTAGTAGTCTTAAGGATTTGTTCTATGCGTTGTATGCTAGATGAATCTTCAAAGTCATAGATCTTAATCTGATCCTTAGTCTTCATCTCGTATACTTTTTGATTACGTTCTAGATCACCCCATAAATGATCTGTAGTCATGCCTAGAACAGCTTGGAAACAACGAATACCTACTTTGTTACCTTGTTCCTCATTGTTGAACCACAAGATGTTACCATCAGTTTGTTCTACCATGTGAGAGATCTCACTAGCTAGGAAGGTAGTCTTACCAGTTTCAGGTCTAGCAAAGATAAACCCAAAGTCACCTTTACGAAGAGAACCAAAAGATTCATTCAAGAATTTAAGTCTCCATCGTAAACCAGGTGTTGCTACTTGAGAGGTATATAACTCTGCAAGATTCATATTAACAGTTACTGGAGCATTATCCTCCACTTCTTGTAACTCAAACTGAGAGAAGAGAGAAAGTAAATCATCTACTGGAGATCTACCATCCTCTACGTCTAGAGCCATCTTAGCGATGTCTCCTGCAAGGGAACGTCGACGATGTTCTTCTAGAAGAGAGATGACAGCAGACTCATTGACCTCTAAACTGAAGATAGACTCAAGTAATTCTCTAAGTTCCTTACGCTCAGAGTCTTGAAGAAGGTAATTACTTAAGTAACACAACTCAAGATTCTCTACGCTACAGTTGCTTTCAGTAGAGTACTTAGAGTAAAAGATTGAGAGAACGTTAAAGACTTTATAGATATTAACATAATTGTTCTTGATATAGTTAATATTAACATACTTATAATATTTTGTAAAGTAGTTTTTATCCTTCATAAATAAATTTATTATTTGAAGTTCAACCATTCAGTTAACTCCTCCTTTGTATATTCTTTAGGGTCCTCTGGCGATATAACAATACCAGTTGCAACCCCTCGTTGTTTAAATTCTCTAGATATCCTAAGAGCTTCTTTTGCTTTATCCCTATCCAACCATAGGATAACCTTTTTAAATCGCTTAGAGATGGTCTGGATGCTTTCTCTTGACATACTACAACCTAGTAACGGAGTAGCACAGTAAGATGGTGAGAGTCTAGCTATCTTTATTGCTGATAGTATATCCTCTACACATACTATAGTATCACTTATTCCATAATATGTCAAGGGTTTTTTACCATAGGAGGAATATTTAGGACGACCTTTCAGAAAGCTACGACCTTGCCAATAGAATGGTAGGTTTAAAAGAATTAGTAGTTGGTTCTTCACATCCCACCCCATTTTGTTATCTGATATTTCATCATTAGTAATTCCATAATTTAATAACCATTGCTTTGCTTCCTTAGGTAAATCATAAGTAAGGGTAGGAGTACGAATATCTTGGCTCTCATTACTAGGGCTTTTTCTATTTTCTACTCTTTCCCGTATAGAACTTATATCACTTTTGTGTTTAGTATATTTACAACCAAAGCAAAAGAAGTGGTCGTCATACTCTGCTAAATTATCTTTACTACCACATTTAGGGCAAGGCAAATGTTTAATGAATTGAGACATAACTTCCTTTAAATACCTGTAAGTTCTTCTAACTCCTCTGATATTACAACAACTGTTTCTAGATCTTTACGACTTGTGCTAGGGACTTCATCCCGCACAGTGAAGTAACAATCACTACAAAAGTCTAAGTATACACCATTAGAATCTTTACGAGTAGCTTCGTAGTCACTTAG
>Ga0172367_10007869_pt1 | contig 12064 bp, 7 predicted proteins | sample Lak10m_FD_114542 | JGI IMG/M metagenome (GOLD analysis project Ga0172367, IMG submission 114542) | Freshwater microbial communities from Kabuno Bay, South-Kivu, Congo - kab_022012_10m | ecosystem: Environmental > Aquatic > Freshwater > Lake | place: Democratic Republic of the Congo: South-Kivu...
GCCAGGCTCATCCTGAACTCGGGCACACCGGAAGCCAAGACTGCTGCTGCGGTCGTCGGGATGGTCCCCGCTGCGGACCGCCGCGCGCACGTCGCGCGCATCGTTGAGCCAGGACCCGCCGCGCACCACGCGCTTCGCGCCGGCATCCAGCGGGCCGCAGGGGTCGGCTTCGGCGTCCGCTCGATAATCGTCCCGCCAGCCGTCGAGGCACCATTCCCAAACATTGCCGAGCATATCGTAAAGCCCCCAGGGATTGGGCTGCTTCTGCCCCACCGGATGCGTGCCGGCCTTCTGATGCGCAAACTGTTTCTCCGACCAGCCTGAGGAGTCGTAGCCGTTGTCGAGATCGAATCCAACCCCGCTGTTGCCGCCGTACCAGGCGATCGCATGGAGTTCTGGGGCATTGCGCTCGCCCAGAATCATGATCGAGCCGGTATAGAGCGCGCTGGTGGTGTCCGCCCGGCAGGCATACTCCCACTGCGCCTCGGTCGGCAGGGTTAGCGCGAGTCCCCGAATCAACTTATTGATTCTGCTAATAAATTCCTGAACATCATTAATAGTCACTGACTCAACTGGTCGGTCCGGGCTTTTGAAGCGGCTGGGATTTTTCTTCATCACCGCCTGCCACAAGGCTTGCGTGCAGGCGGTGTCAAAAAGCCAGTATCCCTGGGTCAGCGTCACCGGATGTTGCGGCCCCTCGTCGTCAAAGCGGCCGGGTTCGTCCGCCGGCGATCCCATCAAAAAACGCCCGGGCGGTATCCAGCGCAGGCGCTGGGTCACCGGTTTGCCGTCGACGGCCGGGATCGCGATCCGGGCCCACAGGCCGAAACGGTCGCGGCCGATCGCCTCTGCCCAGGACGGGCGGGTGAGCCGGCCGAACGTCGCCTGGGCGCGGTCGGTGCGCAGGCAGAGGGACGCGGCGACCGGCAGCCGGCCGGCGGCGGTCGCCGCCGGGCCGTCGGTGAGCCGGAGCAAGGTTTCGTGCGGGCGATCCGCGGTGGGGGGCGAGTCCGGCGGGGTCCCGCCTCCGGCGGTATCGATCACGATCAGCCCGTTGACATTACGCAAGGTTCCGAGCGGGCTGCCGGTGTCGGGCGCGCCCGCTTGCCGCGCCGGGTCCGCGGCCACCAGGGTGTTGCCGACTTGGCGCAGGAACACCGGTCGCTCCGGCGCGCCGGGCGGGGGGGGGACGTCGCTTGGGTTGAAGCCGGGCGGGGGGGCCGCGTCCGGGATGTCGCGATAGGCGGCGGCGAACATTTGGGAGTCGGCGGCCCGCAGCGCGGGATCGTCGTGGGCGTCATAGGCGGGCAATGCGCGCTCGCGCTCGCGCCGGTACCAAGCGGGGCCGCCCGGGAGGTGCTCGAGCTTGGGGGCGTGGTCGATGTAGAACCGGCGGGCGGCTTCCCAATCCTGGGTGCGCAGCGGCTCCGGCAGCCTGCTCCGCAGGGCGGGGTCGAGGTTGCGCAGCTCACCGTACCACACCTCCGGCGCGAGGCCCGCGCGCCAGCGGTGCAGGTGTTGCACAACCTGGACGTGCAGGTCGCTCGGCTCGGGCGGGGCGGCGCTGTCCTCGCGCCAGCCCTTGACCTGTTGGGGATCGAGCGTCGCGGCCACCCGCGAGCGGCCGGTCAGCACCCGGTGCTGCCAGGCATCGGCCTCGGTGCCGGCATCGGCGTCCGCGCCCAGCAGCAGACGCACGTCCCGCAGCAGGCCCGGCTCGATCCGGTTGGCGGGGGCCAGCAGGCGCAACAGGCGCTCGGCGCGCGTGGCCAACTCGGCGGGGGTGTGGCGGGCGCCATCGCGCTGCCGCTCCCAGGCCAGCATCCGCCAGGCACGCCGGCATTCGGGGTCCCAGCGCGCTTGCGGGCAGGGCACCAGGGCGACCGGATGGCAGCCGGCGGCGGCAAGACGCCGGCCGAGTGCCGCCCAGCCGGCCGCAACCGGCGCCTTGGTCCCGGTGAGGCAGCCGAGGTCGCCCAGCACCACCACCAGCGTGCCGGGGTCGGGAAGCTGATAGTCAAGATAGCGGCCGTCGGGGCCGGCCAGCAGCGGCTCGGCCAAACCATCGAACGCCAGCGCGAGCGTGACCGCGTGGCGGGGGAACAGCGCGGCCAGCCGGGCGGCCACCCGGTTCTGGTCGGCGCCGAACGGGGTGAGGCGATCGGCGCGGTCGATGATGATCTGCACCGCCGGCCCCCAGCGCAGCCGCCGGACCCGCGGCAGCCGGTCCAACATCCGGCCCTTGCCGATCCGCCGGATCATCGCCGCGATGTCGGGCGCCCGCCCCTCGGCCAAGCGGGTGAAATCGCTCCGCAACCGCGGCACCAGGGCACTCCAGCGGCACAGCGCGGTCACGTCCGGCCTTGTCTTGGCCAGCGTGGGTTCCACCGCCACTTGGGGCGGCGGCGGGGGCGCGTCCTTCTCCCCCAGCCACTCGAAACGCTCGAGCCGCCAGAACGGCGGGTCGATCAGCGGCCGGCGTATGATCTGCGGCGGGCCTTCGGGCTCCGGGGGCGGGGCCGGCTCGGGGTTAGGCTGGGGTGGGGGGGGCGGCGGTTCGGGGGGCTTGCTTTTGGTCGGCAGGTAGCCGAGCAGGCCGGCGGTGGCCGTCAGCGCGTCAGGGCCGCCGTCGTGGTAGGCGAGCAGGAGGTCGGCGTAGCCGCACCGGCCATAGGGGTGCAGGGCGCGCCGGTCCTCGGGCGACAGGAGGCGCTGCGCGCGCGGGCTGCCGCCCGCACCCGCCAGGGGAGTTAACTCCCCTGACCCCTCTTTTTTTCGTAACGAAAAAGGCGGGGGTTCGGGGGGGACCTTCCCCCCCGAGCAGGCTTGGGCGGCAGCCCAATCCCTGAGCCATCGCCCCAACCACCGCAACCACCGCGTCACGCCATCGCGCCGGACCCGGCGCTCTTCTTCAACGTGTACTGGGCTACGATACGAAGCATCTTTTTCTGTTCCTCAATGTCGCCCGGGGCGAGGTTGAGCACCGCGCGCAGGAGATCGAGATACTCCGCCTGCCCCGGGCGCGGCAGCACCTGCGCCGCAATTGCCGACTGGCGGTCCGCGGACAGCATCTCGGCCGCTTCGCGCAGAGTCTCTTTGGGCGCGTTCTCAAAATGCCGCTCCCCGCGCGCGACCAGAAAACTGATCAGCTCCGGCTCGGACTTCGGCAGTTTCAGGTACAGCACCATGCAGCGGCGCAGGAACGCATCGGGCAGCGCCCGCTCCTCGTTGGAGGTGATCACCACCAGCGGCGGCGTCCCGATCGCCCGCACCGGCGCCGTACGCCCCTGAGGCGTGAACTCCCGCGCCCCCAGCGCCTCAAGCAGGCCGTTAGGGACCTCGGACTCGGCCTTGTCGATCTCATCGAGCAGCAGGACGCTGCCCTGCCTGGGGTCGCCACCGTCGCGCCCAAGCGGCACCGCTGCCCCGACCTTGTCGGCCTGACCCTTGGCCGTGTCCCAATCAAACGCCCACCACAGCGGCCCCGGGTGCAGGTAATTCTCAACCGCCAGCCTGCTCTCCGCCTGCGCGGTATCCTTGTGCAGCGCCCCCGCAAGCTGGGCATCGGCGAGCCGCTTGACCGCGTCGAAGCTCCACAGCAAATCCCGCGACTCGGTGTGCGAATCGATGACATGCGGAATAAACGCCCGCCCAAGCTGCTTGGCCGCCGCACGCGCCAACTGGCTCTTGCCGCACCCCGGTTCGCCTCGCACCAACAACGGCCGCCCCGCCGCAATCGCCGCGTTAACCGCATGAATCTCGGCCACCTCAAGCAGATGGACCCGGTCGGCGTGGCCGTCGGCGGGTTCGAACTCGACGATCAGGTGGAGGGACGGTGCCTCGGGGAGGGGGATGCGGTTCATGGGGGGGACCCGGCGGCGGGGAGGAGGAGGTGACGAATATCGTTGAAGATGAGCAGTTGGGGATCGCGGAGCGCGGCATTGAGTTCGACCACGGCCATCGCCGGGTACCGCTTGGATATTCTGGTGAGCATATCCTCATATTGCTGCTTCTCGGTCGTCTGCTTGCGAACACTGTCGCATATCAGGTACCACCTAACTCCCTTCTTCTCCAAAAAATACTCAAGCATCATTTCAATCGCCCTGTCCTGGTCCTCCGGCTCTGATTTGTCATAATCCCTTGGCACTTCGACCCTGGCATACAAGTCTCTCCGGAGGTTCTCCTCCGTCGCGTCTGCGATACCGCTTTCTGGGGTTGCCAGGGAAATTTCAAACGGTCCCTGTGGCCAGACATGTCCCGTAACCGCTTGGTACGCAGTCTCCCGCCGGTATATTCCGGCCATGACGATCTCGGCGAATGTCGTCAGTCCGGCCGGCAGGGGAAGGACCTCCCCGAGCGACACAGGCAGCCATTGATCACAGAGTATGCTGTTGCTACGGACATAGAGCCAGGGCAAAAGAAACCGGCTGGTGCTCTTGATCGCCTTCATGCCCTCGGCGTCGCCGGCCAGATCGAGACTTTCATAGACTGCCAGCAAAGTCGCTTTACCTTGCTCGAATGTCTCGCCGAGCAAGACCTCCACCAGCTTTGCCGCCCGAACATTCTTGAGCGCAGCTTTCGGCGCGGGCAAGTTGAGCGCCGTTTCCAGTCCGCTCAGGGCGGTCTCGGAGGCTCCCAGCGCCCGGGCAATACCGGCCTTCAGTGCGCGAATCCGCCTCTCGTCGTCCACTCGCTTTGGCGGGTCGGCCGGCTCGGACAGAGGTTGCCGGGCAGACTCCGCCTTACCCCCGTTCTTATCGCCGGGGAGCAGTTCTTCATACCGTTCCTTGTCGTCGAGTCGGCTTTGTTCTGTCACTGGCGGGACCGGGTCGGGCTTGACGCCGCCGTCGGTTCTGATCTCGCGTTCTTTTTGCTTTCCGGCGCCGTCTTCTCCCGAGTTGGCTCCCGCCAGCCGTGGAATGTCCAGGACCCCCTCACCATTAACCCCATCCGGAAAACAGTCGCCATCCAGCTTCCATTCCTCGCGCGGGGCATCCACGTAATGAATGGGAAAAACTGTGGCCTGGTTCCGGTCCACCGTCACGTACAGTGCACGATTGGGATACCTCCGGGTTTGGTAGGCAGCCCCGGCTGCGAGATAGAGCAAGCCCCTACCGCCGACGGTTGCGCGACTTTCCACCTCATTTTCGTGCAGATGGCCGCGCAGAATGACGTTGACTGCCCCGGACAACGTGTCCTTGATTTTGGCCTTCTCACCTCCGGACAGCCAGTCAAGCGGGTGGTGCAACAGGGCAAGAGTGAGGGAGGGATTGTAACCTTTGACCTTTTCAACCGCCGCTTTCAGGCACCGGTGACCGAGCCATAGCTTTTCATGGTCGTGGTCATCATAGCAGAACAAAGCACTGTTGAGCGGCAGGACGGCAATCCGGACACCGCTGATGGTGACCGCCTCAACCGGCCCACAGGTTGTATCCTCCGGAAAGGCCCGAATTCCCAAGAAGTAAGCGTTGTACCAATCGACGAACGCGCGCTGCTTTTTTGCGATGTGGTCCTTCGGGGTCCCTGGCTCAAAATACTCATCCGCCTCGTCGGCGCTAGAGAGAGCTCTGTGGATCCACCGCCCCTTCGACCGGTCAACGTCATGGTTGCCGGGAACCACGAACAGCCGGTTTTTGTCGACCCCGGCCGCCTCACACAGTTTGTCGAAGAACTTGGTTGCCTGCGTGTATTCGTCCGCTTTTCCCGAGTGTCCGATATCACCGGTGGCAAAGATCAGGTCCGGCTTATGCCCCTTGCGTCTGAACCCGTCCACCGCTTCGACCAGCGCCGTCAGAACGACCGACTGATCGTACGAATCCTTGCCCGTGAAGTGAAAGTCCGAAACATGCAGCCACGTCACCGTCATTTCCCGCCCCCCGCCCGGGCGGCCCAGCCCGGAGCCGCGGATTATGCCATGATGAACCGGAGGTCGCAACGCTGGACGCCGGCGGTTTGTGGTCAAGCCGGCAACGTGTTGCGGCGGGTTCCATCACCATTCCTATAATTCGCTATCTTTCTCCCTCCCCAATACCACCACCGCCACCCCATCACCCATAAATCAGCCAGTCCCGCATCAGCGCCGTCACCGCCTGTGGCCGTTCGAGCGGGGCGAGGTGGCCGCAGTCTTCGATGATGGCGAGGCGGGCGCCTGGAATGCCGGCGGTTGTTTCGGCGGCGATTTCGGGCGGGGTGAGGGCGTCCTGGCGACCGACGATGATGAGGGTGGGGCAGGTGATGGCGCCGAGGCTGGGGCGGCTGTCGGGGCGGGTGAGGATGGCGGTTTGCTGGCGCTTGAAGGCCTGGGGGCCGATTCGCTCGGCCATGGCCATGATCGGGCCGGTGAGGGCTTCCTCCATCTGGCGGTCGGGGTGGATCAGGAGCGGCAGCAGGCGGGGGGTGACGCCGCGAAAGCGGCCGCTGCCGGCGAGCGAGATCAGGCCCTGGCGCCGGCGCACCTGTTCGGGGGTGTCGGCGCGGGCCGAGGTGTCGATCAGCGTCAGCTTGGCCACCCGCTCGGGCGCTTGACGCAGGATTTCGAACGCCACGTAGCCGCCCATCGACAGGCCGGCGAGGGCAAAGCGCGCGGGTGCCTGGGCCAGCACATGGGTGGCGAGGGCGGCGACCGAGTCCGCCCCGGTGAGGTCGGCCACCTCGGGCTCGGCGATCTCGGCCAGGTGGAGGCTCTGGTGCTCCCACAGCGTGGGATCGCACAGCAGGCCCGGCAGCAGCACCAGCGGCAGCCGGGTGGCGGGGGCGGGCGCGGCGGCGGGGGGCGCGTGACTGCCGGCGCTGTCTTCACCCGTTACTTCACCACCCGTTACTTCACCCACTGGCTGATCTCCTTGAAGGCGGGCGTGCCGGCCTGGCGCAGCCACTCGAACACCACCATTTCGGTGCTGACCACGGTGGCGCCGGCGGCGGTCATGCGGGCGAGTGCGAGTTCGGCGTTGGCGGGGACGCGGGAGCCGACGGCGTCGGCGACCACGAAGCAGGGCCAGCCGGCGGCGCGCAGGCCGAGTGTGGTCTGGAGCACGCAGATATGGGCTTCCATGCCGACGATCACCAACTCGCGCCGGCCGAACGCTGCGAGCCGGTCGAGGAAGCCGGGGGCGAGCGCGCAGGAGAAATGGACTTTCTCGAACCGCTCGGCGCCGGCCAGCGCGTCGGCGAGGGCGTCGACGGTGGGGCCGAGGCCGCGCGGGTATTGCTCGCTTACCAGCATCGGCACGCCGAGGCGCCTTGCGGCTTGGGCCAGCAGGCGGGTGGTGGTGACGATCCCGTGGCCGTCGTGGATGGACGGCAGCAGGCGTTCCTGGATATCGACCACCAGCAGCAGCGCGCGGTCGGCGTTCATCAGCGGGTCTTGCCTCATGTCGGCTGCCATCGGCGTCGATCTTTCCTTCCTTACGTACGGCCTAATTTCCCGGTTTCCAAAGGCCCGCCGGCCTTTGGCAGGGGGGTGTCGGGGGGACAGCGTCCCCCTGACGACTTCCCCTATCCTTATAGTGCATCTACGCAAGTGCCCCCCCACCATACCGCCCAGGGCTTCGGCCGTGAACAGTCCTGTTGATCGCAGGGCCGCTTCGCTCTATGGTGGCTTTTGTGGGTGGGCTGCGGCGGACTGTCGGCATCCTTATCCCGAGCCGGGCTGAAAAGTCCGCCGATGGTCCCCAAGAACAGATCAGAACGCGAACCCAACGGATGCACTTTTCCGAACTCGGTCTGGGACCGGAGCTTCTTCGTCGGATCGAAGAGATCGGCTACACGTCGCCGACCCCAATTCAAGAACAAGCCATTCCGGTGGTGCTGGAGGGACGGGACGTTCTGGGCTGTGCCCAGACCGGAACCGGCAAGACAGCCTCCTTCACGCTGCCGATGATCGAATGCCTGTCCCAGGGACGGGCACGGGCGCGGATGCCGCGCTCGCTGATTCTGGAGCCGACTCGTGAGTTGGCGGCCCAGGTGGCGCGCGACTTCGACATTTACGGTCGGGCCCACAAGCTGTCGATGGCGCTGCTGATCGGCGGCGAGTCGTTCGGCGATCAGGTGCGCAAGCTCGACCGCGGGGTCGATGTGCTGATCGCCACCCCCGGCCGGATGATCGACCTGTTCGAGCGCGGCAATATCCTGCTGTCCGACATCCGCATCTTCGTGATCGACGAGGCGGACCGGATGCTCGATATGGGGTTCATTCCCGATATCGAACGGATCGTCTCCCTGCTGCCGCGCATCCGGCAGACGCTGTTTTTCTCGGCCACCATGCCGCCGGAAATCAAGCGCTTGGCCGACAGTTTCCTGGTTAATCCCAAGGAAATCTCGGTGTCGCCGCCGGCGACCACCGCCGATACGGTCGACCAGGCCCAGGTGCACGTCCATCCGGACGACAAGCGCAAGGCCCTGCGGCAGTTGCTGCGGCACGAAGATGTGCGCAATGCACTTATCTTCTGCAACCGCAAGCGGGACGTGGCCATCCTGCACCGGTCCTTGCAGCGGCACGGCTTCAACGCTGGCGCCCTGCACGGCGATCTCGCCCAATCGAAACGCACCGAGACGCTCCAGGCGTTCCGCGATGGCGAGGTCACCATGCTGGTGTGCAGCGATGTCGCCGCACGCGGGCTGGATATTCAAGGGCTTAGCCACGTCTTCAACTTCGATGTGCCGGTCAACCCCGAGGACTACGTCCATCGCATCGGCCGTACCGGCCGGGCCGGGCGCAGCGGGCGCTCCTTTACTTTGGTCACCGCCGCTGAAGGCAAGCTGATGACGGCGATCGAGCGCTTGATCAAGCGCGAGGTGCCGCCGGCGGTGCTGGCCGGCTTTGAGGTGGAACTGGGCGAGGTTGAGGAGCCGATGGCCGGCCAGCGCGGCGCTGGAGCGGGGCGCCGCGGCGAGGGCGGGCGTGGGCGTGAGGGCGGTGAACGAGGCGGCGGCCGTGGCCGTGGCCGTGGGCCCGCCCGCGAGGGGGGCCGCGACGGCGCCCGTGAGGGAGGCCGTGAACCGGCGGTCGCCCGTGAGGGAGGCCGCGAACCGGCGGTCGCCCGTGAAGGGTTCCGCGAGCCTGCGACCGCGCGGGAGGGGGCCCGGGATGGCGGCAGTCGCGAGGCCGTGCGGGAACCGATGGCGCGCGAGGGCGGCCGGGATACCGGCAGGCGCGGCGCACCGCGGGGGCCGTTTGTCCGGGACGGTGGGCGCGAGGCGGGCGGACGTGAGACAGGCAGGGAGCCGTTTTGGCGCGACGCGGTCCGGGAGCCGCTCGGCCGCGGGCCGGCGCGGGATCCGTTTGCTGTTGAGGTCACCCGGCCTCCGCCGGGGCGGGTGACGCTGCACGAGGCGATCGGCCAGGACGCAGCCGCCCGGGACTACGGTGGCGGCAGCCGGGACCACGCCGGCCGCGGTCGCGAACGGGAGCGCGCCCGGGAGATGGACACGGTGACCGGCGGGGCAACCGTGCCGATCGTGCTGCCGAGCCGGGGGGGCGATCAGCGGATCGCCGTGCGCCGGCGGTCACGCGATGATCATGACGACGGGCCGGCCGTGATCGGCTTTGGTGATCACATTCCCGCCTTCCTGCTGCGGCCCTCCCGGCCTCCGGCCGAGGTTGACAGCTAGGGGGAGGGACGGCGGCGGGCCTTCGGCGACCCAAGGGCGCTGCCCCTGGACCCCGCCGGGGCCGCGGCCCCCGGACCCCGGTTATTGGAGACCAACGGGGTTCTCTGGGGGGGGCATCGGTGGCGGTGATCGGGACGGCGGTGCCGAAGGGAGGCGAGCGATGGAGTGGGCCGAGGTTCTGTCCGACCCCTGCTTGAGGAATCTGCCGTACAAGATCGAACTTGATCACTATGGACGGATCGTCATGAGCCCAGCCTCAAACCGTCACGGGCGGGCGCAGGCGCGGTTGGTACGTTGGTTGGACAAAGTGGTTACGGAGGGCGAGATCGTGACCGAGTGCTCCGTTGCCACCCTGAAAGGGGTTAAGGTGGCGGATGTGGCTTGGCTTTCAGCCGACTTCGTCGCTCGCCACGGCGACGCCACCCCTTTTCTCCGGGCGCCGGAGTTGTGCGTCGAAGTCATCTCACCCTCCAATAGCGCGGCGGAGATGGCCGAAAAAGTGCAGCTCTATCTGGATGCCGGCGCGCATGAGGTCTGGCTTGTCGGTGAGGACGGTTCCGTGACCGTGCATGGCCCGGAGGGGCAACGCGCTGGCTCCATTTTTCCTTTCACACCTCCGGCACAGCGGCATTGAGCGTGTTCGTCGGGCGCCGCCTCGGTGCTTTCGTATTCGTTCGGACCACCATACGCCCCATGAGATCGTCGAGTCACCCGGCCTTACCCCCCCCCACCTGCCCCTATAACCGGTTTCCAAAGGCCTTATGGCCTTTGGCTGGGGGTGTCGGGGGACAGCGTCCCCTGACGGCCGGCGAGCAGCCGGCAACGCCCGGGGGCATTGGGTCAACCATTGCGCTCACTGGTATTAGACGAAGGGAATGCACTGAGATGAAGACGATCTTTGTGATGTCAAGTGCGAGCTCGGCCGATCGTACCAGGTGGCGGATGAGGCGGTACAGTCGGTCGATCAGGTGTCGGAGGTGCACTCGATCTCCGGCCAATACGATCTGCTGATGAAGTGCTACCTGGAGGACGACGTGGATATCGGCCACTTTGTCACTGAGCATCTTCAACGGCTGGAAGGCGTCCGCGATACGTTCACCATCATTGCCTTCAAGGCCTTCGGCTGACGACTCCCCCCGGACCTGGCGGGCATTTTCAAGGGCAAGGGGCGTCTCCCTTGCCGCGCCGGGCGGCGGGTTTTATAGGTTGGCTGCCCCGGGCGGCAGTGGCTTCAGAAGGTTGCCGCGTCGGGTGGCGATAAGGGCGTTTCAGGAATGGGGAGCGACCGTCCAATGGCACGCCGCGTGGCTGTCTTCCGTCCGGCTGGCGCTGGTGCGCTCGCATTGCTGTTGCTGATCGGCCTGACCGCGGCGGCGCTGGCCAAGGCGCCTGCCCCTCCCAAACGGAAGACATCGGCGCCTGCATCGGCCACGGCCCGGGTCGCCCCGACACCCAAGGTCCCGGTACGGGCACCCGCGCCTGTGACCGCGCCGGCCCCCGCGGCGCCGGCGAAGGCGCCGGCGGGTCCCCCGGCGGTGCTGAGTGCCGATACCCTCACCCATGAGGAGGGGCTGGGCGTCTTCACCGCGACCGGCCGGGTGGAACTCTCGCACCAGGGGCGGACCATCTACGCCGACACCATCAGCTACAATCAGAACACCAAGATTGCGGTGGCCAGCGGCAATGTTCGGATGTTCGAGCCGTCGGGCGATGTGGTGGCGGCCGAGTACGCCGAGTTGACCGACGACATGGCGGATTTGTTCGCCGAGCGCGTCCGCGTCCTGCTGTCCACCGGCGGGCGGCTGGCCGGCAATGAGGCCGAGCGCACCGGCGGCCGGACCATGCGGATCAGCCGCGGCGTCTATTCCCCTTGCGACCTCTGCCGTGACGATCCCAACCGCGCGCCGCTCTGGCAGGTGCAGGCGGTCAAGATCGTTCGCGATGAAGAGGAAAAGGAAATCCGCTACAAGGATGCCACCATGGAGGTGGCCGGAATTCCCGTCTTCTACACCCCCTATTTGTCCCATCCCGACCCGACGGTGGAGCGGCGCAGCGGCATGCTGGCGCCGATTTACGGCAACAACAGCGCGTTCGGCACTTTCCTCCAGAACCGCTATTATATGGACATCGCGCCCGAGGAGGACGCCACCTTCGGCCTCACCGCGTTCTCGGCCGAGAACCCGTTGCTGGAAGCCGAGTGGCGCCGGCGCTTCGAGCGCGGCGACTTGGTGGTGAGCGGCAGTGTGACCCACAGCCCATACACCGAGCGGGAGGACGACGGCACGCTCTCCTCCACGACCCAGCCGCGTGGCCACCTGTTTGCCGATGGCCGGTTCGACATCAACCAGAACTGGCGCTGGGGCGGCAACTTTGCCTATGCCAGCGACTTTTCCTTCTTGCGCCAGTACTATTACGAGCCGACCCGCAACTTTTTGACCAGCCATGGCTATGTGGA
>Ga0172367_10007870_pt1 | contig 12064 bp, 9 predicted proteins | sample Lak10m_FD_114542 | JGI IMG/M metagenome (GOLD analysis project Ga0172367, IMG submission 114542) | Freshwater microbial communities from Kabuno Bay, South-Kivu, Congo - kab_022012_10m | ecosystem: Environmental > Aquatic > Freshwater > Lake | place: Democratic Republic of the Congo: South-Kivu...
CGGTTCAAGCATAGCACCAAAACCAAAAGTCACACCAGAAGTACCGCTTTTATCTTGGTTTGAACCATCTACAAAAGAACCATTAATCCCAATAGAAAAACTTGAGAAATTATAAGCCAACCCGACCGCAATACGTCGCTTTAGTGCACTATCATAGAAAGCGGCTTCTTGTTTTTCATCAGTGACATCCCTCCAGTGGGTGTAGCCTTCACGATGCCCTGTGTAGAGAACACCCATAGCAACAGAAGATGTTTTGGAGTCAACAGCTCCTAGCTGATACACTTCTCTACCAGAGCTAGGCCACATATAGCTTGCATTCAATTCATATTTCTTATCTGCAGCCAACATAGCAGGGTTTGCACGAATAGCCCCCAGACCATTAACAGAGGCACTTCCTCCATTATTAAGACCCAAACTTTGTCCACCCTGACTCTCATAATCATGAGGGACTCTTCCTGTGTTTGCTAAAAGTGCTGCACTAAAAAAAAAGAAGATGCTATATACAAGTCGCTTCATGATTTTATCCCCCTGAAGACTCCCTCACATGTGACAATGTTCTACCTTCCAATTATATAGTAGAGCGCGAAGAATCTTCAAGAGGTTTTAAAAAAACCACTAAGGTTTTTGTGAAATGCTAAAGACGGTTTTTACTTAAAACTATGCTTTCTTGCTTTCTAAAATTCCCCAACGTTCATAACATTCGTCCAGGATTGCTTGTTTTTCTTCAAGTTTTGTCCCAAGCTCCATAAGTTTTTCATGAGATGAAAGAATTTCAGGCTTTGCCATCTCTTCTCTAAGTCTTTCTAGTTCCTCTTCTAGAGAAGTAACTTTGTCTTCCATTTGATCAAGCTCTCTTTGTTCCATATAAGAAAGCTTAACATTTTTTTTCTTTTCTTCTTTTTGTTTCTCGGTTTTTTTGACTTTTTTTTCTGAGTTTTCTATAGACTCTACCCACTTATCTAAAGAAAGATGGCTTGTAATTTTTTGCTGAGGTTCGATTCCAAGAAATTTATTACAAGCTCTTTTCATAAAAAATCTATCATGACTCACAAGCACAAAGCTTCCAGGAAACATTGCTAGACCTTTTTCCAGGACCTCAAGACTCGCTATATCAAGATCATTTGTAGGCTCATCTAAAATCAAAAGATCACAAGGATCAAGAAGAAGCTTTGCTATGAAAACTTTTCCTTTTTCTCCTCCAGAAAGAGAATTAACTGAAGCATCTTTCTTTTCAAAACTCAAACCAAAACGTCTAAGCCAACTACTGATATGAACACTTCTTCCGTTATAAACAACATGATCACTTCCATCTCCAAGAAAACATTGAACACTCTCATTTGTGTCGAGTAGTCTTCTTTCTTGATCAAAGTAACTAATTTTTAAATTCAAAGCTTTGTCTATAGTTCCGCTGTTGGGGTTTAAAACCTCAGCTATAAGCTTTAGAAGAGTAGATTTGCCAGAACCATTAGGCCCAAGAAGAGCTATTTTATCTCCTGAGAGAATTTCTAAACTTTCGTTTTCAAAAATTTTTTTAGAATCTATTTCAAAAGAAACATTTTTAAGGTTGATCAGTTTTTTAGATTTTCTTTCTGTGTGAATAAAAGAAATAGAATCTACTTCCACTTCATTTCTTGCTCTAAGACTTTTCAAATCATCTTGCATCTCATGAGCTCTGTCGATCCGAGATTGTGATTTTGTGGTTCTTGCTTTAGGAGAAGTCCTGAGCCATTTCTCTTCCTTGCGAAGTTGATTGGAAAGAGTTTGCTCCTTATTTTCTTTTTCTGCTAAGTAAAGCTCCTTTTCCTTGAGAAAACTATCGTAGTTACCATCTCTTACAAAATAACCGCCAGCATAAAGAGGGCTTAATTCCATGAATCTTGTAGCTATACGACTAAGAAAGTAACGATCATGGGCAATACACACCCAAGCAAAAGGAGCTCTCACAAGACGCTTTTCCAGCCACAAAACCGCCTTGATGTCGAGATGGTTTGTTGGTTCATCAAAAAAAACAAGCTCTGCTTCTGCTAAAAATGCAGCGGCCAACTGCACTTTTTTAAGGCCACCTCCAGAAAGAGAGCTCGCTTGAGCATTTAGAGACTCTAACCCAAGCTCAGAAGCAATAAACTCAATGTTGTTCAATTCAGGTTTTTTTTGGGCTCCATGACTCGAGGCTAACTCTGCCAGAATAGCTTCTCTTACGCTCATCCCACTCACAAAAGTGGAAGATTGACCAACTACATGATAAAAAAGAGATTTTTTATGAACAACCTCACCTCCATCACAATCAAGCTCTTTGATGAGAGCCTTCAAAAGAGAAGACTTTCCTGTTCCATTAGGGCCAATAAGAGCTAGGCGCTCACCTTCAGAAACACTAAAAGTCAGGCCTTCAAAAAGCGTTTTATCACTATAAGTTTTAGTTAGCTGAGATGCATTTACAAGTGGTTTCATATCTAGTCTTTTCGTTCTTCTTCAATCATATTATAATCTCTTCTCTTGTAGCTTATTTTCAATCAGATAGCAAAACTGCATCTTCAAGACAGCAAAATCTTGAAGCTTATTTAAGGAAAGTCTCTATGCCAATACAAAGACTGAATCAACTAGATCTTACAGACCGCTATGTATTCTTAAGACTTGATCTTAACGTCCCCCTGAAAAATGGTCGCATCACAGATGAAAGCCGCATCCAAGCTGCTCTTCCGACTTTAAAACATATTCTTCAATTTACAACTCGTGTGTGTATTGCTAGCCATCTTGGACGCCCTACTGGACCAGATGATGAACAGTTTAGCTTAGCCCCTGTTGGTGAAAGACTAGCTGAGCTCCTTGGAAAAGAAGTTCTACTTATGAGAGATTATGACAAAGAGCCTATCGACCAAGCCTTAAGACAGCTTGGTAAAAATCAAATCATTCTCTTAGAAAATCTTCGTTTCTACAAAGGTGAAAAACAGAACGACTCAAGTTTTTGTGAAAATCTTGTGAAAGGCATAGACTACTACGTGAACGATGCTTTCGGAGCTCTCCACAGAGAACATGCCAGTATTGATGGAGCTCCTCATAAACTAGGACATTCAAAAAAAGCTGTTGGTTTTCTGATCGAAAAAGAATTGAACGCTCTTGAAAAACTAAAAAATAATGGAAGCCCATTCACTGTGGTTTTAGGTGGAGCTAAAGTCTCTGACAAAATTGGAGTTATTTTAAATCTTCTCAACTATTGTAACAACCTGATCATTGGTGGAGCCATGGCTTACACCTTTTTAAAGTTTAAAGGACAAAAAATTGGTCTTTCAAAAGTAGACGAAGATAAAGAAGACTTAATTCGTGCTATCTATGAAAAAGCTAAAAAACACAATGTAAGAATCCTGTTACCTGTAGACCATATTTGTGCTACCACTTTTAGTGCTGAAGCAAAAGCCGAAGTGATTCATTCTGAAAATATTCCTGATCACTTGATGGGACTTGATATTGGGCCTAATAGTATTCGGAATATTAAAAATATTTTAGAAGGATCAAGAACTGTTTTTTGGAATGGCCCGCTTGGGGTTTTTGAAATACCTCAATTTTCTGAAGGAACTCGAGCCATAGCAAAAGCCATTGGGAATTTAGATTGCTATAGTGTTGTGGGTGGTGGCGACTCTCTAGCGGCAGTGAACCAAGAAAAATTAGGAGATGACTTCTCACATGTTTCTACAGGTGGTGGAGCTTCTCTTGAATTCTTAGAGGGAAAAAAACTCCCTGGTCTTAAAGCTCTTGAGTAACAAAGGAGAACACAAGTGACTCGTCCAAGAAAAATTTGTATGGCTGCTAACTGGAAAATGAATCAGTCTATTCATAAACTAGAAAGCTACGCCAAAGCTCTTCAGGAATTTTCAAAACCTTCTCTATCTAAAATCACAGAAAAACTTGATATTGTCCTTGGAGTACCTGCTCCATTTTTAGAAAAAGCAGAAAATATTTTTAGGCCCAAAAAAATTTCTATCAGCGCTCAAAATATACACTGGGAAGAATCAGGGGCCTTCACAGGAGAGACTTCAGCATATATGCTAGAAGAACTTGGCGTGCCTATGACTATCTTAGGCCACAGCGAAAGGCGCACTCTTTTTCATGAAACAAATAAAGAAATAAAATTGAAATTTGAAAAAGCGCTTTCAAAAAACATTACACCGATTCTTTGCATTGGCGAAAAAATAGAGGAAAGACAAGCAGGAAAAACTTTTTCAATTTTAGAAGAACAACTTTCTTCTTGTCTTTCTCAAGCAAGTCTTGATGGAAAAAATTTCCTGATTGCTTATGAACCTGTTTGGGCAATTGGCACAGGACTAACAGCAACACCAGAACAAGCTCATGAAGCTCATAAGTTTATTCGTGATTACTTAGAAAAAAAAATCAGCAAAGCTGTAGCAGAAAAAACAAAAATTCTCTACGGAGGAAGTATGAAACAAGAAGTCACGCGAAAACTTCTTTCTAGCACAGAAATTGATGGAGGTCTCATTGGTGGGGCATCTTTAGAACCAGAAACTTTTGCATCTATGCTTAACATTGCATATGAGCTTTCACCCTAGGACAAACAAAATCTTGTTAGAGAAGAAACAAAAAATAGTCATTGTTGGTGGAGGCCTTGCAGGCTCAGAAGCAGCTTGGCAAGCTCTAAAAACAGGTATTCCTGTCACTCTTTATGAAGCCCGTCCCAAAAAAATGACACCTGCTCACAGAACAGATGGACTTGCAGAACTTGTATGTTCAAACTCTCTTAAATCTGAATGTGAAGAGTCAGCAGCCGGTGTTCTCAAAGAAGAAATGAAACACTTCAACTCACTCATTCTAGAAGCTGCTCAAAAAACAAGGGTCCCTGCTGGACAAGCACTTGCTGTAGATAGAGAACTTTTTAGTGCGTACATTACAAAAAGTCTTGAAGAACATCCTCTCTTCACAAGAGTTTCAGAAGAAATAATAAAAATCCCAAGTGAAGAGGAGCTTGAAGCAAGAGGAGAATACTGGATTATTGCAAGTGGTCCTCTCACGTCGGAAGCTCTCAGCAAAGAAATCAGATCACTTTGTTTTGATGAGAAGCATCTTTATTTCTATGACGCTATTGCTCCTGTTATTGATGGTGACACAATCAATATGGACGAGTGTTTCTGGGCTAATCGCTACGATGAACCTCAAGAGGAGGAAAAGGGGGACTACCTTAATATTCCTCTGAGCAAGGAAGAGTACGAAACTTTTATCGATGAAATCACAGCTGCTAAAAAAATACCTTTGCACTCTTTTGAAAATCCTGTGTACTTTGAATGCTGCTTACCCATTGAAGTGATGGTAGAAAGAGGACGAGAAACTCTTCGCTTCGGACCAATGAAACCAGTCGGTATAAAAGACCCTAAGACAGGACATCGTCCTTGGGCGAATATTCAACTGAGACAAGAAAACACAGATGCTACCATGTTCAGTATGGTGGGTTTTCAAAGTAAAATGTCTTGGGGGGACCAAAAAAGAATTTTTGGAGCTCTCCCTGCTTTGAATGAAGCTAGTTTTCTTCGTTATGGATCTATTCACAGGAACACTTATATCGAAAGCCCAAAAGTTCTCACAGAAGAACTTTCTTTCAAAAAAAACAGGAGAGTCTTCCCAGCAGGTCAAATCACTGGAGTAGAGGGGTATTTAGAATCTGCTGCTATTGGACTTATGATTTCTCAAATGGTATCTCATAAAATTGCAGGAAAAAAATTTTCTTACCCACCAAAAGAATCTGTCTCAGGAAGCCTTATTAATTATTTACGTTTTGGTACAAGAAGTTCTTTTAGCCCTATGAACGTGAACTTAGGACTTCTTCCAGAAGTTCCAGATGAGTTTAAAAAAATACCTAAAAAAGAGAAAAAACGAAAAAAGTGTGAACTTGCAAGAAAATTTTTTAAAGAGTGGGGAGTTTCTACTTTTATTCCTCCCTCAGCCTTGCAGCTATTGCTGCAAACTCTGCCTCTGAAAGAGGGCCCCTCGGAGAAAAAGGCAAATCAGCTTCCTCTAAAAACGGAAATACACTTGCACTAGTGGGCACAGCAGTACTAGCAAAATATCCCTTCTCGGAAAAACGTTTCTTTAAAAAAGAATTCCACCTATTTTTTGCAGCTCCAGGTGACCTCCCTGGTAGACCTTCTGTAATTTGTTTCCACTTACCACCATGCTTAGAAAATTCCTGTGCTATATAATTATCTTCAGCCTTAGTCCAATGGCCACGCTTACGAGTGGGATCTAAATACTCTAACCAATGGTCGCGACACTGTTTTCTACTCCGAGTTTGAACCATTTCAGCAATTTCTTGCCATTTACCTGCACCATACTTATTAACCGCATCTGTTAACAATTTATCTTCATTCTTAGTCCATGAAGTCCTGGGTATATAAGACTCATCAGATCTTACTCTTTTTTGAGGAACCACTTTCGATTTTTTTCTTTTACCCTTTGAAAGCCAGGTATATCTTTTTCTTACAGAATCGCCTGCTCTTTTTAAAGCTGCTCCAATCTCTGCCCAACTATACCTATGCACATTACGTTGAGTTACTATATACTCGTCTTCTTCTTCAATCCAATCACCATGCTTAAGAGTAGGGTCTAAACGTCTGGCCCAACGGTAATAACAGTTTATTGGCTTTCGCGTTTTAACTACTGTAGCAATACGATCCCAATCTGAACCAAACTGGTCAACCCCCTTTCTTAAACGATTATCTTCGTCCTTACTCCACCTGGGCTTTTTATTAGAAGGTTTAAAGACAGGATCACTATGATTAGCGCTTCCGACATCAGCAGCAAATATGCAAAAACTAAAAAATCCAAACAAAAAATAAAAAATAAAAAATAACTGTTTCATAACATGGACCTTCTTTATGACAATGATTCCAAGCAATATATAATTTAACTTGCTATAAAAAAAGTATATATTATATGCTTACTCAATTATCATAGATATGAAGAGACTAGAGAGCGCTTTTAAAGAAAAACTTCTCTTTTTTGCGTTCAAGAAAATTTTTTCATAGGATACTAATAAAATGAACTGGAATCTTTTAATTGTTGGAGCCCTTCTTTTTTATATTGGCTACTCTTTCATACTTCCTAGAATCACTGCTGGCAAAGAAGACTTTAATCCCGAGATTTCTTATCAACTCGCTAAAAAAGGAGCTCTCATTATTGATGTGAGATCAGCTCAAGAGTATAGCTCAGGCCATGTAGAAGGAGCTGAAAATATAGCACATAATGAAATTATAAGTAAAAAAAATGAACTTATAACCCTCACACAGAATAATTTATCAAAAACCATTGTTGTCTACTGCGCCTCTGGAAAGCGCTCTACTCTAGCCAAAAAAGATCTTCAAAGCCTTGGTTACACTCATGTAGTAAACCATGGTGGCATTTCAAGCTGGAAAAAGTGATTTCGATGAACTTAAGAAACCTCCCTTTTGATACGATTTATGAAAATTTTGAGTTTCCTGAAAAAGGAACCCCTCTAAACAAAGAGGAAGCCATGGATCTCGCTTTTAGGGCTGCTCTTCAAGGCGCAGGTTTTGTTAGATCAAACCCTCTCGTGGGAGCTGTCCTTGTTGACAAAAATCAGCGCTTTGTTGCAGCTTCCTGGCACAGTAAATTTGGGGAGGCTCACGCAGAACAAGCTTTACTTCAAAAACTTAGAAGCAAAAATTTAGAAAATGAGCTCCTCGGCGCAACTCTTTATTCAACATTAGAACCCTGTGCTCATGAAGGTAAAACGCCTTCTTGCTCTCATTTATTAGCCAAGTGCCCGCTGAAAAAAGTTGTTTACGGAAGATGTGATAACACAAAAAAAGTTTCTGGAAAGGGACTGAAACACCTAGAGCTTCATGGTATAAAAACTGAATTTTTTTCCTCAGAAGAAAATTTTACCCTTGAAGACAAGTTAAAATTTCTTACACAACATTTCGAATGTTATGAAAGCAAAAGAAAACCTTTTATCGCAATAAAAGTAGCAAGCACTCTTAATGGAGTTTATGCTCACACTGAATCCCAAAGAGAGTGGATCACAGGAGAAAGATCAAGAAAATATGCTCATTTTCTAAGGCTTTTGTCTGATGCTATTGTAATCGGTGCTCACACTGTCATTCAAGACAACCCAAGCCTTACAGATAGATTTTTCCAACAGGAAAGAGTCCCTCTCAAAGTGGTTCTTGACCCACATGGACAGGCCCTTTTTTCGCGAAATCTTTCTGAACAAAATATCTTAAAAGAAAAATCAAAAATCATCTGGTGGATTAATTTAGAAACTCACAATAAAATCTCTTCCACACTTATGAAAGAAAGTGAAATAAAAGGAATCTATTTTAAAGTTTTCGAGGGACAAACAAAAGAAGATAAGCTCGCTCACGTTTGCCAAGCCCTTTACACGGAAGGACAAGCTCGCGTTCTATTAGAAGGAGGAGCCTCTCTATGGAATTCTGCTTTAAATTCAAGGCTTTGTGAAAAACTCTACTTATTCCAAGCACCAAAAATTTTTTCTGGCGAAACTATTATGCATTGGACAAAAGATGCTAAAATCCAGTATTTAAACCTCAAAAATGGTATCTTAACCCTCTTAGACAAGGATACACTCATTGAAGGAATCACAGACGAATCTCACACATTATGACAAAGAACGTTTTCGTCCCTCTTTTGAAGAGATCTACCTTAACCTAGCTTTTACTATTGCTAAACGTTCTACCTGCCACCGTTTGCAAGTAGGTACTGTCATCACAACAACAGACTACAGACAAGTACTAGCTGTAGGGTACAATGGAAATGCAAGTGGTCTTAGAAACTCTTGTGACAGAGACGAGGTAGGCAATTGTGGCTGCCTTCACTCTGAAGAAAATGCTGTTATTAACTGCAACTGTGCAAGAAGCGTTGAAAAAATTGTGTTCGTCACTCATCACCCTTGCGAAGGTTGTGCTAAGCGGCTTATAAACCTAGGGAATGTTAAGAAAATTTATTATGGCAAAGAGTATCGTAGTAAAAAAGGACAAGAACTATTTGAATTCCTTGGTATTTCAGTTGAAAAACTCTCCACCCCTTTCCTGTTTGATTCTGTTCTTTAGAACCCACTTTTTTTTCATGATACAATTCTCTTAGGTTTAAGATTTCCTAGTCATAAGAGATATAGGCATGAAAAAATTTTTTTTCTTTTTTTCTCTTTTGATATTTTTAGAATCTTGTAGCGAAGTTCCCGCACAAAAAATAGATGAAAAAAAATCAACAAATCCAATTAACAATATTGCTCGGGAAGAAGACAACGACTGCACAACCCTATCAAAAAAACTCCCAGATGATGTTTTCGCTCAGTTTGAGCTAACTCCTACAAATGGAACACCAAAAGATCTTCTTTTCCTAAAAGACTCTATAAAACTCCTCAAAGAAAATATACCTGACTTTATTAGCTATCATCTTGTTGAGACTCATCCTCAAAGAAAAATTCTTGGTTTTGAATTTTCTTTTGAAGGGATTCCTCTTTGCTCAAGTTATGCAAAAGTATATGAAACATCAAAAAAAATCGTTATAACAGGAAACACGCCTGGAAAAAATCTTAAAAAAAACTTTTCGCTTTTAAAAGAAACTCCAACACCTCTTTCTCTTAGTGCTGTTCAAAAAAAATTAGACTCTCCAGATGTGCGAATAGAAAATAAAAAAAATATTTGTTATGCGATTAAAAACGATACACTCCTTCCAGTTTGGAAACAAAAAATAAAAAAAAAAGACAAGCCTTATTTGGTTTTAGCTAGCGGAGAAGATATACTTTCTTTGCAACCCCTTTTCTTTCACTCAACAGGAAATTTAAAAACCTATGATGAAGATGATAGTGGTGGAGGAAAATTTTCAGCAATAAAAAGCTATACACTTGAGAATATGAGCTCCGAGGGAACTCTTTGCAGCGAAAGATTTCACGTTAACGCTGAAGAGGGAGAACCCTATGTTAAAAGAGAAGATTTCAAATTCTTTTTTAATCAAGAAGAACAACCAGCTTTGTTTGAACAAGTCAGTATGTTTGTTTATGCTGAAACACACTCAGAGTACATTGCAAACTTAGAGTACACAAAGAAATGGTATGGACCACAAATTCTTTTGATACCAGATATGAAAAACAATGGATTTACAAACAGTGCACAGTATATACCTGGAGATGAGTTTGCTCGTCCAGAAATCAGACTCCCAAAGGGAGATGGTATCAAACTTCATCAGCTAAGAATAGACAACGAAGCTGTTCAGCATGAAGTAGGACATCATGTAGTTTTCAGATCCGTGACAACCACAACAGGGGAGTCCCTTGTAATTCATGAAGGAATAGCTGATGCTTTGGTCGAACTTAGAACAAAAAATGCTTGTCTTGGAGAACATTTTTGTCTCAATGATCTACTTTGTATCAGTGCTTCGTGTCTCAGATCAGCAGATAATAATTATAGTCTTAATAGCGAAGATTTGCCAAGCGAGCCTCATTTGCGGTCACAACTGATTTCTGGACTCTTCTGGGAACTTGCACTTGAAATTGGTCACGACAAAACAGCAGCTCTTCTCAACTATGCCATCGATTTTCTACCAAGAAAAGCTTACTTCGCAGATCTTATTACAGCACTCTTTGACACTCTTGATGTTCTTTACAAAGTAAGCGATCACGAAACTTTTACTTCTTACTGTAAAAGTCTCATGAGTGTTTATGCTAAAAAAGGTTTTTTAGAATTAGCTACTATTAACAATCTATCCTGCAAAGCAGGAGAACAAAAAACTTTATAAAAGGAGAAAAAATGAAACTTTATGTGCACTCTCTTTTATTCCTTTCTTTATTTATAAATTCTTGTAGCAGTGAAAAAAATGAAAATGGCCCAAAAGACCCAGAAGGACTTGTTAGGAATGCTAATGGAGATGTTATAAAAGTTCTAGACTCTGACTGCGATGATTTAGCTAATAATTTACCAGTTGATGTTTTTGGTTTTGTGTCAGAGAAAGTTGCTCCTTTTTTTTATGAAGAAGCTAGAAAACTTCTTGAATCAAGCATTCCCAAGTACTTTGATTTTAAAGAATTAGAAACAAAGAACTCTAGTGACTACGCTAGACGAAACATTCTGGAATTTAAAGTTTTTTATAAAAACACTCCTCTTTGCGAAGGATATGCCAAAATCTATCAAAATTTTGAAAAAATCTTTTTAACCGGGAATCTTCCTCCTAAAGATCTCAAAGAACCATTTCAAATAAATATACCAAAAGAAATAAGCCAAAAAGCTTTAGAAAAAAAATTTAAAACAAAAGACATCAAACGATTAAATGAAAAAAGTCTTTGCTACGCTCTAAAAAATGCTGAGCTTATTCCAGTTTGGAAACAAAAAATTGAACGAGAAAAAGCTCCTTATGAAGTTCTTGGCTACGAAGAAAATATTCTTTCCATAGAACCACTTTTTTTCCATGCAGTTGGGACGGCAAAAGTTTATGATGAGAAAGATACTGACGATGGAAATTTTTCAGCTTTAAAAAATTACAAATTAAATGGACTAAGCTCTGGTGGTACTCTTTGCTCGGAACGTTTCCGCGTAACCCCAGAAGATGGTGAAGTTATTGCTTACAATAAAGATCTTAATTTTATTTTTAATCCACTTTCTCAGCTAGAACAATTTGAACAAGCAGCTCTTTTCACTTACGCAGAAGAACAGGCTAATTATATTAAATCCCTTGTTCACACAAAAAAATGGTATGGCCCTCAAATTTTAATTCATCCAGATATTCAAAATGGAGGCTTAACAAACAATGTTTTCTATCTCCCTGGTGATGAAGAAAACTTGCCAGCTATCCAAGTACCAAAAGGAGATCATAAGAAACTTCATCAAGTAAGACTAGACAATGAGGCTATACAGCACGAAGTTGGGCATCACGTTTTTTATAGAACAGTAACAACAGGAGCTGATGAATCAGGAACCTTGCATGAAGCTGTTGCTGATATTTTTGTTATGCTTCGTACAAAAAATGCCTGCCTAGGGGAACACCTCTGCCTGAATGACTCTCTTTGCGTGAGTCTTAGTTGTTTAAGAAC
>Ga0172367_10007873_pt1 | contig 12057 bp, 15 predicted proteins | sample Lak10m_FD_114542 | JGI IMG/M metagenome (GOLD analysis project Ga0172367, IMG submission 114542) | Freshwater microbial communities from Kabuno Bay, South-Kivu, Congo - kab_022012_10m | ecosystem: Environmental > Aquatic > Freshwater > Lake | place: Democratic Republic of the Congo: South-Kivu...
AAAAGAAAACTTATTTTATATCTTTTTATATTTTTATAAAAGTTCAAAAAAATAAACTTAATCAATTTATTTTAATATTTCTAAAAAGTTTAAAAATAAAAACTTAATTAATTTCTTTTTATAAAAATAAAAACTTAATTAACTTCTTTTTATAAATTTAAATAAGTTTAAAAAGAAAACTTAATTAATTTCTTTTTATATTTTTATAAAGTTCAAAAATAAAAACTTAATTAACTTCTTTTTAAAAATTTAAATAAGTTTAAAAAGAAAACTTAATTAATTTCTTTTTATATTTTTAGATAAGTTTAAAAAGAAAAATTAATTTATATCTTTTTATAAACAAAACTAAATTAATTTCTTTTTATAATTAAAAAAAAATTGAATAATAATAATAATTATATATAAATATTCTTTAAATCAAAATTTAATTAATTTCTTTTATAAATTTAGATAAGTTTAAAAATAAAACTTAATTAATTTCTTTTTATAAATTTAAATAAGTTTAAAAACAAAATTTAATTTATATCTTTTTACATTTCTTAAAAAGTTTAAAAATAAAACTTAATTTATATCTTCTATATTTTTATAAAAGTTAAAAAAGATAAACTCAATTAATTTCTTTTTATAAATTTAAATAAGTTTAAAAACAAAACTTAATTTATATCTTTTTACATTTCTTAAAAAGTTTAAAAACAAAACTTAATTTATATCTTTTATATTTTTATAAAAAGTTCAAAAAGATAAACTTAATTAATTTCTTTTTATAAATTTAAATAAGTTTAAAAACAAAACTTAATTTATATCTTTTATATTTTTATAAAAGTTCAAAAAAATAAACTTAATTAATTTCTTTTTATAAATTTAAATAAGTTTAAAAACAAAACTTAATTTATATCTTTTTATAAATAAAACTTAACTTATTACTTTTTTTATATTTCTTAAAAAAAATTAAATAAAAATTCAAATCTTTAGATATATTATAAAAAATTGAATAATAATAATTGTATATAAATATTCTTTAAATCAAATTTAATTAAATAATTGCTCTCTTTCTTTTCTTAATTCATCTATAGAAGGTAATTTTTTATTTGAATTATTCTCACTCTTTTTTTCATTAAATTCTCTTTCAATATTAATATTTCTATTATCATTCTCAATAAAATCCCATTTATATACTTTATTATTACTTAAATTTGTTGAATTTATATTATCATCATCTATATTACTAAAATTATCGGTTAAAACACTTCCTAATGAAAATGCCACTGGTTCATCATCCTTTTTATTATTATCATTTAAAGGTATAGGTGAAGATATAGATGAAGGTTCTTCTTTATTATTTCTTCCACTTTTACTAGTAAATAAATATCCACGATTGGGCATAATAAGATAATCAAAAACAGCTTTACCATAAATAATTTCTTTTGTAGGTAAAAACATTAAAGCAGGAACATTTTTAATAATATCTTTAAAATAAGTAATTTTTTTATCAATACATACTAATTTAATAGTTTTTTTTGAATCATGTCTTTTAATAGTATCAATAAGAACAGAACAATGTTGACAAGTTTCACTATAAAATAAAATCATTTATTTAATAATTATAAAATAAATGAATAAAAAATGACATAAAAATTTAAATTGATTAATTAAAAAGAAATGTTTAAAAATTATAATTATGATAAAATTGCCGATAGACATTCATTTAATATTGAAAATACTGATTTAGGTATTATTAATTCAATTAGAAGAGTTATATTAACAGAAATACCTGTTATTGCTTTTTATGGTGAAGAACATCCTACTATTGAAATATTATATAATAATACTCCATTACATAATGAATTTATGATACATAGAATAGGATTAATACCTTTAAATATTAAGGAAAATATAACGGAGAAATATGAAGATGATGATTATACTTTTGAATTAAATAAAGAAAATCCTAATAATGAAATGTTAAATATTACTACAGCAGATTTTACTGGAAATTATAAAGATAAAAAATTAACATCACAAGAAATTAAAGAAATATTTCCTGCTAATCCAATTACTAAATCTCATATTTTAATTACTAGATTACGATTTAATGAAAAAATTCATTTAAAAGCTAATGCTATTAAAAGAACAGCTAAAATAAATGCTTCATTTTCACCTGTATCATTATCAAATTTCTATTATGTTATTGATAAAAATGAAGCAGATAAAACAGATAATATATTAGATAAAGAAAGAAGTTATTTTAAAAATGAATATGGAGACCCATCAAAAATAAATTTTCAAATTGAAAGTATTAATGGATTATCATATAAATATTTATTTAAAAAAGCAATCGAAATATTAATTAATAAATTGGAAAATTTAATTATTAAATTAGATAATAGAGAAATTGAAATTGAACAAGTTGAAAATCTTAAAAATTCATTTAATTTCAAAATTGATGATGAAGATGATACATTAGGTAATTTAATTCAATCTTTACTTCATAATAAATATATTAGAGAAAAATCAAAATTTAATGATATAACTTGTGATTATGTAGGTTATATTTGTCCTCATCCATTAATTAAACAATTATTAATAAGATTTACATTATCAACAATAGAAAAAAATAAACATTATAATTTCTTTTCAGAAAATTGTAAAGAAATTATAAAAATTTTAAATAATTTAAAAGATGAATGGATTAAATTTGTTAAATAATTAATTGTTTATAATATACTCGCATTTGTAATTTACAATCACTAAAATATCTATAAAAATAATCACTCATATTAATATTTGAATAAATAATTAGAGTTCTAATTTTTTTTTCATCATAAATACTCTCATCCCAAAATTTATGAATTGAAAATGGTGGATAACCTTCATAAACTAATTTTAATAATTCTTTAGTTTTCTCTTCATATTCAGGAGTTAAAATACCACTAAAAGTAATTTCAAAAAAAGACATTTAATAATATTATTATCTTAAATCTTTAAGTAATTTATTATAAAGATTATATTCTATAGCAGAATTAACAAGACGATCATTAGTATCAAATATAAAAGAATTTAAATCATATATAATTTTTTTATTATCAATATATTCAGTATAATTATCAAATTCATTAGCAGATAAAAGATGTGGATAAATATCAGTTTGTTTAATTACACCAATAATTTTAACAAAAAGGAAATTAACATAAAAACCATTAGAAATAGCAATAATTTTAATATGTCTAGCTAAAGGTTTATTATTTCTATAAATAATAATATCAATATCTAATAATAAAATTGAATTATCATTATTACAAGTTTTAAAACGATTTAATTTAGAGTATAATATAAAGAAATTAGGATTATTAAGTAATTTAAGAGAATTATTATTAAGACCTTTTTCAAATTCTTTTATAATTGTATTTGAATATAATAAATATTTTGAATTATCATTAATATTATTCCATTTTGACCATTCCATACCTTCAATTATTTTTATTAAATTATTTTGATTTATATTATATATTTTTATAAATTTTTCATTAATTTCATCATTTCCATAATCATAATAAATAGAATTTTCATTTTTTATAATAATATCATAAGGTATTGATGAATTATATTCTAATGGAATAATATTAGTATTAATAAAATATTTATTAGAAAATTTTTCTAAATATGTGAAAAGAAAATAAAAAAGGAATATAATTAAAATTAATATTAATATTATTTTTATAATCATTTATTCTATAATTAATTTATAGAATAATAAGTCTTTATTATGAGTTCATTCATTCCTATCATTCCAATTTTAATTTATATTATAATTATTATTTTTATTTTCATTTTTAAACCATCGTTGTTATTTGATAATTATGGAAATATGATTACATATAATCCTAAATCTATGATTACTTTAGATATTATTTATCCTATTATAGCTATTTTATCATATTATATTTATCTTATTATAAAAATAATTATGAATAAATAATTATTATGGAAGAAATTAAAAAATGGATTTTAAATTGTTATGATACTTCTAATAAATTATCATTAAATTCTTGTTTATTTATTACTGGTTGTTCTGGTAGTGGTAAAAGTTATATTATTAATAAAATCGTTAATGATTTAAATTTATTTATTATTAATATTAATAGTTTTAATTGTGTCTCTTCTTCTCAATTAATTGATATTTTAATGAAATCTTATATCTCTTCTTTAATTCAAGTTTTAACTAATAATACTTCTAAAAAAATTATTATTATTGATGATTATGATATTATAAGTTCTTTAGATAATACCATTAATTTATCTTTATATAATTTCATTTTAAATAATACTGGAAAATTAAAAAATATACCTATTATTATTATTATAAATAATGAATTAATTAAAAAAATTGGAGAAATTAAAAAAAAATGTAAAATTATTGAAATTAATAAAATTAATGAATATGATATTTTCGAAATTCTTAAAAAATTTAAATCTAATTTAAATTTCGGTGATGCTTTACAAATTATTAGTGATACTAATTATAATATTAATGAAGCTATTAAAATTGTTAATAATATTAAATTTAATAATAATGACCAATTCATCTATGGTAATGATTTATATAATATTAATTTTAATCGTGATAATTTAAAAAGATTATTATATAAAGAACAATGGATTATCCCTTTAAATTTTCATGAAAATCTTATTTTTGAATTATTAAATAATAGAAAAGGTCTTAAAAAAGATAAAGAAGATTTTTATAAAAATTTTATTTTTAATTTCTGTTATTTTGATATTTTTATGAATAAAACTCCTGATATGAGTTTAGATTTATTTATCTCCATTATTCAAAATTTATTCGATTTCCCTATTAAAAAAAATAAAGAAGATAATATACAAAAATTTACTAAAATGTTAAGTTATCTCTCTTTACAAAAAAAAAATAATAAAAATGCTTTTAAATCTTCTTTCCCTTTCTCTCAAATTGGTAAATATCATTCTAGTATTATTAATAAAAAATTTATTTATTAATCCTTTATTATTGTTAATAGAAAATTTATTTATTAATATTAGATAAGTAATAATTATAATGAGTGTTAGTCCTTTAGATAAATTTAAAGATATGTTTAGTGATGCTAGTGATAATATTTCTAGTTCTTATAATAGTTTCTCTAAAAATAAAACTGGATTTATTGCTGATAATGGTATTTATATTGGTCTTTTTTTAGTTATTCTTATTTGTCTTATTATTGCTTATACCCTTTATTATTTAATTACTACTAAATTATTTTTAAATATTCGTCAAGTTGTTAATGAAACTAAAATACCTATTATTTGTACTGAAAAAAGAAGATTTGATTTTGAAATTAAAAAAACTGGTAATGGAGAACGTAGAAGTTATACTTTCTGGATTTATATTCATGATATGAATAGATTTAGTGGAAGTTATAAAAATGTTTTTAATATTCAATCTTCATCTGCTTCTACTAAAATTTCTGAAGCTTCTCCTTTTATATTTTTAGATAAAACTGATAATAAATTATATGTTCGTTTTGCTAAAACTTCTAATAATGATAGTAAAGAGTATAATAGTTTAACTGAGAATAACTTAATAGATTTTATGAAAACTGGTATTGTTATTCCATATATCCCTTTACAAAGATGGGTTCATGTTGCTATTGTTTGTAATGCTAATTCTTATAAAAATTATATTTATGCTTATGTTGATGGTGATTTAGTTAGTACTACTTCTAATAATGAAAAAGATAGATATTTAGGAGATACTGATGATACACGTAAAGAATTAACAAAAATAAATATTAATTTAGGTGGTATTATTAATATAGGTGGTGAATTAAATTCAACTGAAGGACCCGGTTTTTCTGGTTTAATTTCAAAAATATCTACATTTAATTATGAATTAAATCAAAGAGATGTTTATAATGATTATTATTGGGGTCCTATTGGAAATATTTTAGCAAAATTAGGTTTAGGTATGTATGGAATAAGAAATCCAATTTATAAATTATAATATATATAAATAGATAGAAAAATGCTAAATCTTTTACTTCAAATTATTTTAGGTATTTTTGTTATTTTAATTATGGGATTTATAGCATATTCCATTTTTGATAGAGAATATTTAAGTTCTATTCGTTTATATTATTCTAATAAAAAAGAAACTAAAATTTTTACTGGTATATATCCATTCACTAGTGATACTGCTAGAATTGAAACTATTAATAAAAATGACCCATATTATTTAAATATTAATCCTTCTGTTAATCAAAATGGAGGTGCTGAATATTCATATAATTTTTGGTTATATTTTAATATTAGTAAAACAGGTGAAAATATTATTCAAAAAGAACAGGATACAACTTCTATAAATAGAGATAAATTTATTGTTTTATTTTATAAAGGTGTAAAACAATTAATTCCATATAAACAAAATCGATTAAGTTGTGATAGTGAAATGGGTGATAGTGAAATAGTAAAACCATATATTTTAGTTAAAAATCCTTTAGTTAAACTTAATAATAATGGAAAAGAAATTGTAATTGAATATAATAATATTAATCATCCTGATAGTTTTAATTCTTCTGCTGTTAAATTAACTTGTAGTGAAATCAAAAGTAGTATGTATGGTACTAATGTAAATAAATTAGGAATTAAAAATATTAATACTGATATGTATAATAAAACATGGAATATGATTACAATAGTTATTCAAGAAAGTCCTTCAAATGAAGAAAAATTATTTACAAATAGAACAAATTGTAAGGTTTATTTTAATTCAACCTTAATAGCTGATCGTTCAACATATAATAATGATATTTTAAATATAAATAATGAAAATGGTATATCAACAGCTATGAAAAATAATATAGGAAATTTATATATTAATCCTAAAATAAATTTTGAAAATGCTTATAAAAATTTACCTAATGATAATAATGATAAAAATTTAATTCAAAAAATTGAAAGCCAAACGGAAGATGATGGAATAAGAAAAGATAGTCCAGTAAAAATGGCAGATATGTCATATTTTAATTATTGTTTAAATGATAATGAAATAATGGAATTATATAAAAAAGGTTTTTCAAAAGAAGCGTCAGAACTTGCTACAAGAATGAATGGATTAGATAAAATGAAATTTGTTCAAGGAAGTAAAATAACATATAATTTAATGGCAAATACAGATTCATCATTACCAGTAGAACCTATTTAAAATAATAAATATAATAATTAAATAAATGGTAGGAGGTTTAACACAATTAGTATGTAAAGGTCAAATAGATAATTATATAAATGTAAATCCAGAAATAAGTTTTTATAAATTTGCTTATAAAAAACATACAAATTTTGCTTTTGAGAGTATAAGATTAGATTTTGAAATAACACCATTATTAGATAGAAAAGATACAATATATAAATGTAAAATAAATAGATATGCTGATTTATTAACAAATTTATATTTTGTATATAAATTACCAGCAATATATTCAAGTTTAAAATATAAATTTCGTTGGATAAAGAATATAGGAACATTATTAATTAAGAGAGCATATATAACGATAGGAGGAACAATAATAGATACAATAACAGGAGAATATATATTAATAAATAATGAATTAACATTAGATAAAAAGGATAATTATAATAATATAAGTGGAAATGTAAAAAGTTTATATGATCCAACATTACCAGTACCAATATTAAGAATAAATAATAATTATTTTACGGATATATCATATCCAGTAGGAGATAAAGAGAAAGAAATTAAATCTATAAATGAGAGGGAGATAATAATACCATTAAGTTTTAATTTTACAAAACATTCATCATTAGCATTATTATTATTAAAACTTCAAGGGAGTGAGATATATTTAAATATAGAATTAGAAGATATAGAGAATTTATATCAAATATATATAGAAGAAATAGATTTATATGTAAGTCCAAGATATTATAATGAATTATATCCAAATGATATAATAGATATATGGAAATTTATAAAAAATAATAAATTAAATTCTTATATTGAAGCGAATTATATATTTTTAGATAATGATGAGAGAGCATTAATGATGATAGAACCAATAACATCAATATTAATAGAACAAATATTTATTTCAAATTTTTATTCAGTAAAAGCTGGAATAGAATTAGCAACAACAATAGAATTAAATGGTGCTAATAATCATAATAAAGAGATAATATGGACATTAAAAAGGGATGATTATAGGAAATTTAATAATAATACAAATTATACGAATGATATAATAGAAAATAATTTAAATCCAATAATGACATCAGCGATAATTAATTTTAATAAAACGAATAGAATAGAACAGAAAGATGCGAATTTTTTTAATTTAATTCAACCATATCAACATCATTCATCAATTCCAAAACAAGGTATATATATATATTCATTTGGATTACATCCAGAGAAATGGATACCAACAGGTAGTTATAATGGTTCTTGTATAAATACAAGTATAATAGTATATGTAAATAAAGATAATAATGATTATGTAAATGAAAGAATAAGAAAAATAGGAAAAGAGGAATATTCATATAATTATGAATTAAGATATTATGTAAAAAGTTATAATATTTTAGAATATAATAGTGGAACAATAGGTATTAAATATGTATAATTATTTTATTTTCTTATAAATAATGGATTTAACATTATTTATATTAATAGTTATATTAATTATAGTTATTTTTTATTTTGCCAATATTTTAGGTAATTTAAGAAAAGATATTAGAAATTTAAATCTTTGTTCCAATATGGATAAAAAGGAAAATTTTATAATTGAAAATGATAATAAAGTATTTATTGATAAACTTACAAATGGTTTAAGTTATTTAAAGAATTTTCTTTAAATATATATAAATGCCAAGAAAAAAAATTATTAATGATGTAGTCATTAAAAAATCTAATAAAAAGAATATTATTGATAGTATGATTAAAGAAACTACAAATGATGATAATGATGATATTATTTTACAATTACCTATATCACAATCTAAAATTAATTTAATTATTAATAATGATAGAAATAATAATAAAATAATTGAACCAACTCCTTATGAAAATATTTGTTATTTTACTAATGATGCTGAAAATATATCTTGTGATAATGAATATTATCATAATAATAATATTAATAATCCTAATATTAAAAATAAATCTTGTTGTTTTTGGTGTTGTCATTCAATAGATAATTATATTTTTGGTATGCCTTATAATTATGATAGTATTAATGATACTTTCTATATTTTAGGTTCTTTTTGTTCTCTTAATTGTGCTAATGCTTATAATTTTTCTGTTAATTGTGGTAGTGATAAAGTGTGGGAAGTAAATAGTTGGATACAAATGTTAGCAAAAAGATATGGATATAAAATGACTATTCGTCCAGCACCTTCAAGATATTTATTAAAAATGTTTGGAGGTAATTTAGATATTGATGATTTTAGAAAAGCACATCAAGATGAAACTAAAACATATGTTTTAAATATACCTCCAATGATTTCTATAAATACTACAGCAGAAATAATTAATACATCTTATTTATCTAAATTATCAGACAATAAAAAATGATAAAAAAATTAAATATATAATTATGTTTTCTAAATTTAATTATGATTTTTATTCAAGTTATTATGATAATATTATGAGATATGTTAATAATAAAGATTATTGGGATTATGATGTTAATTTATTATATGAAGAATTAAAAATTAATAATTGTAATATGACAGGAATAAATCGAAAAAAATGGAAAATATTTTTAGATTATATTAAATTAAAAATTATTTATTTGGAAAAAAAATGATTTAAAGAAATGAATTAATTTTAATATCGTGAAAAAGAATTATGGATGATATTTATTTTACAGATTATAAAGTAAGTACAATTACTTGTAATGTAGATTTAGGTATTACAATAAATTTAAAAATATTATTTGAGAAATTTGATATAAATGAAAAAGGAAAATTTATTTGGATATATTATCCAAAATTACCTGATGGTGAAAATAAAAGAGGTGTATATCCTAAAAAACAAAGAAAAGTAAAACCAACAAATATCAAAAAAACTTCATTTGATAATCAAGTAACTTTTTTATATAAAGCAGATAATTATCCAAATTTAAAAATTTTTAAAAATGGAAATGTTCAAATAACTGGTGTTAAAGATAAAAAAGATGTAAATAAAATAATTGATGATGTAATTATAGAAATATTAAAAATTTATAATCAAGATAATGAATTAACAATGACAGAAGATTTTGAAAAAACTATAGGATTTAAAAATTTTCATATTAGAATGATTAATACTGATTTTAAAACTTTTACAGATAAAGAATTAACAAATAAATTTGTTATTAGAAGAAAAGTTTTACATAAAATATTAATGAGTGATGAATATGAAAATAAATGTAGTTTTGAACCCGGAAAATATCACGGAGTTAAATTAGAATTCTTCTGGAATATGAATAAAAGTTATCAAGATGGTATTTGTAAATGTAGTGATAATTGTTTTGGAAAAGGAACTGGTAATGGTGATAAAAATTGTAAAAAAATAACAATTGCTATATTTGAAAGTGGAAGTGTTTTAATTACAGGAGGAGTTTCATTTAATCAAATAGATGATGCTTATAATTATATAACAAAAGTTTTTAGAGATAATAAAAATGAAATTAAGAAGATAGATTTAAATTCATTATTGATTGAGTAATTGATATTGAATTTAAATCTATAATTGATTTAATTATTTCTTTTATTTTTTCAATTATATTATCAAATCCAGATATAATATCTAAATTATAATATAAATAGAATTCATTATTTTTAAGATGAAATTTAAGTTTATAATTTTTATTATTTATAATTAAATTACGTATTGCTATGAATTCATTATTAAAATCATCATAAGTATCATTATAATAATCATCAATATAAATAGGTGATTGTTCAATTTGTTTTTTTAAATATAAATCAATATATTCAAAATTTTTAAAATCAAATAAATTGAAAAGAAATAAATGAATATCAGTAATATTATCAAATGTTTTATCATTAATAATTAATGAAATATTATCATTTATATCTTCATTAAATATTAATAAATAAGAGGTAAATTTAAATTTATATGAAATATAATTATCAAAATATTTAATGGATAATTTATATGTTTCTTTAGAATTATTTTTAATAAATAATCGAATATCATCCATTTTAATTATGTTTAAAATATATAAAATAATTAATCATTTTTTATTATAATAGAAATATGTTTTATTACTATAGAAATATATATTATAATTTTTTAGCATTTAAAAATAATATAATAATAAATTGTTTATTATTATTTAATCTTTTTTTTCCAAAACAAATAAAAAATAGTCTTATTTATTATAAAAATAAAGGTGATATTTATTATAAATATTTATTATTATTATCGTTAAATGATGAAATTCAACAAAAATATCATATTAATATTTTAAATATTGGTTTAAATTTATATAATAAATATAAATTATATATTAATAAAAAAAATAAAATAGATGAATTAAGTGATATAGATGAATTAAGTGATATAGATGAATTAAGTGATATAGATGAATTAAGTGATATAGATGAATTAAGTGATATAGATGATAATTTAATTTAATTTTTGATTTAAGGAATTATTATATATATTTATTATTATTTTAATTTTTATTAAATATAAAAAAAATAAGTTAAGTTTTATTTATAAAAGAAATAAGTTAAATTTTATTTTTGATTTAAGGAATTATTATATATATTTATTATTATTTTAATTTTTATTAAATATACATTTAGTTTATTTTTAAATTTTATTAAATATAAAAAGAAATAACTTAAGTTTTATAAAACTTGCTAAAAGAATAATTAATAATTTATTTATTTTTGTAAAGTTGCTAAATATAATTTATTTATTTTTATAAAAGTTGCTAAATATAATTTATTTATTTTTATAAAAGTTGCTAAATATAATTTATTTATTTTTATAAAGTTGCTAAATATAATTTATTT
>Ga0172367_10007875_pt1 | contig 12056 bp, 19 predicted proteins | sample Lak10m_FD_114542 | JGI IMG/M metagenome (GOLD analysis project Ga0172367, IMG submission 114542) | Freshwater microbial communities from Kabuno Bay, South-Kivu, Congo - kab_022012_10m | ecosystem: Environmental > Aquatic > Freshwater > Lake | place: Democratic Republic of the Congo: South-Kivu...
ACATTGATGAACATCATTGAAGGTCTGCTTGAAAAGGGGGTCAAGCCTGATGAGATCGGCTTTGTGAGCTTTACTAAGCGGGCAGCCATCGAGGCCAGGGACAAGGCCCGCAGCAGATTTAACTTCACGGCTGACGACATGCCGTACTTCAGGACACTGCACGCTCTGTCTTTCAGGCAGCTTGGATTGACAAGGCAGCAGGTCATGCAGCACAGTCACTATCAAGAGCTGTGTGAGTTCATTGGCCTTGACATCAATGGCAAGATCAAGCCTGACGATGGCACCTTTGTAGGACTTGCCAAGGGTGACAAGCTCAAGTTCATTGAAGGTCTTGCAAGAATCAAGTGCATCGATCTCAAGCAGCAGTGGGAGGAGATCGAGGAAGACGACATCGGTTGGTTTGAGCTTGATCATTTCCACCGCAGCCTTGCAGAGTACAAGCAAGAGACCGGTCTGCTTGATTACACAGACATGCTTTGGCATATGTCAAAGTCTGGCTACGTGCCAAGGCTTAGGGCATTGTTGATTGACGAGGCTCAAGACCTATCAAAGCTGCAATGGCAAGTTGTCGAGCGACTGATGCGGGGAGCTGACGAGATCTTTATTGCAGGCGATGACGATCAGGCGATTTTCAGGTGGGCCGGAGCCGACATTGATTATTTCATCGGGCTGCAGGGCGACGTCCGGGTGCTCGACCAATCCTACCGGATTCCTGAGAAGGTTCACAGGCTGTCAGAAAAGCTGATCCACAAAGTCACCCACCGAAGGCCCAAGGAATTCAAGCCAGCTACGCACACGGGCCAGGTCGAATGGCACACGGATCCCGAGCATATTGACATGGCCCAGGGCAGTTGGTTGCTGCTGGCCAGAAATACCTACATGCTCAATGGTCTGATTGAGATCTGTCACCGAGAGGGCTTCGCCTACGAGTGCAACGACCATAGCCCAAAGAAGTCTGAGGCCTTGACGGCCATTCGGCAGTGGGAACGATTGCGAAATGGTGATCCCGTGTCAGTCGAACTGGTCAAGCTGATCTACGCCCACATGTCAAGGGCACACGTCAAGCACGGTTTCAAGGAACTGAAGCAGGCAGCAGAGGAGGACCTGACCATATCTACACTGCAAGAAAAGTATGGGCTGCTGACCACGGCCCCCTGGTACGAGGCCCTGGACCGCATTAGCCCAGACGAGCGGGAGTATTTCTTGGCAGCTACCAGGCAAGGCGAATCACTGACAGGCGATGCCAGGATCCGGATCAGTACGATTCACGGGGCCAAGGGGGCTGAGGCAGACAACGTCATGCTGCTGACAGACATCTCGCCAAGGACCCAAGAGGAATCAGACGACGAGGCCAGGGTCTTTTACGTAGGGCTTACAAGGGCTAAGCAAAACCTTCACATCATCACGCCACGCACAGCGAGGTACTTTGACCTATGATCGACTACAAGTACAAATCCACACCGTTCAAGCATCAATCTGAGGACTTTCTGATCTCTCGCGATAGAGAGGAATATGCGCTTTTTTGGGAAATGGGCCTTGGCAAGTCAAAGACGACCATTGACAACATCGCCTGGCTCTGGTGCACTGGGAAGATCAATGCAGCATTTATCGTAGCCAACAAGGGCTCATATCGGAACTGGGCAAACAAGGAGCTGCCAGAGCACATGCCTGACCACGTGAGCTGGGTTGGCACGTACTGGGACAGCCTGGCCTCGACTGAGCTGAAGAAGAGCTATGACCTGCTGCTAAGGCCGTCAGACAAGCTGAAGATCTTCGTGATGAACATCGAGGCCTTAGCATTTCCACGCAGCATGGAGCTGGCAACTAGCTTCGTGAACTGCCATAAGACGATCATGGTCGTCGATGAGTCAACGACCATCAAGAACCGAGACGCCAAGCGGACAAAGGCAGCCATCAAGATTGGTAAGTTAGCCACGTACCGGCGAATCCTAACCGGAACCCCCATCACGCAATCGCCGTTAGACCTCTATAGCCAGGCCCAGTTCTTAGACCCTGCGCTGCTTGGCTACACGTCTTACTACAGCTTTAGGGCTAAGTTCGCAGACATGATTAAGATCACGGCAGGCAATCGAGCATTCACCAAGATCACCGGTTACAGGAACCTCGACGAGCTCAACAAGCTCATGCAGCCATGGTCATCAAGAAGGACCAAGGACGAGTGTCTCGACTTGCCAGCTAAGGTCTACCAGATTTACGAGGTCGAGCTAACTGACGAGCAAAAGAAACACTACAAGACCCTGAAAGACGAGGCCATAGCTACGCTGCAGGGCCGGGTAGTCACTGCTCCAATCGTGCTGACCAAGCTTCTCAGGCTGCATCAATTAGTCTGCGGCCATTTGACCACTGACGACGGCAAAGTGCTCAAGGTGCCCAGCAACCGGATCAATGCGCTGATGGACATTCTTGAAGAGACCCAGGGCAAGGTAATCATATGGGCAAACTACATTGCCGACATTAAAGACATCGTCGAATCTGTGACCCAGGGCTTCTTAGATGCCCGCGTGGTGGCTTACTACGGGGCAGTGAATAACGAGGATAGGCAAGAAGCTGTTAGGGCCTTTACGGAGGATCCTAACTGTCGATTTTTCGTTGGCAACACGGCAACCGGAGGCCGTGGCATTACCTTGACGGCAGCCAACACGGTCATCTACTACAGCAATGACTACAACCTAGAGAATAGGCAGCAGTCAGAGGACCGGGCCCATAGGATTGGGCAGACACGGTCTGTGACCTATGTCGACCTAATCAGCCCGAAGACCGTCGATGAGAAGATCGTTAGCGCTCTGAAACAGAAGAAGAAACTGTCAGCAGAGGTGCTTGGCGATGAATGGAAGGAGTGGCTGGCTTAGACCACGGTCCATTCAACAGCACGGCAGTGGAAGTCTCGAAACGTGTCGGAAGAGAGCTCTCGCAGTGCAGAACCCGGGAAAAACTGGGCCGGGAAGCCCTCACGAGCCAGCACAAAGAGTCTAATCCGGTGGTTGTAGTCAAGTTCGAAACCCTGCTCGTTGGCGATCTTTTTAGCTTCGTTAGTAGTCATGTCGTAGATCGTACCACGTTATGGCAGCAGGGCGCAAAGACTAGTATAAATACTAGCTAAAAAAGTGCGCGCTACCTGTAGATCTGTGTACTATGCATAGTGTGCACGTTGCACATGTGAAAGGAGAAAGTTATGTCGACAGTTACCCGCCGCGAGTACACACAAGAAGAGTTGTTGGCAGCATTCAAGCGAGTAGAAAACAGCAAGAATTGGAAGAATCCCATCAACCGCATTGTCACAGTCGATGGCGATGAAGATCAGCGATTGATCACGCAAGCCGTGATTCACTTCACTGGTTCTGTTCCGATGTTTGAAGAAGTACCGCACCCATGGCGCAGGGACGGCAAGAAGCGTTACCGCGTGATGGCCGACGGTTACTACAACGCAATCGGCGCGTAAGCGCCTGTGAAAGGAGAAAGCTATGAACATCTATGGACGCCAAGTCAAGCAGCTTCTGAACTGCTCAGACAAATATGCCGAGTTCATCGTCGCCGAAATGGCAGCCGATGGCCTTGATTTTTCTGAGTGCAGCCAAGAGGAGTTCGAGGAATTTGCAAAGTTCCAAGACAGTCTCGTCGTATCTGGTTTCAAGATCGTTGACAAGGAGGAAGTGTGATGGAGATTCTCGTTCGTGTCGCCCATAACTACGGAAACCGTGTTATTTACCCCGTATGCGAAACTGCCCGCAACTTTCCAGAGATCGCAGGAACCAAGACCTTGAAGCTTGAGACCGTAAATCTGATCAAGAAGCTTGGTTACAAAGTTAACGTTGAAAATGAGGTGGTTTGATGGACATGAATACAGTATCGACCGTCGTTGAAATACAGGGCGTTTCAATATGGGCGAAAGGCAGGTCTGCTGGTAATCAGTATGTTTCTGCCGGTTTGCTTCGCACAAGGATGGATGGGGGCACTGCTCAAATATACATCGAGTACAAAGAGGATGGGATAGTGGCGGGAACGGCGACGTTTAAACTGGAAAAAGATGAGGCAATCAAACTCATCGATGGTCTAAAACAAATCTACAACTTAGAGGCTGCATGATGGACATCAAAACAGTCGATACAGTTGTGCTGCAGCAATGGCTGGCCAATGCATTTGTCACTGCATCAAAAGCCTTGGGGCACGGCAAGACGGCAAGCAATGAGATGCTTGTCAGACGCTATCAACAAGAACTTGCAGACCGTGGCAAACCGACTGCGAAGCTTGGTTTGTTCGATGGCGACGACGAGTACAAGCAGCAACTGTACTTGCAAGGCGTGTTCAACGGACCAGGGAGTCAGTGATGGAAGAGATCACCGAAGCAAGATGGATCAGGGTCGGTGATCTCCGGATCATCGAGCTGCCTGATGGCAGCCATTGGATTGGAGACAAAGACGGCGGAGAAGGCGGTCAGTTTAAGGAGTTTACTGCCTTTGTCGAAGAGTTTTATCGTAAGAACTTCTGAAAGGAGAAAGTCATGGCAAGAAAGCGCATAGTTTGGACTGCAAGAGAAAAGACTGCCATTGTTGCAAAGACAGTTGACATCATGAGAACGTATCCAAGGACCCCGATGTTCCGGGCTGTAGGTGAGGCGCAAGAGGCAATGCTGCCAGCAAACAGGCAGCGCAAGTGGCTCACTAAAACAACGCTTGGAGATCTGGCAATGGAAATTGAGGCCGCGTTAAACAAGCCTGTTCCCCGTGCAATCATTGTCGAAGAGCACTACACAGATCTGCAAAGGGCAATGCTGACGGCAGACAAGGTCTGTGAGAACATCATTGACTATCAGCTGCAATGCGTGGCTTGGCGGGCTGTTGTCTATGGCTTCATGGCAGGCAATGACAAATGACAAACCTTGACGTGATCAAACAGATCCTGAGGTGCGACGACCTGCATGCCCAGAAGGTATACCGGTGCATGATCCTGGGAGACTACAACTTTGATGCTGCATTGATGATTGACTTCATGGCAGCCGTAAACCTGATTGACAAAACACTCAAGGAGAAGCTCGATGGGCAAGATGAAGGCGTGGCGAAAGTCAGGTGATGCAAAGGAAAGCGGCCGTGTTCGCAAGAAACGCATCAAGCCTGCACGTTACAGAAAGCGCAAGCAATGAGATGCACAGAATGCGGATCAACAGACCTAAAGACCCACGATACCAGGCAGCGGTATGACGAAGAAGGCGACTTTGCGTATGCAGTTAGAGTCCGCCGCTGCAAGGACTGTGGCCATCGATTCAAAACAATTGAGGTCGACCTTGACAGGTACCTTGCAACCATTGAAGAGGAACTAGAAGAATGAACAGATCAACAATAATTGGAACAATCGCAGGCCTGGCTATCGGCATTTGGGTAACGACAATTGCATCGGCGCCCAGCAAACGGGCACAATGGCATGTTGAAAGCTACAAGCAAGGGAAGAAGGATGCCTTTGCAGTGAAGGGCAGCAACGGCCAACTGAATTGGGAGCTTGAACAAACATGCGTAGGATTGTGGGCACAAGGGTTAGAAGCCAAGGGAGAAAAGAAATGACTGCCGATGAAATCACTAAGCTGGCTGCCGAGGTAATGACCAGTGGCATTAAACAAGACGGTGCAAGATACGTGCTGCCTGAATCAATGGTCATCGAGATGGTCAGGCGAATTGAGGCTGCTGAGCGAGAAGCCTGCGCGCTAATCTGCGACGAGGTAGCCAACAAGCACCACAAGCAGCATTACCCAGACCTTGAGGCCGTGGCTGATGAGTGCAGCGGGAAGATCAGGGAGATGAAGTCATGAGCTGCAAGCACTGTGAAGAGTATTTCAGCAAATACAGTTGCGGCATGGCGATCTACGGCGAATGCGACTGCCCTCGCTGCCAAGGATACTGCCCGCTCGACCGCTGCGAGGCAATGATGCATGAATCGGGGCTGACAACCGAAAGATGGAACTGGCCCTTCAAAACTGCAGAAGAACGCAAGGCAGTGGCAAAGTATTTCAAGGAATATGAAAGCAGGGAAAAAGAGCGCATGCTCAAGGACCTTTGAAAACCTGACTGGTAAGGAGAAAGAAGATGGGCGCAGCTGAAGAAATGGAACTTGATCTGAAACTCGGCGAACAAATGGCAGCAAACAAGAAGCTGAGAGACAGGAATCACGAACTGCGTACAAGACTGGCAAAGGTGCAGCAAATCATGAACAAGATGATCTTAGACCCAAAGCTACCTGACCATGCTAAGATGCAGGCAGCAGAGGCTCTCGATGCGCTGCGAGATTCTCCTCAGGCCTAGCGCTTCTTAGCGGCGTTAAGGGCTTTTCCGGGTCCCTAGAGGACCCGGTTTTTTATAGCACATGGTCACGCTTAGGCCTAATGTCAGGATGGTCTCTGAGGACCTCCAGAGGGTCAGGATAGCGTCTCTTGATGATTGCCTGACGCCTCTCCTCTGAATCAGGCTCACCACAACATTCGCACACGGCGTTACAAACACGGCACTTGTTCATATGACTCTTGAACATGGTCAAAGACAAAGCACGATAGTTGTCATCGACCTCTTGCTGATATTGCACAGCCCAACCACGCACTGCGATAGTGTCAAGGATCTCTTGCTCAACAGCCTTGCTGACAGGCTCGCCACGCATGGCCTTGTAAAGACTGTTGCGAGACATGACGAGGTCTAAGGCCCGCTGCTCTGCGTAGAAATCGAGAACATTGACCTTGCCAGTCTTCTTGGCTGCTGCCCAGTTGAGGATCAACCGAGTGTCTAAGTCAAGCGGCTCAGCGGGTTCAAATGGACGGCCCATGGTGCTTTCTCCTTTCAAAGTAAACAGGTAAATTTTATCACGTTTGGAAGGCAAATCGCTATATAGCACTTTTTTTACCCTAAACAACTAGATTTTTTCTTTATTAGATGTTTAAAGTATATCGTTCGTTCGTTTTTTTGATTTCCGATCATTGGGCGCGCAAGCAATAACCAATAAATTTTCGATTTTCTGGTTTAGGGAAAAAAAATAGCTATATAGGGATTTTGATTGCGTACTGCGTGAAAGAATAAAGTTGTACACATTCCTGGAACTGCGCACTATGATCTACGACATTCTGTTTTTGAAAATGGATTGAACAATGCCATTTGTGAAGGGTATGCAGAAGGTCGACGGTTCTGGCCGCAAGAAAGGCCAGACGAACCGACGCAACTTGGAAGTCGTGTGCAAGTTTGAAGAGATCTGCGAGAAATACGGCGATCCGCTCGAAGCCATGGCTGAGATGGCTTTTGACATGAACAATGACCAGAACCTACGGTTCCAGGCCATGAAGGAAGTCAGCCAGTACGGTTATGCAAAGCGGCGGCAGATGGAGATCACCGGTGCGAACGGCGAGCCCTTGGAAGTCCGGCTGCAGCTGATTGATCAGATTACCAATGCCATCGAGAAGCTTGGCAAGGGCTGATGGGAGCTTTATCGCAGGCCGAGATCACACAGATTCGAAACATGCTGCCGAGTCTGAATACCGAGGACTTAGCAATGTTGGCTTGGCGGCTGAAGTGGATGAGCCAGGCCCGGAAGGAGCAGCTTACGCCTGAAGGCACATGGCTGACGTGGTTGATCTTGGCTGGCCGAGGTTTTGGTAAGACTAGGACTGGTGCTGAAGACATCGCGTGGTATGCAGCAAAGAATCCTGAGACCAGATGCGGAGTCATTGCACCAACGTCGTCAGACATTCGTGGCGTTTGCTTTGAGGGCGAGTCTGGGATCATCAGCATCTTGCCGCATGCCATGGTGAAGAAGTACAACAGCAGCTTGGCTGAGATTACGCTGTTCAACGATGCTTTAATTAAGGGTTTCTCGGCTGAAGAGCCGTCGCGACTGCGGGGTCCTCAGTTCCACCGCGTCTGGTGCGATGAGCTGGCTGCTTGGCAGTATGACGAGGAAACCTGGGACATGATGCAGTTTGGTTTGCGCCTTGGAGATCACCCACAAGTCGTGGTGACCACAACCCCGAAGCCCAGAGACCTTATTCGGCGGTTGATGAAGGAGGCAGAGTCTGGCAACAAGGTTCACGTAACAAAGGGCAGCACGTATGACAACGCGGATAACCTTGCACAAAGTTTTCTTGAGCAAATTAGACAGTATGAGGGAACGCAGCTTGGAAGACAAGAAATCCACGCAGAGGTCGTCAACCCTGAAGAATCAGGCATCATCAGGCGGAGCTGGTTCAAGCTCTGGCCAAAGGACAAGAAGCTCCCAGAGTTCGAATACATCATCATGAGCCTGGATACGGCATTCAGTGAGGCGACGACGGACCGTAAGACGAAGGACCCTGACTTCACTGCGTGCTCGGTTTGGGGATTGTTTCGGCACGAAAAGAAACCTGCCTTCTTGCTGCTTGACTGCTGGCAAGACAGACTTGGGATGCCAGACCTCATCGAACGGGTCAAAAAAGAGTTCGAAGTACGTTATGGCGGCGAGGACATGAAGCCGACCATAGCGCCGACCGTTGGCCCGAAGACCAGCCAGCTGATCGGCAGGTCACCTGACATGCTGCTCATCGAAGACAAGGGCAGTGGCATTAGCCTAAGGCAGATGCTGGCCCGTGAAGATGTCTTAGCCTACCCGTACAATCCAGGCCGTGCAGATAAGTTGCAGCGACTTCACATGGTCAGCCACCTCTTTGCGTCAGGATATGTCTGGGTCGTAGAAAGCGAGAAACGGCCAGGACATCCTAGGACCTGGGCCGATCCACTGATCAGCCAGCTGTGCAGCTTCCATGGCGAGGGCAGCATCAAGCACGACGACTTTGTCGATTCTTGCACCCAGGCCCTGAGGTTGATGGCCGACCGCAATAACCTCTCAGTGACACGGAAGCTCGAACCTGTGGCACAATTACCACGAAGAACGGCACGGGTTAACCCGTATGCAGCTTAAACGGAGCGGTGCATGGAAGACGAATTAAAGCAACAAGGCGAATCGTTTGAGATTCCTGATGACTCAGACGTCGTCGACACCGATGACGGTGGCGCAATGGTCAGGCTTGACACCAGCCCGCCGTCAGGCGAAAGCGATTGGTTTGCAAACCTGGCTGTTGACATGCCAGAAAACGAGCTGCAGAAGATTGGTTCAGCCTTAGCTGAACTGATTGAGAAGGACAAGGAAGCACGGAAGCGCCGTGACGAGCAGTACGAAGAGGGTCTGAGGCGCACTGGCCTTGGTGATGATGCGCCTGGCGGTGCTCAGTTCCAAGGAGCAAGCAAGGTAGTTCACCCGATGTTGACGCAGGCTTGCGTAGACTTTGCTGCCCGTGTCATGAAGGAGATGATGCCACCTGATGGGCCAGCCAAAGACAAGGTCATTGGCGAGCCGACCATGGAGAAGGTTGAAAAGGCGCAGCGCATTACGAAATATTTGAACTGGCAGTGCACGGTGCAGATGCCTGAGTTCAGAGCAGAGCTCGAGCAGCTGGCCACACAGTTGCCTCTTGGCGGCGGTCAGTATCTCAAGATCACCTGGGACCCAAGGCGCAAGCGTCCTAACCCAATGTTTGTTGCCATCGATGACGTGTATCTGCCCTATGCAGCTACAAACTTCTACACGGCTGAGCGCAAGACGCATGTTCAATACATCACGGCCTTGGAGTATCAGCAGCGGGTCACGTCAGGCATGTACCGAGACGTCGACCTGGCACCGCCACCTGAAGTGCCGTCTGTCAGCAAGGCAGAGCAGGCAAACGAAAAGATCGAGGGCAAGCAAGGCGATCAGTACAACGCAGACGGTTTGAGAACCGTGTTCGAGTGTTACGTGGTCTACGACCTTGACGAAGACACAGGACCAGCCCCGTACATTATCAGCATCGACAAGATCACTCAGCGTGTGTTGAGTGTGTACCGCAACTGGGAGCAAGACGACGAGGCGAAGGAAGAGATGAGCTGGCTCATCGAGTTCCCGTTCGTGCCTTGGCGTGGCGCCTACCCGATTGGCCTGGTTCACATGATTGGCGGACTATCAGGGTCTGCCACTGGCGCGTTGCGAGCTCTTCTTGATTCAGCCCACATCAACAACTTCCCCGGTCTGCTGAAGCTTAAGGGTGGCAGCTCAGGTGGCCAGACTGAGAGGGTCGATCCGACTGAGGTCGTTGAGATTGAGGGCAGCTTTGGAGCTGACGACATTCGCAAGACCATCATGCCAATGCCTTACAACCCGCCAAGCCCTGTGCTGTTTAGTCTGCTTGGATTCTTGGTTGATGCCGGTCAAAGCGTCGTTAGAACCACATTTGAAGAGCTGTCTGATTCAAACCAGAACGTGCCTGTTGGTACGACCTTGGCAAGGCTTGAGCAGGGCATGGTTGTGTTCAGTGCCATTCATGCAAGGATGCATGACGCCATGCAGCGGGTTCTGCGGCTCCTGTTCCACATCAATAAGATGTACCTTGAAGACCTTGAGGTCGTTGACGAGACAGGCGAGTTGCTTGTAAGGCGCGAGGACTTCGAGGGACCGATGAACGTCGTGCCAGTCTCTGATCCAAACATCTTTAGCCAGACGCAGCGCTTTGCCCAGGTTACTGCTGTCATGCAGCGGGCCGCTGCAAACCCTGCCCTGTATGACCAGCGTAAGGTCGAAGAGATGTTCTTGCAGCAGCTTAAGATACCCGATGGCAAGAACCTGTTGGTTCCAAAGCCTGAAGCCAAGGAGATGAACGCGGTAAACGAGAACCTTGCTGCCACGATGGCCAGGTCAATCGTCGCGTTCCCTGAGCAAGATCACCTTGCCCATTTGCAGGTGCACTTAGACTTCTTGTCAAGCCCAATGTTCGGTGGCAGCCGAGTCATTGGTCCTCAGATTCTGCCCATCTTGCTCAACCACATCAAGGAGCATATGAGCCTGTGGTACGCAAACCAGATCTTTGAGACTGCGTCGGCAGCAGCCGGCATGGACATTGGCGAGCTGTTGAAAGATACGACGACAGAAGAGAAGCAAAGCTTCGATAAGATGCTTGCAGCGGCCAGCCAAACAGTTACGGCAGAAGCCAGTCAGGTTTTCGAGCAGATTCCGCAGGTCATTGAGCAGGCAATCGAGGTCATCAAGCAGCTCAACCCGCCGCAGCAGATGCCAGCAGATCCCTCCTTGGAGATTGCCAAGGCAGAGACTCAGCGCAAGATGCAGGCAGACCAGGTCAATGCTCAGATCAAGCAGGCGCAGTTGCAGCAAGACGCGCAGCTTAAGCAGGCCCAGCTCGAGGCCAGGTTGCAAGAGCTCGAGGCCAAGCTTCGCGAGCGCATGATGGTCGAAGACCGCGAAGACAAGCGCACGGCTGCAGAGATCGAGGCTCGCGTTGCTATGAACGAATCTGACAACCAGACGGCAAAGCAGCTTGCTGCTCTTGAAGTTGCCACTGGCGAAAGGATCAGTGTCAGTACGGGCACTGGAATCAATCCCAACCCACGTTAAGGAGTAGTTATGGAAGCCATTCCGTTGAAAAAGCAGCTTGCCATGGGCAAGCCGTACCCTAAGTCGATGCCTGGTGAAGGCAAGAAGCTCGTTGACCGGCCTACGAACAAGGGCAAGGAAGACAGTCCTAAAAGGGTCAAGATGCCAAAGGGGACCAAGTAAGTGCTTGCAAAGATCATTGGCGAGATCAAGGCAGAGCAGACCAGAAGGGCTCTTGAGGCTGTCAGCAAGACGCCAGGCGATGGCAAGGATCCATCGTTTCAATACGGTTTGCGTGTCGGTTTTCATGCTGGGCTAGAAGAAGCCTTGGCAATCATTGACCGAGCCTTGAAGTTGCAAGACAAAGACATTGACTAACAGCATGCGGAGACTAGCGAATGCTACTTGAAAAACCACTGCAGATGCATTACGACTCGATTGAAGATGCCTTTCCTGAGATTGATCCTGGGATCATTCCGTTTGGAAGCCGCATCTTGGTGCAGGTTCGGGTTGCAAAGAAGAAGACGGCAGGCGGCATTGTGATGCCTGACGAGGTACGGAAGACCGAGGCAGCAAATACCCAGGTCAGTCGTGTTGTGGCCATTGGACCGTTGGCCTTTAAG
>Ga0172367_10007877_pt1 | contig 12055 bp, 14 predicted proteins | sample Lak10m_FD_114542 | JGI IMG/M metagenome (GOLD analysis project Ga0172367, IMG submission 114542) | Freshwater microbial communities from Kabuno Bay, South-Kivu, Congo - kab_022012_10m | ecosystem: Environmental > Aquatic > Freshwater > Lake | place: Democratic Republic of the Congo: South-Kivu...
ACTTCCCGTTACAGTATGACGCAGGATCATATGCTTTTTATGCAGTACATTATTCGGTGTTAAATCAAGTAACCCAACCAGTGTAGTCCTGCTCCACTCTTCCAGATAACTTAAGGATACGTCGGTGCCCTTTATCCTGTATTCCCGATCAATACCGGGAACCAGTATCACCTCACGATTCATGCTCATTATGCTAAAGCAAAGACACAGGTTGCTAAACAGCATAATCCCGCCGGCAATTAAAATCATGTTCCGTTGCCCGGTTACTTTTTCAAGAACCGTCATAAGCCTTGTATCTTCCATTTAGAAAAATCTCCTCATATACGACTGCGGAAGGTTTTTACCTCCTATTATCCCGGCAAACGGTAAATGCCAGTAAATCCATCTCTGCCATCTCCCCTTATGCCAGATAATCCCAAATGCCCTCCCTAAAGCATAACCTCCGACAAACGAAATTATCCCTATCGGCATACTGAATAATATCCACATTAAAAACATTGCTACCGCTCCCCCGATAACACCGAAAAAGGAAGAACCAATTATCCTTACCGGTCTGTTCAGGCATTTACTTAAATATATCTGTTCCATGATGTGCAACTCCCCTGATAATTTAGACAATACCGAATGCTTTTTCCGCCCCCTTGACCAGGAGTCCACTGATCGCCATACCACCTCCTGCACCGATTGCTTTCGTCTTTAACTCTCCCGGCACATAAGCAAGGCCTAAAATACCCCCTATAAATATTGCTACCGGTGTGTATATCTTGCTAAAGGCGACTACAGGCTCAAAAAACGCCTTTCCTCCCGCCTCCAAATCTATTGCTAATGCCTCCGGAATAAAGATAGGAATTAACGTAGCACAGGTTATGATTACTCTTCCTGTATTTATTTTTTTTATTATTTTTAGAAACTTCCTGCTTTGTGCTATTTTTAAAATCGATTGTTTGTAATTCATTTTTATTTTTCTCCTTTAGTTAATTAATTTACTTATGCTACGCGCTCCTTGAGCAAAGATTTAACCAGAATATTGATTGCGTCCTGATGTTCCCTATTAGCAATACGTCTGAAATTCCTTGCTACCTCAATGCAAAGGCGTTGGCTTTCAGTTTCCAGCGGGATATTGTCAGCTGCATCAAAACCTTCGTAAAAATATGGTATTCGCAGGTCAAGAGCCTTAGCGATTAATGCTAGCTTTGAAGCAGAAATCCGATTACTTCCGTTTTCGTATTTCTTTAGCTGTTGATGAGTGACCCCGATTACTTTTGATAATTGCTGGCGAGATAATCGTTTTGCTAACCTTAAAGAATAGATTTTATGACCGTTGAATTTATCTATTGCATTTAACTGACTGGTTTTTCGCGCCATCTTTCCTCCTTTAATTATTAACTTCTTGTATTATCTTTATGAAATTGTTGATCAAATTGCCGTGCTTCAAAATTTAACTTCTTATTATCCTTTTCCATGTATCCTCTCTTTGTTTAATATTTTACTTTAAAATTACCCTAATTATCTGATGGAGCTCATCTACCTCTTCCCTTAGTAACTCTAATGAGGTTCTAGTTGCCTTCTGCTGCGCAATTAACAGGTTACTAGGTTCATAGCTTGAATCCTTACCTGCAAGAAAGATTCTTAAATCCTCATTCTGTTTTTCTATTTTCTGCTCTATCTTCTCCAGTTTATTGAGAATATGATTAAGTAGTTCTTTGATTTCTTCCCCTCTGTTTTCCATAGTTTTTTACCCCTGTGATTAGATATTTATTCGCAGCTTTCCATAAAAACTGTTCCCTGAGTAACGCTTGTAGCCTGCCTTCTCATACCCGGCACTCGCCTCAAATCTTGAAAAAGTAATGCCCATACTTGCTCCAAGTCTATATGTATCCTTTGGTACAGGTATTCTATAATCAGAAAGAGGAACGCCACCGCTATTACTTATTTTTAGTCTGTTTGATTTAGAAGAAAATCCTGCTTCATAACCTGCTCTGATTTCAGGGATTAATTGACATTCTCCAATTTCAAAAATGCCTGTTAGAGCAATTCCTCCAGTAATTGCAGGTCTGCGGATAGTAAGCTTGCTGATTTTTAAATTTCCCTGATTCTTGCCCTTGAATCTTACGGTCTCATAAGAAAAACCAAGGTTTGGGACAAAAAACAGTTTGCCTATTGGATAGTAATAATCAGCAGTTAGCGATCCCCCAAGTAAACTCCCTTTTAACTTAAATCTGCTATTTCCATTAAGTAGAGACTGATAATTCATTTTAGCGTCAACCTGACCGAGCCTTGCCTCACCGCTGAGTACCAACCTTTCACTCATGTTAATACTTCCATAAAGGCTACCAATGAATGATCTGATATCACCGCTAAACTTGCTACCGGTATTGTTGCTGATATTACTTACTACAATTTCAGGAGCAGATTTTGGCTTAAGTTTTGTCTGATTATGATTTAAAGCAATACCAATAATGGTATCATCATCCATCTTGCCGTCAAAACCGATAGATCCTCCCGTAGACTTTTGCTTTATCGCAAGCGAATTCTGAGGTTTGAATATGCCGCTTCCATAACTTCCCCGGGCCCACAGTCCGTAACTGGACTCCTCGTCTCCGCCGGATACACCAATATTACCTGTATCAATCAAATATAGATGTGTAAGTCTGTCTGCTGTAGCGCCGGCAAAATTTGCCATATCAGAAAAGGTAACTCCGCTTACTGCTTCCGTATACTTGCCGGCCATACTTCCTGCTATTATTTCAGCAGCTGTGATTATTTTTGCCTCTAGGCTTCCAAGTTGTAAAATACGGATAGCTCGTGCGTCGTTAATTTTTGCAAGTAACTCTCTTGCTGCTTCAGGGGTTAGGTTTACCTGATTTAGGCCAGCTAAAGCTATCAGATTCTCAGCCGTAAACGCTCCGCAACTCGATCCGTCATTCTGCTGATGGACTCGAAGATCAACAATTTCCGCAGTCGGTAGTATCTTCTTTATGGTATCAATATACTGACCACTCTCACTCCCTTTCCCGCCAACAGGAGTGCCAAAAGAATCATTGTAAAATACAATAATATTACCATCAGCCTTTGCCCTGATTGCAATCCCCGTCCAGTGATTATTATTCAGATTTACCGGTATCAGGGCAGCTTTTCCTTCTTGTGCCTCGGCTAAAGCTGCGGCAGTTGTGGCCTGTATTAATTCAACATTGTTTGGTACTGCAGGGGCAATATATACACTATCACCGAGACGGCTTTTAATGACTGCTCTAATATCATCGTCGCCATACCAATAACTAATGTTGGCAATTTGCGGATTAGCAGCAAATACCATGCAGTTAACTCCTATAATAATCAGAGTGGGTATTACAAGAGCTATAAGAACTTGCCGGCAAAATGAATTCATACAGTAACCTCCATTAAGCGATAATTTTCTTTATTACAGAACCTCTCAAGTAGATGCTGATAGTTCTGCTGTATCCAGTCCCTGATAAACAAAGTTGGAGCTTGCAGTTTTATTTCCCCTCTTTCTTCGTCAACATTTACTTTAAGTTTTGAAAACCAGTTATGATCTATCCCCTCGCCGTAGGTTTTAATCAGTCCCGTGCGGATTCTACCCCAGACCCCGGAAAGACTTTGAGGATAAGCGTCATCAACAGGGGAAATGACATCGGATACATTCACTTTTGGTGATTCCTGATTTTTTACTATAAATTCAAGACTGCTGATGAATGAGCCGTATACTGACTGTACCTGCTTGAGTATCAGTCGGTATTGCCTCTGGCTTAGATCAATACTCTTCTGTAAACTGATTTTAAGATCACTACTCGTTGCGTGCAGAGGAAATTTTGCCGCCAGCAAAAAGTCATACGCTAGATCAGGCGGTAAGATAGAGGCAAGTTTGCGGCTTAACTGCGCTGCCGTGGTAGTATCCGTGCTTTCTTCTATCCTGCTTAAAAATGCTTCCTGCTGTTGTTTCATAATTTGATCAGCGTTCATATTGCTCCTGATCCTGAAAGTCTCGTTACTGATTTTTACGGCATCTCTCATCTCGTAAGTTAATGCCTTGGCCATGTAGTTCATGAAAGCTTTTTTACTTCTGAAATACCGATCCGTTAAACGTTTTGACATGCTAAACAGTATTTCATTAATGGCATTACCAGAAAACTCGCGACCACATAATGCCTGTAGTTTTTTGGTCTCGGGTTGGCTTAAAGGATAAAAAGAAGAAAGGCTAAAACCTGTTACGGGAAACATAGATCTTGTTTGAATGGGTTTTTCTTCGAGAAGGGAATTTTTGCAAAAATTAGATTTAGTAGATCTATTTTCTTTTAGATTATTCTTAACTATTCTTCCCTCTGAAATCTTTGAATCTTTATTTTTGGAATCCCCTACCCTACTCTCAAAAAAAATAGATTCCTGATTTTGATCGTTATTATTGCCGTCATCATCGGATTCCGGTCGTAAATAACTTGGGGTAATCTCAAGTAATTTTTTAACATTCAGGGTTACAAATAAAATATTAGCGATTTTTCTTCCTTGAACTATTATAGTACCGACTGATCTTTTCATAAGACCGAGAGCCTCTAAACGAATAAATGCTTCTCTGACCTGATATCTACTTAAATTGAATTTATTACAGAAATAATCGTAGTCTTTTTGATGCTCTTCTTGCCCGGTGGAACGATATAAAAACCATAAGTCGGATAACAAAGCAATAGCCATGGTGTCGGATTTACCGCCCGTAGTTAATATCTTTTTATACATCCAATTCGGTATAATATTACCAACACCGATATCAATCGACTTAAATGGTTTAGGACTTACGGACTTGCAAGCTGAAGGCTTTTCTGGTATATTCATATTACCTTTTGTTTTACATTTATGTTTAACAATTATCCCGGTGAGTATTGAAAGGGGTTCAAAGTCTTAAATATTCACTGGGAGGTCTTCTAATTAATCTTCATTACTTTTTTGTTTTATATAAATTAAATATAACAGTGTTTATTATTTAAATAACACTGTTATAAGTAACAAGTCAAGATATTTCTTATCTAAAAATAATTAGACTAATATAATTTGTTATTTTTTTGTTTTTTTGACAAGTTTATTATATAAAAACAAGAAAAATCAGCTAACAACATGTCTTACCAGGATAAACGAAAAATAGATGACCTCCAACTAAGCGAAAAATTATTAAAGAACATTAATTATTTGATTAATAAATCTGGATTAACTCAAATTGAAATTGCCGGTCTTGCTAAAATACCATCAACTACTCTCTATGGTATCAGTACAGGTACTTCTGCAAATCCTAAATTACATACTTTAGCAGCAATTGCTAGAGTATTTGATATAACAATTGGACAACTTATAGGAGAAATCCCTCTAAATTATTCTGAAATTGCTATTCCAATTTTAAATTGGCATGACTTAGATATACACAAGATGGTAATTAATTATAAAATTGATGAAAATACTAACTTTGTATCTTCTAGCTTAGCTACCAAAAATTTGGTTTTTGCACTAAAAGTTAATAATACAATCTCTGATATTTATAGAGATAATAGTATAATTATCGTAGAGGCAATTGATAACTATATGAATAATGACCTTGTTATTCTATCCATCAACAATTCAGAACCCACCATAAAAAGAATTATCAAAGAAGGTTCAGATATCTTCTTGGAATCTGCTACTAGTAAATTACCTATACAACAATATAATCATGATAACACTCATATCTTTGGTATTATTAGAGAAACTAGATTCTAAATATTTATCTTCTACTTTGAACTAATTGACTAATATATCGATTATCCAATTCAGAAAGGTATTTACTAATAAATTTGATATCATCAATATAACAGCATATTAGACTATCAGAATTGGTTAATTTTAGTTTTATCCTACCGGAATTATTATAATTTTCGTAAAAACCAATAAGTTCATATTTTATTTGATTCTTAAACATATATTGTATTATCTTGAATTGATAAACGTTAATCTGCTATTATTCTTAATCTTGGCTTGACAAATAAAGTAAAAAACATAAATAAAATGGAAGATATTTCTGTATATACCATAGCTACTTGCATGTTTTACTTGCAAAAATAATGCTTTTCCCATATCTCTATAGCAGTAAATAACTGCTATATATTATTTAATTTAGGTTAACTAAAAAATAGTTTAGCTAATAATTTTTGTAATTGCAAGAATAATTTCACACTAGGTATAAAATGTTTGCTCAACCTGTACAGGCTTTTCTAAAAAACAAAGTGCAGAATGACAATCTCTCAACCATAGAACTTTCCAAGAAAGTAGGTATTTCAGTATCATTAACCAGTGAGCTACTTAATGCCCACAAACCATACCCTTCACTATCGACTATCATCAAAATAGCAAATGCATTCAATAGCCCAATAGAAGAAGTTTTAGGTAAAACTGGGAAAATACAAAAGCCTGGACTATTTGCCATGATCACTGAAGATACTGCTATGAACAATCTAAAAAAATATATTTATACACATATTAATGTTTCTAAAGAGTTTGCAAGCTCAGTAGGAATTGGTATAAACACATTAAAAAACTTTCTTAATGAAGAACACAGTAAACAGAGTTTAAGTACATCAGTGGTATTAAGGTTAGCTGAGTATCTAAATACCACAATCGATGAAATGATCGGACGTACTTTAACTATTCAAAAAAAGACTGTTATCCATACCACACCTGAACCTGTTGCCGGTATAACCAATCCTGAGGATATAAATACCTTAAAGCGTATCAGAAACTCTTTCTCTCAAAAAATTATGATAGAAAAATCCAATTCATCTTCCCTAGAACCCATAAAAAATGAAAAACTGGTATCACATGTTCAGCACTTAGCAAAAAAAACTAGCTCCAAGGATAATACTCGTCAAAAATAGTTTGAATTTAAACATTATCTGAAGATTTATTTTATATAAATTACTATCGGAATAAGAATTCTATTTGATTTTGGTTCAAAAAATCTTTTTATTTACAAATCTGATATCATATTTTAAGTGATTGTTCTACATCTACACATCTTTCTTCCCAAAATCCTTTAATTTTTACTAAACCTAGTAAAATGAAATCTTAAATCGTTTATCATTAACTACCTGCTCTATAGTATGGAAATAATTAGTTTCGATCCAATCTTTACAAAAATTAGTTGCAGCTTGGAGTTTAATCTCTTTCCTTCCTTCATCAATATTTGCTGTAATTTTTGAAAACCAATTACGGTCAGTTGCTTCACCATAAATTTCTATTAATTTTTTCCTTACTATACCCCATATTCCTGCAGGTAATGTTGATTTTTCTATTTTATTCTGATCAATTGACATGGTAGCCATCATTACCGGCATGACTATTTTTAATCTTTCAATACGGCCTAATTCCTCATCGGCACAATTAAGTTGCTGGTAAGTTGCCTGTACTTCCTTTAAAATTATTTTTTCCTCCGTATCTGTTAATTCCAAGTGCTTAGAGAGGTAAAGATTACATGTTCCGTTATTAACATCTATAGTTTTAAATGATTTCAACAATTTATAAGCTATTTCTGTTTGTAGTTTTGATGCTAATTTCTTCTTTAATTGCCACTCATATGATATTTCTTTACTTTCTTCAATTTTGTTTAAGTAGTTTTCTCTTTCTTCAGCTTCTATTTCCTTTGAATCTAAGTTATTTCGGATTTTAAAATTATCATTATTGATTTTTACGGCATCCCTCTTTTCATGGCAAAAAACCTTCCCCATATAGTTTAAAAAAGCTTTTTTACTTTTAAAATAGCGATCTGTTAAGCGTTTTGACATATCAAGCAATATCTCATTCATGCTGTTTAGAGAAAATTCTCTTCCCGATAATGATTGTAATTTATAACAATCATCTTTGCTCAAGGGATAGAAATCTTTTAATTTTTTAGCTTCATTACCATCAAACCAAATAACCTTTTTTATCGGTTCTTCTTTTTCAAAAGTATTTTTATAAAAATTAGATTCCCTAGATCTATTTTTAAATATATTATTCTTATTCTCTTTATCTATTAAATAATCTCCTCCAAAATGAGGAGAGCCCCCCCCTCTTTTAGGCATAGAAAAATCAGTATTAACGTGATTTTTCTGAGTTTGTGGTTCAGTAAATTTTTTATTTTCGGTACAGGAAATTAAAAACTGAGAACTTAAGTGAATGAATAACCTGTTATTATAGGTTTGGCCTCTTAATTTAACATTGCGGAATTCTCTATAGCAAATACCTATTTGTTCTAGTTTGACAAAAATTCTTCGGAGTTTTTCCCGATTAAAGCCGAATTTTTTCTCAAAATGTTCGTAAGAAGTTTGCCAGGCATCCCCAAGAAACTTATTTACATAAGTAATATTTCCGGTTTTGTTATCTTTCATCCTTTTAGGGCGATACCAGTAAATAATTTCTGAAAGAACCGAAATTAAGGAAAGGTCAGGCTTTCCTCTACTATTAGTAAATTTCTCGTACCAATCATTAGGTGTAACGTTTCCAGTTAATATAGAGCAATGAATATGTTTGTATTGCTTGTTTGCAACTGTTTTTTTTAGTTTAGAATAATTTAACATAATTAACCTCATTTTTATGAGGCCAATACTAAAATACTTGACTTTACTAGGAAAAAAATATAACTTTATACATATAAGAAAATGCTTGCTGGCGTATATCTTATTTATAAATTTAGAATATATTTTATTTCAGGTGTTAAGTCTAAAATTTAGTCTTGGCACCTTTTTTTATTTACTTTATTTTATAAAAAATATCTAGTTTAAATTAATTTAAAATTAATTGATAATACTTAAACTTAAAATAATCAAACACTTTTTTAGAAAAAATAAAAGAAATTTTATTTAATATACTATATATGTAATATATAAGTATGATATATATAGTATATTTTTAAGTAAATTTAGGAAATATTAAGGATAGAATTACGAAGATATATAGAATGATAGTTGATTTTATACTATAACCCTTAATCTTAGAGATAACAGTTATTAATTAATTAACTCTTTTAAAATAATTGTAGATTTGTACAGCAATTTTAAAGCGGGAAAAACCACCTCTTCCAGGCTTGTTTTCAAAAGTTTCAATCAACTTTTTTTTCTTTAACATTTGTAACATTCCTTTTATAGTGTTTAAAGGTAATTTTAAAGTTTTATGCACTTCCTCACTATATATACATTCTGTAATTATATAATTATCAAAACCTTCTTCCTTTTTTTCTAATAAATAAATTAATAGGGTTTTTTGAGCACCAAATAATGTCCTTTGTAATTTTTTTAATTCTTCTTCTGAAAAATTAGAAATTGCAAGTGTTATATGATTTATTGCTTGTTCTGAATCATTTTTATTAATAGTACTGAGTTGTTGTTTGTGATTGGAAAGGTTTGTATTATTTATTACGTTCTCGTGAGTTATTGTAGAAATGTCATCCCAAGGACGATACAACTTTTTTTCAAATTTATTATTTATTTTCTTTTTGTTATTTAAATCAGCGATTAGAGGCATATTATCCTTCAAATTTATTATCAATTTTAAGATTATTTAAATTTAGCATTTCCCTAGTAAATAAATCTATATCTTCTTTAGCTGTTGAGTTTCTAAGTCCTGTAAAAATATTGGTGTTTGTATATATTGAATTAGGGAATTCTTGGCACGACCTTATAAAGGTATTACATACTAATTCTTTAAAAAGCTCATGGTTTAAAATAGTAGTAAGCACTTCAGTTGATAAAGCAGTTCTTGTATCGAATTTATTTAGCACTATTTTAAACTTTAAAGGTTTTTTAAAACGTTGGCTTAATATATTTATTTCATCAAAAGATATTTTTAAACCTGATAAACTAAACTGTTCAGGGGTAACAGGGGCAATTACAATATCTGAAGCAAGAGTCGCAGCAGCTACAGATTGACCTAAAGCTGGTGGACAGTCAATAAGAACTAAGTCATAGTTACTAAATACTTGATGTATAAGGTCAAAGTAAACGCGTTCTAAGGGAAATTTGTTTAGCATAAAGAAGTTATCTAATACTGCATTTTCGATTCTACTTGGTAAAATGTCTAATCCTTCTGATATGTTAACTATTGATTCTGAAATGCTAGCTTTGTTATTTATAATGTCTATCATCACAGGTAGATTTTTTGAATCAATATTAAAAGCCTGTGATAGATTTCCTTGTTGGTCTATGTCAATACATAAAACTCTTGCCCCATATAAATTAGCTCTGATAGCAAATGAGTGAGTTATTGAAGTTTTACCAGTTCCGCCTTTAACAATTTGAAACGAAATAATTTTTTTTTCAAAATTAATTTTGAAAAGTTCTCTGGCAGTCTGATAACCAAAATAAACTCTATTTTGGTTTTTAAATGATTTTAAGTTTTTAGTTTTTAATTGCTTATGTATATATTGTAAACTCACACCAAGTAAACTAGAAGCATCAGAAGCAGTAATTTTAGCATTTAAAGTAGTGTTCATATATAATAATATTAATGTAATTATTATGTAGTAATACAATAATTACTATATCTGTACAACATAATAATTATATAAATTTCGCGTTAATACACCATATATATAGTATATATACAATATATAACTAAGAATCATACAACTTAGCTTTAGAAAAAATATTAATAAAATTTTATGATAAGAAACAAATATATATTATATAATCATTTATTTTTGGCTAAACTATATCTTATAGTTTCACTAATTCTGGACAAAAATTTCCTTGATTGCTGGAATTGTGTTTTATGATTGCTGAACGATACAGCTAACGAATCAATTTAATATTAGCATTATCTAATTGCAGTTCGCTCCATATTCTATCAGCAGTATAAATTGGAATCTGTAATTTCATCCCCAAAGCAATACAAACACGATCAGCTAAAGAAAGTCCTTGAAGTTGAACAAGAGGATGTAGCTTTGCTACTTGTTCAGCTTGTTCTAAGTCAAAAGGTATAATGGTTGTAACAATATCCGTAATTAGAGTAAGTCCTTCTTCTGGAGAAATATTTGTTCGCTGTAATACGCTTAGAGTTTCCGTAACATTTACAACTGACATAACAGAAAATTTTAACAATGGTTTTATGATTTCTCCACCGGTTTCTTCTTGAATAAGTGCTAATAAAGCAGAAGCATCCAGTATGACTCTGTCATTCATACTTAGCCTCATTTCTTCTCATAGTTATTAATTCATCAACAAGAGAAATATTCTGATCAGTGGCTTTTATGTAATTCTTGACCTTCTTTTGTAATTTCTGTAAAGCTTGTTCTGCTGTAGTAAGATATATTAGATTATCTTCCATATGCAATATAATGTCATCTCCGGTTTCTAGGTGTAGATTCTGACGAAAAGCGGTAGGAATTATTACTCTTCCACCTTTTCCTAATTTTGTCCTTATAGCTTTCATATGGCCTTATTATATATTAGTTAATAGTATAAAGAATTATACCATATTATTTAATTTATGTCGCTAATGTTAATTGGTGTAGAGCTAATTTAGCAATTTATATTATGGCTTGTTATAATTTTTAATTATTCGTAAAACTATGCGGAAGGCGAATTAATCAATATTACAATTGCAGCCAATTTTTTAACCTGGAATATCTATTAGAGCTTTTCCCATCTTTTACCGCCATGGCAAAAGCTTTTTTCTCTCCGATAATAACTACAAGTTTCTTACCACGTGTAATTGCCGTATAAACAAGATTACGCCTAAGCATCATGTAACTTTGTATGGTAATAGGAATAATAACTGCCGGATACTCTGATCCTTGTGATTTATGTATAGTGGTTGCATAGGCCAGGGTGATTTGATCTAAATCATCATAGTCGTATATTACCTTGTTGCCGTAAAAATCAATAGTTATCTCTTGTTCTTCCTGATTGATATCACTAATTACACCAATATCTCCATTATAAGTATCCTTGTCGTAGTTATTTTCCGTTTGCATTACTTTATCACCGACTGCAAAAATCTGTCCAAATTTTGTAATTCCTTTTTCATAATTTGGATTTAATACTTTCTG
>Ga0172367_10007879_pt1 | contig 12055 bp, 11 predicted proteins | sample Lak10m_FD_114542 | JGI IMG/M metagenome (GOLD analysis project Ga0172367, IMG submission 114542) | Freshwater microbial communities from Kabuno Bay, South-Kivu, Congo - kab_022012_10m | ecosystem: Environmental > Aquatic > Freshwater > Lake | place: Democratic Republic of the Congo: South-Kivu...
ATAATGAAGGTGTTTCTAGCGTCAGGAAAGTAGTTCGCTATACCAATACCCTTGGCGTTAAGTTCTTAACTCTTTATGCTTTTAGTGAAGAAAACTGGAATAGACCAAAAGCAGAAGTGGATTTTATTTTTTCTTTGGTTGCTCGTTATCTAAAAGCTGAAATAGAAGAGCTTGATCGGCAGAATGTTTGTGTGGCTTACATTGGAGACATGTCTAGACTGGAAGAAGATGTGAAAGAAAGTCTCGCCTATGCTGAGAAAAGGCTTTCAAAAAATACAGGTCTCACATTAATTATTGCTTTAAGTTATGGTTCTCGTTCTGAAATTGTTCATGCTTGTAAAAATTTGCTTATAAAAGTTCAAAGCAAAGAAATGAGTATAGAAGATATTAATCAAGATGCTTTTAAGCGTTTTTTGCAAACATCTTCTTATCCAGATCCTGATCTCCTTATCAGAACAAGTGGCGAGCTAAGAATTTCAAATTTTCTTTTGTGGCAACTAGCATACTCAGAGCTTTATTTCTCTGATAAAATGTGGCCTGAGTTTGAGTCATGGCATTACCTAGAAGCTGTAGCTCAGTATCAACAAAGAAAGAGACGCTATGGAACAGTTCATAGCCATTAGTAGAATTAGTTTTTTTGATTTCATATAGGATTTAGGTTTTTACATTATGTTTTGGAAAAGAACACTAACAGTTGTTGTGAGTTTGCCGACTCTTCTTTATGTTTTGATTACGCTGCCTCCTCAGGTTGTGTTTACTTTGTTTTGGATTGCCTCAATGGTGGTGACTTTTGAGTTTTCAAGGATGTTTTATTTGCCACTTGTTGAGAAGTTTTGTGAAAAAGCAGAAGAGCCTCATCAGTACTCTCGATTTTTTGTAGTGGTTCTTTGTGCTCTTTATTTTTTTCTTGTGACTCAACTGGCTTTCCCGGTTGTTAGTTTACTTTTGCTTTTAATCTTCCTTGATATTTTTATTCATTTTTCTATCAAATCTTCTCCTGAATTTTTGGTGGCTCATGTGCTTTTTTCTTTTGTGGCTATTGGTTATTGTTGTTTGCCCTGGATTCTTCTTTGGGATATTTATGAAAAAGCTCCTGGGGCAAAGCTTCTTCTGCTTCTTCTTGTCATTGTAATGGCAAGTGATATGGGAGCTTATGCTATAGGTTCTCTTTTTGGGAAGCATAAATTTGCTCCTCTGCTTTCTCCTAAAAAAACCTGGGAAGGTTTTTTAGGTGGCTTAGCTTCTGGTGTGATTGGAGCTTTGCTCTATAATTATTTTGCACAAGCTCTCCCTGGACACTGGATAGTAGTGGTTTTTTGCGCTCTTGGGTGTTCAGTTATGGCAGCTATTGGAGACCTTGTAGAATCTTCTTTTAAGCGCTTTTCTAGAGTAAAAGACTCAGGGAATATTCTTCCTGGGCATGGAGGCTTATTAGACCGCGTAGATGCTATTGTCTTCACGGTTCCTTTCTTCCACTTTATCATTTATTGGTTATAAAGTTTAAAGAAGGTTCATTGTATTATGTTAACAGAGTTTCTTTCTTATCCTCTTGTCGCTGTTTTTTTTCTTCTGGGTGTTCTTGTCTTTGTTCATGAGTTTGGGCACTATATAACAGCTAAAATTTTTCATGTTGGTGTTGAAACTTTTTCTTTTGGTTTTGGTCCAGTACTCATTTCAAAAAAGTTTTTTGGAACATTGTTTCAAGTAGCTTTGATACCCCTTGGTGGTTTTGTTAAACTAGCAGGATCCTATGAAGGAGAACCTGTGCCAAAAGAATATGAAGGAGCAGAACTTTTTCGAGCAGCCCCGTGGAAAAAAATTTTTATTTTACTAGCAGGTCCTGCTTTCAATTTCTTTTTAGCAGCTTTTATCTATGCTAGTTTGTTTTCAGTTGGTTTTAAAAAATTAGACTCTGTTGTGGGTCTTGTAAAGAAACATAGTCCTGCGGAACAGGCTGGGCTTCTCTCAGGGGATCGTCTTCTCAGTTTAGGGGGTAAAAGTTTTAACACTTGGGAAGACATGAGTGAGTTAATTAGTCAGTCTCCTGGTAAAATACTGACTGCCACCTATGAGCGCTTTGGTCAGGAGTACGAAACAAAAATAACACCAGAAACTTTTTTTGTACCAAGTCACAAAGGAGGAGAGGAAGCTGTTGGTCGTATAGGAATTGCCCCTATTTTTTGGCCTCCAATTGTCAGTGTCTCTGCTCTTGAAAGTATAGCTTACAGGCTTGGTTTAAGAACAGGGGATGTTGTTCAATCTGTGAGTTACAAAGAAAATGGAAGTAAGAAACTTTTTGAAGAAAATATATCAGCTTGGCATGAGTTAGAGTTTTTTCTTGCTAAAATTCTTAATAAAGATTTGAGAGAAGTTTTTTTTCAAGTGAAACGAGCTTCTGATTTAGAACTTGTTTCCATCCCTTTTGAGTTAACAGTAAATGAAAAAAAGAAATTTCTTTTACTTAAAGACACTAGTTTTTTTTCTTCTTTTTTAGGTTTGCGCTCAAGTGAGCTTACAGTTTTATTTGAAGGGGAAGGAGAGTCTTCCTCTAGTTTTTTAAAAAATCACGATATTATAATTGGTTTTCAAGGGGAAAAAATTCAAGATATTTTTGATTTAGAAAAAATTGTAGAAGAAAATAAGAGTAGTCTAGGTTCTCTAACTGTTCTTAGAGAAGGTAAAGAAATATCATTTGATTTGCCTTTAAAAGGAGTGGAAAGGCAGCTTCCTTCTGGGAGTGAATTATTTTATGTCTTAGATGTTTCTTTTTTAGCAAAAGGAGTTTCGCTACCGTACAGAGTCGAGAAAGCAGATTCACTTTTTTCAGCCCTTAGTTTTGGTGTTGCTGAAACTTATAATATGTCTATCAAATTTTGTGAGTCTCTTTGGGGTCTTGTTGTAGGACGTGTTCCTCTTGCCTCTCTTGGTGGCCCTATTCTTGTTGCAAAAACAGCAAGTGATTCCATTAAAATGGGCTTTGAAGTTTTTTTTATAATTATGGCTCTTATTAGTATTAATCTTGGGATTGTGAATCTTGTGCCGATACCTCTTCTTGATGGAGGGCGCATTGTGATTGTTACGATTGAGTGGATAAGAGGGAAAACTTTAAGTTTAGAGGCTCTTGAGAATTTTCAAAAAATAGGTTTTGTGCTAGTTTTTTCTCTTTTTATATTAGCTATGTATAATGATTTAAGTCGCTTTTGGGCGTCTGCTATTCAAGATTTTGTGGGTATGGGGAAATGAAAGTAAGACTTTATTTAGATACGAGTATTTTGGGCTTAGTTTTTGCGCTAACAGATGAATATGGAAAAATTCTTTATGAAGATTATACATCTTCTAAAGGAGCAGCGAGTCTTTCTTTGTCTCTTCGTTTAAGAAGTGCCCTTGAAAAATTAAGTTTGAATGAGTCTCATGTAAGAGTTGTTGTTGTGTCAAAAGGTCCAGGAACCTTTACAGGAATTCGGATTGGACTTGCGTGGGCAATGGGTTTTTGTACAAAAGCCTCAGGTCGACAACTGCTTGGTGTATCTTCTTTGTCGTGTCTAGCATCTGTTTTTAAAGAGACCTATTCTTGTAAAAAAGTTTCAATATTATTAGCAAATACAAAAAACACCGGTTTTTTGGCTTCGTCTGATGGAAATGGGTCACATTTAAGTTTTGTAGAAGGTTCTCCTCCTGATATCTTTACAGGGGAGGTCTTGTTTGTAGACTCTTTTTATGAAAGAATAGGATATCATCTAGAGGTTAAAGAAATTTCTAAAGAGTATTTAGCCTATCAGGCTCTCAGAGCGATGATTGCTCTGGTAAATATTGAGGATGAAAGTCTTGTTGCAAAAAATTCCTTTATAGAACCTCTTTATTTAAGAAAATCTTCTGTGGAAGAAAAACAATGAAAAAAAAAACAGTGACCCCTACTATTAACAAGCCTGTTTATATACTCCCTAACCTTTTTACTACGGGGAATCTTTTTTTTGGTTATTTCTCTATTCTCAAGTCTATGGATGGGGATTTTGTTGTTGCAGCGGCTGCTATTCTTTTAGCGAGTATTTTTGATGTGCTTGATGGTCGTGTAGCTCGCCTAACTAATGCTGCTAGTGCTTTTGGTGTGCAGTATGACTCTCTTTGTGATTTAGTTTCTTTTGGTGTGGCTCCAGCTATCCTGGTGTATCAATATTCTCTTGGTGGTCTTGGGCGCATTGCTTGGGCTATTTGCTTTATGTATGTTGTTTGTGGAGCACTTAGGTTAGCTCGTTTTAATGTTCAGTCTCATCTTGGAGATGAGGTTGAGGGTTTTGTTGGTATTCCTATACCAGCTCCTGCTGGGCTTCTCAGTACTTTTGTTGCATTTATGGAGGGACTAAAGACCCATGAAAATGAAGGTCTTTTGTGGCTTGTGGACTTTGCTTATAAGTGGGACTTGTTCACAACAGGTACAAAGTACTTTTTGCTTTTCTTAGTGCCACTTCTTGCTTTTCTCATGGTAAGTAATATTCTTTATAGATCACATAAATCTCTTAATATTAAAGGGATTAAAACCTTTCACCTTTTAGCGTTTCTTGGGGGGCTGATTGGTTTGCTTGCCTACAAGCCTTCTTTGATAGGCTTCCTTTTCTTTTTGATTTACGCTTTTAGTGGAGTGTTTGAGTATTTAATGGGGTGGCAACATCCTGTTGATGATGAGCATATTTTTGATACTTCTTATGAAGATCCTTGAGCATTTTTGGATATTAGTCTAATAAAAGATGAGATGCCTTTGCAGTTTTTTAGTTGGTCTGCATGCCACTTGTATAGTGTTTGTTGTTTGGGTCTTCTTCGTCTATAATAAGAGAGTCTATAGAGAGAAGTTAGAGATATTAGAAAAAGGAACAAGTCTTATGAGATATATCCTTTGTTTATTGTTACTATTGAATCATGTAGCTTATGCAAGGCTTGATTTAGACTCTGGAGACAAGAATGAGAAGAGTTACGATAACCCTAGCAGTTTACCATCTAAAAAGTTAGGTTTTTTTTCTGTTGATATCGGTTTATCTTATTTTTATTTGACAAATAAAAAAGTGCAAGATTTGGTTAAACAGAATTTTGGTCATGTGAATTTACTTCCAGTTGTAAGAGGGGCTTATTTTTTTGATTTAAACCCTTTTGCTATTGGGATTGGGTTTCAAGTGTCTTATATGAAAAAAAAGGCAAAGACTTTTTTAGATAATCCTCCAACAAAGAGAGGGAATGCTACAGAGGTTCTTGTTTATCTTCCTTATCAATTCTTTTTAGATTTCAAGTACTCCCTTTTTAACTCTTTTCTTGTGTTTGACACTTGGGTTGGGTATGAAGAGGCTTTTGTTCAAAATAGAAGATCTTGTAGCAATGCTTGTAATTCAGATAGAAAAGCTTGGATTTCTGAGTTTGGAAAATACTGGAACTCATATTTGGTGCTAGGTGGAAGTGTTGGATTTTCTTTAAGAGGTTTGGGAAGAGGCTCAGAACGTTCAGAGCGAGGATTCTTAGAACCTAAAAATATCTTGATAAAACTTTTTTATGAACACGATATTAATCTTAAAATGAATGAACTTATAGGGAGAAGAGAAATCACTTCAGTTCTAGATATGACAAAAGGTCATGGTGGACTTTCTTTTTCCTTTGAAATTTGATGGAAAAAATGACAAAAAACCCTTCTTCTTACACATACCTAATAGATATTTCTTATATTGGAACAGACTTCAATGGATTTCAATCGCAGTCTGATGGTAATGGAATCCAAGATCATTTAGAAAAAGCTATAAGCATACTTTTGCGTAAAAAAGTGAAAGTCAAAGGGGCTTCAAGAACAGATCGAGGGGTTCATGCTTTTTCTCAAAAAGCTATTTTTGTTTTGGATGAAGTTCTCGACACATTTCGATTTTTAAGAAGTGTAAATGCGATTCTAACAAAAGGCATTTGCATAAAAAGTGTGATAGAAGTCGAAGCAAATTTTGATCCTATCAAACGAGCTCAAGCCAAAGTGTATCGATACAGTATTTGGTTTGGTCATTGTTATAATCCTTTTATTTCTCCGTTTGTTTGGGAAATTCCAAGAACAGCAGATAAAGAAGTTTTTGAAACAGAGCTCAAGCTTTTTGAAGGGACTCATGACTTTACTTCTTTTTGTAATACAGATAGTTCTGCTAAAACAAGAACAAGGACCATTCTGAAGACACATGTGGAATGTTATGAAAATTCATGCGATCTTTGGATTTTGGGAGAAGGTTTTTTAAAGCAGATGATTCGTATCATTGCTGGAACTTTAGTAGAGCGTTCTCTTGATAAAAAAGAGATTCCCACAATTGCTGAACTCTTAATGTTAAAAGATCGTGTGCTTTCTGGGCAAACAGCTCCGGGAAAAGCTTTAAGTCTTGTGGAAATTTTCTACAATGATCCTCCAGAATTTTTCTCTTATATAGAAGAGAAAAAGAAAAAAGCTTTTTTTTATCGTTAGCTATTTTAAAAAATAAGATTAGTGGGGATTTTTACTTTAGTGCAAAATATTTTTTCAATATTACTTTTAATCTTTTCTTGTTGTGCTTGTCAGACTTTTGACCCAACAAGAAGCACTGCTCTTTCTGAAAATGAAAAAGTTTATTTTTCTGAATGCGAAAAAAATGGAGGCTTTGCACAAGCAGAGGTGGTTCTTCGTAATAAATGGCGTTATCAAGGTGACTTTGAATGGGAAATTAAAGGTAAAAACTTATATTCTTTTTCTCTTCTTAGTCCTTTTGGAGAGTCTATTTTAAAAGCTGAAAAACAAGAAAATTTAATTTCTATAAAGAATGCTAATCTTGATCAAAATTTTCAGTTAAGAGTAGATGAAAGTGATTTTCTTCATGTAAATAATCACTGGGTTGCTCTTAAATCTTCTGAGTTAGGTTGCTTTTTAGGCGGAAAGTTTTCTTCTGCTTGGCTTGATCTTCCATTTTATTCTGTAAAAAACAAGAAACAATATATCATCCATGATGGAAAAAGACGTATACTTCTCAAGTTTCCAGAAAATAAAGATGATTTTATATGTGCTGAGATTTCATGGAAGAGTTTTTGGATTTTTAAAGTCTCTCGTATTCATATGTGTTTTAAAGAAACTCCAGCGAAGGCCTCCTCTCTCAAACTTGATAATGCTTTTCAGTTAGAAATAGAGGATGTTTATGGGGAGGGGATTTGATCCTATGACAGAAAACCTTTTGAAAGTAAAAAATCTTCAAATCAGCTATTCTTCTTCTCTGTCAGAAGAAATTGTAGTTCGACAAATTTCTTTTCAGATTAAACAAGGAGAAGTAGTCGCTCTTGTGGGTGAGTCTGGGTCTGGTAAAACTCAAGTTTCTCTTTCTATTATCCGTCTTCTCTCAGATGAAGCTAAAGTATCAGGTGAAATTATTTTGGCAGACACAGGAGATCTTCTTTCTCTAACAGAAAAACAGATGAATAAAATTCGCGGAAAAGACGTTTCCATGATCTTTCAAGAACCTATGACAGCTCTTAATCCAGTTTTTACAATTGGTTTTCAAATTGTGGAAGCTCTTAGAGCACATAAAAATTACTCTAAAAAAGAAGCAAGGGAGCAAGCTCTTTATCTTTTGAAACAAGTAAAAATTCAAAACCCAGAAGCTCGTTTAGATGAGTATCCTCATGAACTATCCGGAGGAATGCGTCAAAGGGTTTTAATTGCTATTGCCCTAGCTTCTCAACCAAAACTTTTGATTGCAGATGAGCCTACAACAGCTCTTGATGTGACAACCCAAGCAGAAATCTTAGATCTCCTAAGAGAATTACAAGAAAAATCAAAAATTTCTATTTTATTCATCACCCATGATCTTGGAGTTGTTGCTGAACTTTGCGATTCTGTTCTTGTGATGTATCGAGGGAAAATTGTGGAACAAGGAAGTGTGAAAGCTATTTTTGAAAAGCCTTCTCATCCTTACACAAAGCTTCTTATGGATTCTGTTCCAAGGCTAGGCGAAAAATTAAAACCTCAAGAGCTAGCTCCTTCTTTTGAAAAAAAAGCTTCTAAAGGAGGCTGTGTTTTTTTTGACCGTTGTTCCCTGAGAGATCATGATGTTTGCTTTTCAAGTGAGCCACAGTTTAAAGTCTTGTCCACGGAGCATCAGTCAGCTTGTTTCTTTCCTGAAAAAGTAGGAGAAAACAGATTATGACAACACTACTGAAAGTTTCCTCTCTTTCTAAATACTACACAATTAAAGAAGGTTTTTTTAGAAAGAAAACATCCATTCTAAAAGCTGTGGATGATGTGAGTTTTGAGATTGAATTAGGTGAAACCTTAGGGCTCGTAGGAGAGTCTGGTTGTGGTAAGTCGACACTCGGACGGACAGTTTTAAGATTAAATGAACCAACGTACGGAGATGTTTTTTTTAAAGGAACATCCTTAGCCAGTCTTGGTAGCAGAGATCTTCGGAAAACAAGACGTTCGATGCAAATGATTTTTCAAGATCCATACTCTTCTTTAAACCCTTTTATGACTATTGAAGAAACTTTAAGAGAGCCTTTTTATGTGCATTCTGTAGGAACATCTTCTGAGCAGGATGAGTGTATTCATTTTCTTTTGGATAAAGTGCGGATGCCTCTTTCTTATTTGAAAAGGTATCCAAAAGATTTATCAGGTGGCCAAAGACAACGAATTGCTATTGCAAGAGCTTTGGCGTTAAAACCTGATTTTATCGTTGCAGATGAACCTGTGAGTGCTCTTGATGTTTCAATTCAGTCGGAGGTTCTTCAATTACTTTCTTCATTTAAAGAGGAATTTGGTTTTTCTTGTCTTTTTATTTCTCATGATTTGGCTGTTGTAGAACAGATTAGTGATCGAGTAGCTGTTATGTACTTAGGTTCTCTTGTAGAAACAGCAAAGAAAGAAGATCTTTTTTCTTCAGCAAAGCATCCTTATACAAAAGCGCTTCTTGAGGCTGTGCCTAGACCTGTTTATGATGAAGAGCGCAGAAAAAAACATTTTTCGCTTAAGCCAGCTGATGTAAAAATGCGTTCTTCTGTTGGCTGTTCTTTTTATTCTCGTTGTCCTCTTGCAACAAGAATTTGCTCCGAAGTAAAACCTGTGCTAAAAGGTGCTGGCAATAATCCGTTTAAGCATAAAGTCGCCTGTCACCATGTAACTTAGGGGCTAATAGAACGGCCCCTTGCTTTTAAAGGGAGAGGCTTTGACAAGTCAATCATTGAAATTAAAAATTGTTTTAACAGGCGGTGGGACAGCTGGGCATGTGATGCCTCATTTGGCTCTTCTTCCTGAAATGAAAAAACGTTCTTGGCATGTTCTTTATATAGGGACAAGCCGCATTGAAAAACATCTTATTTCAGGACATGGCGTTCCTTTTTATACGATTTCAGCTGGAAAATTGCGTCGTTATTTTTCTTTAGAAAATTTTCTAGATTTATTTAAGTGCGGGATTGGTTTTTTTCAATCTCTTTATTACCTACTACGATTAAAACCTGATCTCGTTTTTTCAAAGGGTGGGTATGTGAGTGTGCCTGTTTGTTTAGCTGCAAAAATGCTTCGAATCCCTGTGGCAACTCATGAATCTGATGTGACACCTGGTCTTGCTAATCGGATTATTACGAGGGTTGCACATAAGATCTTCTATTCTTTTCCTCAGAGTAAAAATTACTTACCGCAAAATGCCTTTTATATCCCACTGCCAGTAAGGGCTGAACTTTTCCAAGGCTCTAAAGATTTAGCTCTCAAGCTGTGTGGCTTTAGAAGTGAAGATCCTCGCCCTGTCGTTCTTATTATGGGAGGAAGTCAAGGAGCATCCCGTTTGAACCAAGCATTTTTGTCATCAAAAGAAAAATTTTTAAAAGTTTTTCGTGTGATTCATCTCACTGGTAAAGACAAACAAACAGGCTTGAAGGTTCCCAATTCGTACTATGAAAAAGAATATGCAGCAGAAGAGCTTAAAGATTTTTTAGCTCTAGCAGACCTTGTAGTAAGTCGCGCTGGAGCAAATAGTATTTTTGAGTTCCAAGCTTTGAATAAACCTATGGTTTTGGTTCCTCTTTCTCAAGGCTCAAGAGGTGATCAAGTTGTTAATGCTAAAGCTTTTGAAGAAAAAGGATTAGCTCTAGTACTTGCTGAAAAAGATCTGACAAGTGAGAGCCTTTTGTTTACTTGTGAGGAGGCTTTACAAGTTTTAGAGATTTTTTCTGATGTCTCTTCTGTTGAACCTTCTCAAGAGGCTTTGACAAACAGAAATATTTTTCTTGATCAACTTGAAGGAATTTGTGTCAAATCTTCTCAAGTAGTGTAATAATTTTTTTAAAAATCCCCTAAAGGAAAATAAATCATGTCTTCTGATAAAACTATTCGTGTTCGTGTTGCTCCATCTCCAACAGGAGATCCACATGTTGGTACAGCTTATGTAACACTTTTTAATTATGTTTTTGCAAAACAAAATGGTGGTAAACTAATTTTACGCGTGGAAGATACGGACCAAAATCGCTACAGAAAAGCAAGTGAAGAACGTATTTTAAAAGGACTTAAATGGCTTGGCCTTCAATATGACGAGGGTCCTGATGTGGGAGGGAGTTATGGGCCTTATAGGCAGTCTGAGAGGCTTTCACTCTATAAAAAATATGCTGAAACACTACTTGAAAAAGAAAAAGCTTATCACTGTTTTTGCACACAAGAACGCTTAGCACAGGCTCGTGAAACCCAGAAAACAGAAGGTGGGCGCTTTGGTTATGATCGCCATTGTCGTCATCTTAATAAAACAGAAGTTGAAAAAAAATTAAAAGAAGGGATCCCTTCGGTTGTTCGTTTGAAAATGCCTATTCAAGGAGAAGGTAGTTTTATAGATGAGCTGAGAGGCTCTATAACAATTGATTATAACCAACTAGATGATCAAATTCTTATGAAATCAGATGGATTTCCTACTTATCATTTAGCAAATGTTGTAGATGATCATGAAATGAAAATAACTCATGTCATTCGTGCAGAAGAGTGGATTTCTTCTACTCCGAAACATGTGACTCTTTACGAAGCTTTTGGTTGGGAAAAACCTCAATTCATTCATTTACCTCTTCTTAGAAATACAGATAAATCTAAAATTTCTAAAAGAAAAAATCCTGTATCTCTTGATTTTTATAGACGCAAAGGGATTTTACCAGAAGCAATGATCAATTTCTTAGGTCTTATGGGTTGGAGTTTTAAGGCTGAAGAAAGAGAAAAATTTTCTTTAGAAGAAATGGTTTCATCCTTTAAATTTTCCGATGTCAGTTTAGGTGGTCCTGTTTTTGATCAGAAGAAGCTCTCTTGGCTCAATCAGCAGTATATTCAATCTATGACACAAGAAAAATTTTTAGAGCATTGCAAAGAAGAAATGTTTTCAGAAAATATTTTAAAAAGTATCTACCCACTCGTAAGAGAGCGCTTAGACTCTTTTGATGAATTTTTTGAAAAATTTTCTTTTTTCTTCACCCTTGATTTAAAGTATGAAAATCTTTCTCTCATCCCAAAAGAAAAAACAGCCATTGAGATGAAAGCTATTTTTTCAGAACTTAGCTTACTTCTTGATGAAATTGACATATGGAGTTTAGACACGGTGACACAAGTGGTGAACTCTTATTTAAGAGACAAGGCTTTAAAGCCTAAAGAGTTCTACATGCCCCTTCGTCTTGTTTTAACTGGAAGACAAGATTCTCCTCCTCTCTTGGAGACCATGGAAGCTCTTGGACGCGATGTGGTTCGCTATAGACTACAATACGTTTGTGATCATATTTATACTGGCTGAATGTGTTGAATGTGTTAGTGTGTTTTTCTGATTAAACAGGATAGGATGTTTAAACCTTGAAAATTCATAAATTTAAAGAGGCTGCGTCCTCACCGCTGTTGCCAGTTGTTTTATCTTGGTGTGTTCATTTGCTCACAGCTTCTTCTGGGGTGTTAGCTTTAATTGGAGCCCAAGCCGCTTCAGAAAAAAATTTCCGTATTGTTCTTTATATTTTAGTGTTCACTATTATTATTGATGCTATTGATGGGCCTTTAGCTCGCCTTGTGGGTGTTAAAAAACAT
>Ga0172367_10007881_pt1 | contig 12053 bp, 14 predicted proteins | sample Lak10m_FD_114542 | JGI IMG/M metagenome (GOLD analysis project Ga0172367, IMG submission 114542) | Freshwater microbial communities from Kabuno Bay, South-Kivu, Congo - kab_022012_10m | ecosystem: Environmental > Aquatic > Freshwater > Lake | place: Democratic Republic of the Congo: South-Kivu...
ATATTAAAGATTATTTAGATAAATAATTATTTAATCCTAGCCTCTAAATAGAATATATATATTAATACAGCGGCACAAATTAATATGCTAGCAGTAGTCATATTTTGAATTACACCATATAAAAACAAGTGTAATATTAGCATATGCCAATGCCCCAACCCAAAGACAACGAAAAACAGAATGATTATATGGGGCGCTGTATGGACTTTTTAAGTAAAGAAGAGCGCACCAATAGACCTCAAAAACAAAAAGTAGCAATTTGCCTGAATACATTTAATGCTCCAAAAAAGAAAACAAAAGGTCATTCAGTCGAGATCGATTTTTCCGATAAGATCAAAGAGATGAAAGAAAAGAAAGCTCAAGAACTGGCTAAACAAGAAGAAGCTCTAAAAGTAGAAGAACCAAAAGTTGAAGTTAAAGTAGAGCCAACACATAACGCTGTTACTGCACCAGCAGAACCTGTTGCTGAAGCTCCAATAGTAGAAACACCAAAAGTCGAAACTCCTGTTGTCGAGGCTCCGAAGGTCGAGGCTCCGAAGGTCGAGGCACCAGTAGCCGAAGTCAAGATTGAGGAGAAGAAAGATGAACAAAAAAGTTAAAGTCTACGAATTAGATATTACTCTATCAGAAACATACAAAGGCAAGAAAAGAAGCGAGTTAAAAGATAGTGATTTTCTTTTTCCAGAAGATCGTTCTTTCCCAATAGTTAGCCCACAAGATGTTCGCGATGCTATTAATAACTTTGGTCGTATGAAAAAAGGTATGAGTTATGACGCTTTCATTAAAAAGCTCTACCAAAAAGCTAAAAATAAAGGGCCAGAGTTTGTCGCGGCTATTCCAGAATCAACAAAAAAAGAACATAATTTAACTTAATTCATCTACAAGATGAAATTAGACTTTATCCAAATTGGAGCCAATATAGGAAACCCTGATGATTTTATAGGTTTAAAATTACAAAATCATTCTATAAACTGTGGGATATTTATAGAACCAAATCCAAAATGTTTTAATATTCTAAAGAATAAATTTAATAATAATAATTTTTTCATAGAACAGATCGCAATTAAAAGTTATTGTGGAAAAACTATTTTATACATAGACAACTTTGATATACCAGATCATTATAGTCAGATAGCCTCTACAAAAGATGGTTTTATAGAGGATCATCCTTGGGGACCAGGCTCGAAATTAGGTAAAGTAGAAGTCAGTTGTGAAACAATAGAGAATCTTTGGAAAAGATATAATTTAGAACATGTAAAATATTTATGTGTGGATACAGAAGGAAGTGATTTTGAAATATTAGTAAATACAGACTTTTCTAATTTAAATATTGATACAATAGCTTTTGAACATATGCATACAGATGGGGTACATCAAACTGGACCAAATTACGAACTTTTAAAAGAACACCTTAAAAAATTTGGATATAACTCTGTATCTGTAAACGGCGGTGATACCGTAGTAAAAAAAAATTGACTTATATGTAAAAATAACCTAAAATTGATAGGTGGACAGTACACTCATTAATATTGGCGGACATGGTTTAGGCGACTGTATATTAAGCCTTCAGATTAGCTCTTCTTTAAAAGAGAAAACGATACAGCATATAAATTTAATTTCTACTAGAGATCAAGTTTACAACCCGTTGTGGCATATATTTGGAAATGAATTTGATATGCAAAAGATAGATGAAGATTATTCTGAAAATAATAATATTATATCAGATCATAGATTACAGAAGGAACTTGAATTAAAATATAACAGTAATTATATAACCTATAATGTACCTGATTTACTTTTTAAACATCCTTTAGCTTTTAAATATGAAGAGTATGGCTTGAGTTTAAATGCTATACGCAGAAAAAGGACTCTATTAAAACATTTTAGAAATAAAGAAAAGATAATTTATTGTGGTCTGTGCAGCCCCCAAAAAGATCATATATATAAAAATATTCCTTCTCTATTAAGGGCTCTTGCAGAACATTTGCCAGATTATACCATATACTTTCCTTATATTAAAAAATGGAATAGAGATATAACAGATTTAGGAGATTTTAATATAGATTTTCCATCAAATGTTTTTATTCATAACGAACCAGAATTTAAAGATTCTTTAGACTATTTAGTAAAAAGTTCGTATGGTATATTTACAGATAATGGCCCAAGTCATATAGCTTATCATATAGGCATGCCAAGACTTATTCTTGATCCAAAATTTAATAATATTTTATGGATGGCAAGATGGAAAGATGATCCAGAAGAGTGCATTTCAATTGATACGGATAAAAATGAAATAGCACAAATTGCTTATCATAATATAAGGACACCTCAAACAACATTGATTGATAGAAAAATAATTAAAAATTATATTAATGCTGGTTCTGTAAATTGGAAAGATATTTTACTTTTTAAATATTGATGAAAATAGGAATATCAGCTATAGGCTATGAGTGTGCTGAGCATATAGACAAGGTTCTAGAACCTTGGATTTCATGCAGAAATAAGATAGGCGAGTCAGAGGATCAGTTCTATATAAGCGTTGCTCATGGTGTTTTTCCAGAAACATATAAACTAGGATTTCCGACTCTATCACAAGATGGAACTATAGAAAAATTACAGCAATATGAAAAAGATAAAAAAATTGACTATTTTCAAATTTTGGATGCGCCGACATTTGAAAAAGATATAAGAAATGCGACATTACCTTTCCTTTTCTATAATGAGATAGATATTCTATGGCTATTAGATCTTCAAGATGAGATCTATACAGAAACTCAAATATACAATATTATTAATTATATTCAAAATAGCCCTAAAGATTGGTTTAAGATAAATTTTAAAAACTATGTCTTTGACGAATCTACATACGTGGATGATTTTATAGCTCCTAGAATATGGAAGAATAGTACTAATAATGGGATAAATCAATTCTATTATGATAATGAAATCATATTTAATAATGGTAAGAAGGCCAATGAATTGCCTAACGAGCTTGTACCAAGAGAAATAAGTTTTATCAAACATTTATCTTGGGTTGGCTCTAAAGAATACCTGCAAAGAAAAATTAACTTTCAAAAAATCCATTACGGAAATTGTAGTTACATATGGAATAATCAAAATAATAAACTTGATTTTAATTTAGATTATTATTCGAAAATCAATCAAGAACCACCTATTATATATAAAGATTAAAACATATGCCTAAACATTATAGCAATATATATGGATATTTTGACTTTGATGATATTTATAATCTTGCAGTCAATAAATTTCCTAAAGACGCATCATTTATTGAGATAGGAGTATGGCTTGGCAAATCCGCATGCTATATGGCAGAGCTTTTAAAAGAGAAAGAATCAAATAATAAATTTTATTGTCTAGATCATTTTATGGGCGAAATTAATGCCACAGATCAACAAGACATAGTAAGAAAAAATCAAGGAAATGTATACAATTTATTTATAGAAAATATGACTCAAGCTGGGGTGCAAAATTTTTATACTCCATTGAAAGATTTCGCACAAAACGCTGCTTATAAATTTCCAGATAAAAGTTTTGATTTTATATTTCTAGATGCAGAACATACATATGGTTGCGTAAAAAATGATTTAGAGACTTGGTATCCAAAATTAAAAGATAATGGAATATTTGCTGGACATGATTATAATAATCAAGTGAAGCAAGCTGTTGACGAATTTTTTGCGAAAAGAAGCAAAGGCATAGGGCATTCAAGAAGCAGTTGGATAGTATTTAATTCATGAATATATTATATATAATCTTTACCCATAACAGGCCATTCGTGCTAAAACAATGCTTGATAAGTTTGTTTGGTAAAAACAAAGTTAAACCAGACAGGATATTGGTTATTGATGATGGATCTGATGTTGAGTTAAAAAATTCTATATTCCATTTTGCACTAGATAATACTCCAAAGATTCCAGTCGATTTCTTTTCTATTGGTAAAAATATCGGTTATGGATCTGCTGCGGAAATAGCAATAAGATCAGCGATAGCATATGATCCAAAATATTTATACCTCATAGAAAGTGATTATATATTTTCGGAAAATGGACTAGACACCGTCTATGACATTTTTGAGAACAATGAATATGGGCATAATGCGGTAGGATTTAGTGGATATGATAATCCAGATTTTTATAAGTCATCGCATGTAGATAAGATTTTTAAAGAAATTATAGTCAATGATTGTGGCGAAGATAATTTAAATAGAAGTATAATGTATAAACCATTTGATATAGAAACGAAATATGGTAAAAAACAATTAGAAATCGTCTCGAATTCATGCGGCACAATGTATTTTAATTGGAGTAAAATGAAAAAAATTAAAGAAGAGTTGCCAATAGAATTTGAAAAATGGATAAATGTTACCACAGACAAACACAAAGCTAAAAGGAATTTAAATGATGGAATGATGAGTCATGGAGCATCATGGCTATGGACTAAATGGGCGCAAAAAAATAATATAGATACAAATAAATATGGTGCACTTTTAAACATTAAACCAAGTGTCGCAAATCATATTAATGGTGGCGGGATTAATGGTTATATCGTTCAAGAAGGCCAAACATTTACAAGCAGCCCATCTTTCAAAGAATGAATATAAAATACAGACAAACATGCCGTATTTGTGGAAATCATAATCTAACAGAGATAATTGATTTAGGATACCAGCATTTACAAGGATCTTTCTTGAAAGAAGGCAAGGGTCAGACATCTTTAAGAAAAATACCAAATAAAATTGTTAGATGTGATGTATCTAAACAACAGAATGCGTGTGGACTAGTTCAGACTGCTCATACGATACCTCCCAAAATCATGTATTCAAATTACTGGTACGAGTCCAATATTAGTGCTACCATGCGAAATCACTTAAAATTAATTGTAGATAAAGCCCTAGAAATCATTCCAAACCCTAAAAAGGTACTAGACATAGCCATGAATGATGGAACCCTTCTATTTAATTATAAAGATAATATTGAACTATATGGCGTAGATCCATCTGATATCACAGGAAAAATTAAAAATAAATACTCAAATATAAAAATATACAATGATCTTTTTCCATGCGCAGAGATGGAGAAAGATAGATTAGAGAATAGTTTTGATATTATTACATCAATAGCATGTTTTTATGATTTAGATGATCCTTTGGATTTCTGCTTAAATATAAATAAGTTCCTTTCTGATGATGGTATATGGATTTTTGAAATGGCATATCTTCCATTTATTATAGAGAATTTATGCTATGATACATTTTGTAGCGAACATTTAGAGCATTACCATTTGGCTCCAATAGAATATCTATTAGACAAAGCTGGAATGAGATTGATTTCTGCAGAGTTAAACGATATTAATGGTGGAAGCATATGCTGTTACGCTGTAAAAAAATCTAATTTTAAGTATGATTCAGATATGAGAACTAAATCTTTAATGAGCCTAAGATTTAAAGAGTTTGATTTAGCTTTAGATGAAGCAAAGATTTATGAAGATTTTAAAAATAGAATTGTCGCACAGAAATATGAACTAGTTAAATTTTTTAATGATGAAGTCATTAAAAATAAAAAAACAGTTCACTTATACGGAGCTTCTACAAAAGTAAATACTTTACTAGGGTATTGTTTTGGAGATGATATGTTAAAATATTTACAATACGCTGCCGAAAGAAGTCCAGAAAAATATGGTGCACAAACTCTTAGCGGAATCAAAATAATTTCTGAAGAAGATAGCAGAAGCTTAAAGCCTGATTATTATCTGGTTGGTCCATGGCATTTTAAGAAAGAGATTCTCCAAAGAGAAAATATTGCATTAGAGCAGGGAATAAAATTTATATTTCCTCTTCCTAAATTTGAAGTAGTAGGTAAATAAATATGGCTTTGTCTCATCAAGATTTATGTGTTTATTTGCTTTTAGGCAAAAAAGGCTATTATGTAGATATTGGATCTGGTAATGGAGAAGGAGCTCCATGCGCATCTAATACAGCATGGTTAGAAGAATTGGGATGGACAGGTCTTCTATTAGATATCGATCAGCATTTTATAGAGGAAGCGAAAAGATATAGACCAAATTCTACATGTATTAGAGAAGATGCATTTAAAGTAGATTATAAAGAGTTATTTACAAGATTAAATACGCCAAAAGTTATAGATTACTTGAGTATAGACGTAGATCCTTTGGGCCATATACAAGCTCCTTGCGTAGAGGTTCTTGCAAGATTTCCATTTAATGATTTTGATTTTAAAGTTCTTACAATTGAGCATGATCTTTATAATCCATGTGGCCTATTTCAAAAAAATACTTTAAAGAATTTTATGGCAGATAAACCATATAAATTATTTGCTGAAGATGTAGCTTTAGCTTATAATGGAAAAAAATATTTAGAAGACTGGTATATTAATCTGAAATATGCAGAAGACTTTAAAGTTAAAAATGTTAATGAATTATTTTATCAACGGCAAAATCCAAATAATATAGTATTAGATCTAATGTCTAAAGTGGTATGAATATAGCTTATTTAGACCTAAATGATGATGATCTTATTGAAGATTATTCTAGCAAGCCAGATAGATACGGGGGTGGCAGAATAGTTTGTGCCGCACTATTGAAGAGACTAAATAATTGTTTTCTTTTTGCAAATGAAAAGTGTTTTGATAATATAGACCTAGATAAGAAAAAGAATCAATGTATATCTTTAGATTCTAATACAAGAAAAGCAATTAAAAATGGCGCCCCAATTAAAAATTATATACAAGATATAAATAAATATGATATATTTTTGCATCATGATACGGGCGTCTATATTAATTTAGAAGGTCATAATAGACCCAGACAAGCAGTGTGGCCAGTTGGATGGAGAGAAAAAGTTCATGAGAACATAAAGAATGTTCTTTCATTTGACAGAGAAGGGCAAAACACTATATATCCTAAAGATGCAAGAATTTACGATATAGTGATCGGTCCAGAGTTTGAGCCGTTTGAGCAAAGACCAAAAGAAAATTTTATATTTCAATGCTCAAGGCATAACAACGTTTATCAATCTATACAGTTAGCAATATTATCAAATAAATATAAAATAAAAACTTACTTTTCTGGTCCAATAGAGAAAGATTATCCATTACTAAATTATATAGATAATATTAATACATTTTATCTAGGTCTCATATCTCAAGATTTAAAAAGAGAATTTTTTAAAAAAGCTAAAGCTAATGTACAAATACAAACCTATCCTATATCTGCAACACTAACAGGCAAAGAAGCGAGTAGCTACGGAGTAGCTATTATTGCTGCCCCGATTGGAGGCTGGAACAATTATGTTCAACACGGGGTAAACGGTTTTTTTATTAAAAATGAAGAAGATTTCATTAACGCTTGGAGGAATATAAATAGTATAGAGCAAATTAAATGTTATCAGCTTGGCGAAAAACATTCAGAGGAAAATATGTTTAAAAAAGTTGCACAAGCCTTACAGGACATATATAATAATTAATATGAAGAAATTTAAAGTCTTAAAAGACCCTAATGCTGCTAGTTTTGGATCTACAGAGATAATAGTAAATGCAATTAATAAGGCGGCAAAAAAATTAGATTTATATTCTGATAGTGGATCTGTAATTATGTATGATTGTTTAGGCCAATCTTATAATACTAATCCAGATGCATTTTGGGTTGCATACGAATTGCCATTTCCAAACTACATAATGAAAAATTGCTACCCAAAAACAATATTAGGATTATCTAAGGATAATGCTCTTCTTGCTGCATACGGTGGATATCCTTTAGATAAAATAAACTATGTCACGTTAGGAATTGATAGAAAAAATTGGCCTTTCATAGACTCTAAAAAGTATATGAAGGATAAATTTGTATTTTTATGTATGTGTGAAAGCAATACAAGAAGCGGCTTTGATATATTAGTTCCAGCATTTTGCGAAGAGTTTAAAAATCAAAAAGAAATTATACTATATATCAAAGATAGATCTGCCACAGGGACTTTTAAAACTTGGGTAAAAGAGATGGCAGAAAAAAACAATGTTGAAATTATTCATGATGATAGACATATAGAAAACTGGGAAGAACAAGTGAAAATCTTTGAATCTGCGGATGTAGCGATAAATATAAATAGATCTCACACATTTGGCATGGTTAATTTACAGGGCATGTCATGTGGAATACCAACCCTGTGTCAAAGATACAGCGGCTTCACAGATTATACTAGTGATTTATCTAATATTGCATTAAAATTTGATATTGTTGACTTAGATCAATTAAAAATTAATGAACTAGTAAACATAGGGATGAAAAATCATTTATTTCCTATTAATCAACAGTACTATCCAAATCGAGTATTTTGGTCTGAGGTAGATAAAGAAGATCTTAAAAATAAAATGAGAATGATATCTGAAGATCAGAATCTAAGATTAGTATTAAAAAATATGTCGAGTTTGGTTGCATCTTGGTTTTCTTGGGAGAGATCCGCAGTTAATATGAGCTACCTTTGCGAATCTTTTTGAATTTATGGTACATTTATTTGAAGAGGATCCAAGGTTTTATTCTGACCCTACATTCGAAGATAATCATGGATCTTTTTCTATAATTAATTATGGTATTAATGCTGGTCTAAGAGAATTAGATAAGTATTCTGACCCAGACCTTGCAGAATATATAGGTTTTTCTTCAAGCCTAAACTTTAATCAACAGTATAAAAATAAAAAATCATTTTATATAACAGTGTGGGAAACGATAAATAAACTAACAAATTATCATATTCAAAATTTAAAAAATAAAAATAAAATAATTTTTGGAATGAGCGATCAGATAACTAAGCTTTACTTAAAGGAAGGAATTCCATGCAGGACTCTTCATTGCGGATGTGATACAAATTTTTGGCATCAAACTTTACCTAAAAATGAAGTCTTTAGTTTTATACATATTAATAGTAGTAATGTTAGATCTGGACTAGACTTAACTTTACAGGCTTTTCATTTAGCATTTCAAAATAATAAAAATGTTAAATTAATTATAAAAGATACAAACACAGACGTTGATATATTAAAGACTAGAATTCAAGAATTAAAAAGTAAAGGTTCAAATATTGAGTATATATCTCAAAGATCTTCTAGACAAGAAATAAGAGATTTATATTCTCAATCTCATGTCGGATTAAACGTTCTAAGAATGACATCTTGGGGTTTTCCCCTGCACGAAATGTCAGCTTGCAATTGCTTATGCGTCACAGGTGATTTTGAGCCTACAAATGTATTAATTAATGATAATTATGGAATACTGTTAAAACCTTTAAAAGAAGTAAATATTAGTGAGCATTTAAATTCATTAGTTAATTACTGGGGACTATTAAATTGTTATGGCGGTTTTAATTATTCAGAAGAGCCAAGATTTTATGATTTTAATATAGAAGAATACGCTAATCTATTACGAAATATTTATTCTAATTGGAATTTTTATGGAAAAATAGACTCTAGAACGCCTATTATAAATAGATGGAAGTGGAAATATACAGCGGAAAATTTAATAAAACATTTATATAAAAATGAACTGGCCCCTTAATATCAATAATTTTACTTTCAAAGATAGGCTAAAGATAGCTGGATTTATTTTTAATTCAAAGAATAGATGGACACAAGACGTTCATGTTAAATCTTTCGAAAAGAAAATGGCCCAATTTATAGGAGTAAAATATGCAGTGTTTGTTTCTAGCGGTTCGACAGCGAACACATTAATGGCAATGTATATTAAAGATAATGTTTGCACAAAAACGAAAAATATTATTGTATTTCCATCTACAACATGGCAAACATCGTGTTCGCCTTGGATAAGAGAAGGAATGAAACCCAAATTTATTGATATATCTTTGGATAACTTTTCAATGGACAAAGATAAATTATTCAATTATGTTAAAAAAAATCATAAAAAAATTGCATGCATATTTCCAACATCTCTTATAGGTTATTCTATAGATATAGAATTTTACAAGATCTTAGAGAAAAAATTTGATGTACCTATAATGATGGATAATTGCGAGAATACATTGGGCAATTATAATGAAAAAAATATATCAAGTTATTTTACGTCTTCTACATCAACTTATTTTGGTCATCAATTGCAATCCATAGAAGGGGGATTTATATTTACTAACTCCGAGAAAGAATACGAATACTTTCTTATGAATAGAAATCATGGGATGACAAGAGGACTGACAAATTATAACGTAGACAATAAAAAGTACAGAAATAAAAAAATTGATCCATTATTCGATTTTTATTCTTTGGGTAATAATTTTAGAAATACAGATTTAAACGCTTTTATAGGAAGCTTGGATTTTCAAAGAATAGATGATTATATACAAAAAAGAAAAAGTCTTTACAAGGTGTTCAAAGAAAATTTAAATCTTAATAAGTTTTATCTACCAGAACATCGAGATAAACAACAAGATGTACCATTTTGCTTACCCATTATAATCAAAGACAGTAATAAATCTTTGTATCATAAGTCTTTAGAGTTTTGTAAAAATAATAATATCGAATATAGACCAATCATATCAGGCTATTTAGGATATCAAACTTGTTATAAAGGATTTTTTGAAAAAGAAAATAATTATCCAAATTCTATTTATATACATAATTTTGGATTCTATGTAGGTTTATATTCAAACTTGAATAAAAAACAAATTTTATTTTTAACAGAAGGCTTAAATAATCTATGAAAAAAGTTATTATCACAGGAGTTACTGGACAAGACGGCTCATACATGGTTGATTTTTTATTGAAAAATACTGATTGCTTAGTATATGGAGTAAGAAGAAGAAGTTCAAATCCTAATCTAGAAAATATAACTCATAATATAAATAATCCAAGATTTAAAATGGTTATTGGTGATTTATCAGACAGTAATTCTATAGATGAGATGGTCAAAGATATAAGTCCAGATTACTTCATAAATTTCGCCGCACAATCATTCGTTGGGAGTAGTTGGCAAATACCATTGCAAACATTTGATGCAACAGCCCTTGGAGTTTTAAGATGTTTAGAAGCAATCAGAAAATATGCCCCAAATTGTAGATTTTATTCAGCGGGCTCAAGTGAAGAGATGGGAGACGTATTGTATTCTCCTCAAGATTTAAAACATCCTATTAGGCCAAGGAGTCCATATGGCGCTGCAAAAGCAGCAGCAAGACATATAACAAAGGTTTATAGAGAGTCTTATGATCTATTTGCAATTCACTCTATATTATACAATCATGAAAGCGAAAGGCGTGGAGAAGAGTTTGTTACGAGAAAAATATCTAAAGGCGTAGCTAGAATACATCAATCCGTAATGAATAGAGAACAGATTGTGCCAATCGAATTAGGAAATCTTGATGCAAAAAGAGACTGGAGTCATGCAGAAGATTTCATAGAAGGAGTGTGGTTAATGTTAAATCAAAGCACTCCAAAAGAATATATTTTATCATCTGGCGAGACACACAGCATTAGAGAGTTTGTAGATATATCTTTCGGTATAGCTAGTATTCCTGGTAATTGGAGAAATAAAACAGGGAAACCAGAGGATGAAGAATACGTAGGATATTTACAAAATCAAGAGCATCTTCTAGTCAAAGTAAATACTCAATTTTATAGGCCAGCAGAAGTTAATCTTTTACAAGGAGATTCTACATTAGCTAGAAAAGAATTAAAATGGTCGCCAAAAAATTCTTTTTATGATTTAGTCCGAAGAATGGTAACTTCTGACCTAGCGCAGTATGGTGTGTAATTTATAATGTGCGAAGTCTGATAAACAAATGTAAAAAAATACTTTTCTTTTATTTTAATAGAAAAAAATATAAAGTCTACGACTGTTTTTTGTTTTTTAATGAGAATGATCTTTTAGAGATAAGATTAAATGAATTAAACGATGTGGTTGATTATTTTGTGATTTTTGAATCTCAATTTACCTTCACAAAAAAAGACAAGCCTTTTAATTTTGATATTAATAAAATCCAAAAATTTAAAGATAAAATTATATATATAAAAAATAATGAT
>Ga0172367_10007882_pt1 | contig 12053 bp, 7 predicted proteins | sample Lak10m_FD_114542 | JGI IMG/M metagenome (GOLD analysis project Ga0172367, IMG submission 114542) | Freshwater microbial communities from Kabuno Bay, South-Kivu, Congo - kab_022012_10m | ecosystem: Environmental > Aquatic > Freshwater > Lake | place: Democratic Republic of the Congo: South-Kivu...
ACATGATGGAGTCAAAATCGAAGCTGTTCATCAGTTCCATTGCAGCTTCAACCGAATGTGCAGAAAATCCGATGTAGCGAATCTTGCCTTCTTTTTGAGCTTCTTTAAATGTTTCTAGCGCCCCGCCAGGCCCAAGAATAGTTTTGACATCAGACAGAGTAGTCACCGCATGAAGCTGATATAAATCGAAATGATCTGTCCGAAGGTTAATGAGCGACTGCTCCAACTCTTTGCGGGCATCATCTTTTGTGCGTTTGGTGGTTTTACACGAAAGAAAAACTCCTTTGCGATAGGGTTCTAGTGCCGGTCCCAGTTTTATTTCGGCATCGCCGTATGATGGTGCCACGTCAAAATGGTTGACTCCAGCTTCGATGGCAAATTTTACGATGGAAGATGCATCTTCCGGAGTAGCATCTTTCACGATTATTCCACCGAATCCAATCATCGACAGCATTTCTCCGGTTTTTCCAAGCGACCGTTTTTCAATCTTACCGGGAGCGGGAGATTCTCTTAAAATTGCCGAAAGATCGGCAGGGAAAAGACTTAATGCGGGGGCTGCAAGCGCAGTCTTCCTGATAAAATCGCGACGTTCCATGATGTTTAGTTTTTGTGAATAGGTTTTATCTTTTGCATTAGCTACTGCAATTTATGCAAATATTTGTAAATGTGTAATTTGTCTGTATTGTATTTTGCTTTTTATAGCATTTTGCGTTCAAGGGTTTTAAACGATTCTTCACTGGTTTTTGTTGAATAAACCTGCTTAAAAATGGTCTGTTGGAACTTGAATGAATAGACCTCAGTTTAATTCAGCCTTAAAACTTTGAAGGGTTTTGAATAAAAATACATCAGAAATGTATAAGCCTTTATTTTGATTTATCTTTGACGCATTAAATGATGAAGAATATGAAACTCTGGGATAAAGGAACTACAGTCAACGAACAGATTGAGAATTTTACGGTTGGTAAAGATCGGGAGATGGATTTATACCTTGCCCGTTTTGACGTTTTAGGCTCAATTGCTCATGCACGAATGCTGCAATCAATTGATTTGCTGACAAAACCAGAGCTGGATAAACTGGAGGCCGAACTGATTCAGATTTATCAGATTATTGTGGACGGGAACTTTAAGATTGAAGATGGGGTAGAGGATGTGCACTCGCAGGTTGAACTAATGCTCACACGCAAATTGGGAGATGTTGGCAAAAAAATACACAGCGGGCGTTCGCGTAACGATCAGGTTTTGCTTGATCTTAAACTTTTTACCCGCGACGAAATACAGAAACTGGTAATGGCTGTTTGCCAGCTATTCGATAAATTATTGACAAAAGCCCTTCTCAACAAAGATCATTTAATGCCCGGCTACACGCATTTGCAGGTAGCCATGCCTTCGTCGTTTGGTCTTTGGTTTAGTGCCTATGCCGAAAGTCTGGTTGATGATTTAATTTTGCTTCAGGCAGCTTACAAAATTACCAATCAGAATCCTTTGGGATCGGCTGCGGGCTACGGCTCATCCTTTCCGCTCAACCGGCAAATGACCACCGATTTGCTCGGATTCGACTCGATGAATTATAATGTGGTGTATGCCCAAATGGGGCGCGGGAAAATGGAAAAAACTGTCGCTATGGCGTTGTCTTCCATTGCGGCAACCATTTCAAAATTTGCTTTTGATGTTTGTCTTTTCATGAGCCAGAATTTTGGTTTCGTTTCGTTGCCCGATGAATTGACCACCGGTTCGAGCATCATGCCACACAAGAAAAATCCCGATGTTTTTGAACTGGTTCGTTCGCACTGCAATAAAATTCAGTCCATTCCATATCAAATCAGTTTGATGACCAACAACTTGCCAAGCGGCTATTTTCGCGATTTGCAAATCCTGAAAGAAGTTTTCCTGCCTGCTTTTGATGAGCTGAATGATTGCATCAGCATTGCAGGTTTTGCCATCGATCAAATGACAGTGAAAACTGATTTGCTGGCTGATGACCGTTACAAATATGTTTTCAGTGTCGAAGATGTCAACAAACTGGTTATGCAGGGTGTGCCATTTCGAGATGCCTACAAACAGGTAGGGACTCAGATTAATGCCGGAACTTATGAGCCAACCCGCGAGGTAAACCATACTCATGCCGGAAGTTTGGGAAATCTTTGTCTGGACCAAATTGCTGAAAAAATGATTGCTGTAGTCGAAGGATATGAATTTGACCGGGTAGATGAGGCATTTAAAGGTTTACTAGGTTACGAATAACTGTTGTCTGGCAGATATTAATCATAGTTTTGTATTTTTAGATTTCCTAGCTTTAGGCCTGATGTCAAACTGTTTTGGCTATCATTTTTAATTGCGAATTTTTTCTTCATCAGGATCTAAAATTATTTTTAAAATTCAGGCTATGAGGCGCTCATTTCAACTTTTGCTGACTTTATTAACCTTGTTTATTTGTGTAACAGCTGTGGCTCAAACTCAGAATACAGTAGGCCGCGTCGTTGCGTTCAAAAAATATCCTCTCAAAAAGGCTGAAATAATGGTTAAAGGTGCCGACGAAAAAGTTTACTCCGATTCGCTGGGACATTTTAGTATTTCATGCTCAAAAAAGGATAAGTTGATTATTTCGGCCAATGGATTTAATACCCAGGTTGTTGATCCTCAAAAGTTCCGAGATTCAGTTTTGGTTAACCTGATCTTTAAAAAAAGCGAGGAAAATATAAAAGTTGCTACCGGATACGGACATATCGACCGTGATAAACTAACTTATGCGATCAAGCATTTGTCGAATGAAAACAGTAAATACGAGTTTTACGCCAATATTTTTGAGATGCTCAAATCAAAAGTTCCCGGCGTAAGTGTGAATGGGGAGTCCATAAGTATTCGTGGCAGAAACTCTTATGGAGTGCAGCCACCTTTAATTGTTGCTGATGGTTTTATTATCAGTTTTGAAGTTTTTCGCCTGATGGATCCAACAACCGTAAAATCAATCGATATTCTTCAGGATGCTGCCGCATCTGCCCGCTATGGTTCAAGGGGAATGAACGGGGTGATCGTGATAACATCTAAAAACGGCAATAATTAACCCTGCCAGTATTGTTTTTATTGAAGCATATTCGAAATGTAGTCGCATTTTTGTGGCTTAATGCTTTAATTTTTTAAATTGACTAATCAACTTGTAATTAGGACAGTCAAAAAATTAGCAGCCTGTCAGGATTTGTTAATTAATCGTTATTTTTGGAAATCATTCAATCATGGTATTGTTACCTTATTTTTCACTTAAATTGTTGATTAATTGAATCTTATTTGATATTCTTTGATTGAAATGAGCCCAAACTGACGGGAATTTCATTTTTCCGTTAAAACCTCTCATTGGAGTTTCTTGTAAAAATTACTACTTTTGCTTTCAGTTCGTAAGGAAAAAGATTGATTTACTTATAAATTTTTACTTTTTGAGGATTGATTTGTGAAGAATGATTTATAATCGATCGATCTGAAAGCTTTTTGCGAAAATAAAATATAAAAAATAACAGAGATGAGTTTAGGACTTCCAAAAGCACAAGGGTTATACGATCCCGCCAACGAGCACGACAATTGCGGGATTGGTTTTGTGGCCCACATTAAAGGCCAAAAGTCGCACGATATTATTGAACGCGGACTTGAGGTGCTTGAAAATATGGACCACCGTGGAGCTACCAGTGCCGACAACAAGACTGGTGACGGTGCCGGACTATTAATGCAAATTCCCGATCAATACATTAAAGAGGTATTGAAAGTGAATATTCCTGCTTCCGGTAAGTTCGGAACGGGGTTGATTTTTCTTCCTCAGGATAAAAAGGAAGCTGCTTTGTGTGTGGATGTGCTTTCAAAATACATTAAACAGGAAGGCCTTGAACTGATTGAATACCGCGACGTGGCGGTTGACAGTTCTGCACCGGGCGAAATTGCCAAGATTACAGAACCTTACATCAAGCAGGTATATGTGAAGGCTGATCTGGAACAGGAAGTTTTAGAGCAAAAATTATATCTCGTGCGCAAACAGGCCGAAAAGGAAATTCGCGAATCGAAACTGAAACAACGTAAAGCATTTTATGTGCCCAGTTTGTCGAGCCGCGTCATCATTTATAAAGGGATGCTTACACCCGGGCAGTTGCGCGATTATTACAAAGATTTGTCGCACCCGAAATTTACCAGCGCCATTGCGTTGGTTCATTCACGCTTCAGCACCAACACATTTCCAACCTGGGATTTGGCGCAGCCGTTCCGTATGGTAGCCCACAATGGTGAAATTAACACGGTGAAAGGTAACCGCATGTGGATGTCGGCCCGCGAAGCTTTGCTGAAATCAGAAGTATTTGGCGATGACCTGAAAAAACTTTTCCCGGTTATTGAACCCAATAAATCCGACTCTGCTTCATTCGATAATACGCTGGAATTTCTACACATGACCGGACGCTCGATGCCTCATGCCTTGTGTATGATGATTCCGGAGTCGTTCAACTCAAAAAACCCGATTCCTGAAAGCCTGAAGTCGTTCTACGAATACCATTCAACTATTATGGAACCGTGGGATGGACCTGCCTCGATGGTTTTCTCGGATGGCCGCTACATTGGCGGAACGCTCGACCGTAACGGACTTCGTCCTTCAAGATACATCATCACCAAAAACGACCTGATTGTTATGGGATCGGAAGTGGGTGTGCAGGTATTTTCTCCGGAAGAAGTAAAAGAAAAAGGCCGTTTGCGTCCGGGTAAAATTTTATTGGTCGATACTAAATTGGGGATTATTATTCCGGACAAAGAAGTAAAAGCGCAGTTGAGTTCGCGCAATCCATACGGTAACTGGTTGAAGGAAAACCGTTTGATGATGGAGGATATTGAAGTTAAACAGCGCGTAACTTCATCATTGAGTGATCAGTTTCCTACCTATGCCAAAGTGTTCGGTTATTCGAAGGAAGATATGGAGATGATCATCAAACCGATGGCATTAACCGGCGATGAACCCACCAGTTCGATGGGTAACGATACCCCGCTGGCCTGTTTCTCCGAAAAACCGCAGCGTTTCTTCAATTATTTCCGCCAGGTATTTGCACAGGTTACCAACCCTCCAATCGACTCAATCCGCGAAGGTTTGGTCATGTCGCTGACCAACTACATTGGCTCGCTGCACACCAATATTCTCGACGAATCGCCGGTACATGCCAAGCTGATCAAATTTGACGACCCGATCATTACCAATACCGACCTTGGTAAAATCAAGGACATGAAACACGAGCAGTTCTCGCATACTACGATTCCAATGGTATTTAGTGTGAAAGAGGGAGCTGAAGGTTTCCAGCGGGCATTTGATAATTTGTTGCTTCAGGCCGAAAAAGCGGTTGACGATCACAAGAATTTCATCATTTTGTCCGACCGTCAGATTTCGGAAGAATATGCGCCAATTCCATCGCTGCTGGCTGTTGCAGCTGTGCATCACCATCTCATTCAGACTCAAAAACGAATGCAGATCGGGATCATTGTTGAAACTGCCGAGGCACGAGAAGTATCGCATTTTGCTTTGCTGTTCGGATATGGCGCCAGCGTGGTGAATCCTTACATGGCTTTTGCAGCCATCGACGAACTGGTGAAGAGCGGCGATATTAAGCTCGACTATGCTAAAGCGCGCTACAACTACATAAAATCAATCGATAAAGGCTTGCTGAAAATCCTTTCGAAAATGGGTATTTCAACCTTGCGCAGTTACCACGGTTGTCAATTATTTGAAGCCTTGGGAATAAGTGACGAGATTATTACGAAATATTTCACCGGAACGGCATCCAAATTCAGCGGATTGGGACTGGAAGAAATTTGCAAGGAAACTCTTCTTTTCCACAAGGAAGCCTATGGCAAAAAGAATTTGGCGAATGAAAGCCGGTTCGAAAGTGCAGGAACCTATCATTACCGTAAATATGGCGAACACCATGCCTGGAATCCGGAAACTATCGGGTTATTGCAGTGGGCTACCCGCACCAACGATTACAATGTTTACAAAGAGTTTGCCCGAAAGGTCGATGCCGATAATTCAAAACCAACGTTTATTCGCGGTTGCCTGAAATACAAACGGAATCCGATCGATATTTCGCAGGTTGAACCTGTTGAAAGCATCATGAAGCGTTTTGTAACCGGCGCTATGTCTTATGGATCGATCAGCAAGGAAGCACACGAAGCATTAGCTTTGGCGCTCAACTCCATTGGCGGACGAAGCAATACCGGTGAAGGTGGTGAAGATGCCGAACGCTTTAAAACCAATAAAAGAAGTTCGATTAAACAGGTAGCGTCGGGCCGTTTTGGGGTAACCAACAATTACCTGGTGAATGCCGACGAGTTACAGATTAAAATTGCGCAGGGAGCAAAACCGGGTGAAGGTGGTCAGCTTCCGGGCTTCAAAATCAATAATATCATTGCAAAACTGCGTAACTCAACTCCTGGAATTACCCTGATTTCGCCACCGCCTCACCACGATATTTATTCAATCGAGGATTTGGCCCAGTTGATTTACGACCTGAAAGTGACCAATCCGCGCGCCAAAGTATCGGTGAAACTGGTGGCCGAAAATGGTGTAGGAACCATTGCTGCCGGTGTTGCCAAAGCTTTCTCCGATTTGATTACCATCTCGGGTTGCGAGGGAGGTACAGGTGCCAGTCCGGCCAGCTCCATCAAATTTGCAGGGTTACCCGCTGAATTGGGTATTGCCGAAACACAGCAGACCCTGGTGATGAATAACCTGCGTGGACGTGTTAAGTTGCAGGTTGACGGTCAGTTGAAAACCGGACGCGACGTGGTGATTATGGGGATGTTAGGTGGCGAAGAATTTGGTTTTGCCACATCGGCCCTGATTACCCTGGGCTGTATCATGATGCGTAAATGTCACCTCAATACTTGTCCTGCCGGTATTGCTACTCAGGACGAGAATCTGCGCAAACGGTTTATTGGCCGGTCGGAATACGTGGTAAACTACTTCCGTTTTATTGCACAGGATGTGCGCGAGCATCTGGCCGAAGTTGGAGCATCAACATTTGACGAAATTGTTGGACGCGCCGATTTACTGGAGCAAAACCACGATGTTTTGAACTGGAAAATGAAAAAGATGGATTTTTCGCGCCTGATTCATATGCCCGAAGAAGCCAAACATTACGATATTCACAATACGTTCCCCAACATTAAATCGGTGGAGGAACACATGGACCATACCCTGATTCGTGAGGCCAACAAAGCCATCAAGAGTAAGGAAAAAGTATGGCTGGCACACACTATTACCAATGTTGACCGTACAGTGGGAGCCATGTTGTCAGGTGAAATTTCGCGTCGTTACGGCGAGGAAGGATTGCCCAACAATACCATCATGGCTAATTTTTCCGGAACTGCCGGACAAAGTTTTGGCGCATTCCTGGTGAAGGGATTGAGCTTCCGTTTGGAAGGTGATTCCAACGACTACATCGGTAAAGGTCTTTCCGGAGGCCGCATTATTGTGGTGCCGCCGGTTGGCTCAACCTTTAATCCGGAAGAGAATATTATCGTCGGAAATACATCATTCTACGGGGCAACTTCAGGAGAAGCCTTTATTCGTGGGGTAGCCGGAGAACGTTTCGGTGTGCGGAATTCAGGAGCCAAGTTGGTGATTGAAGGTAGCGGCGACCACTGCTGCGAGTATATGACCGGAGGACGTGTGGTTGTGCTGGGTACTACCGGACGTAACTTTGCCGCCGGTATGAGTGGTGGTATTGCCTATGTGCTCGATATGGAAGGAAACTTTGAGTATTTCTGCAACAAAGGGCTGGTTGAACTGGCTCCGGTGGAAGATAAAGCCGATATCGTGGAATTGCAGGACATGATTAACAAACACCTGCTTTATACGCAGAGTACGATGGCGGCCAAAGTGCTGACCAACTGGGACGAATACCTGCCCAAATTTGTGAAGGTAATTCCGTTTGAGTACAAAAAAGTACTGGAAGAATTGAAACTGCGCGAACTGGAAGCCAAATTGCAGTTGAGCGAAGACAATCCGACACGGCACGAATAACAGGAAGCCCCCTTCCCGTTCCCCCAAAATGGGGGAAAGCCTGGGTAGAAATTTGCAAATGTTCTCGCCCTGAAAGGGAATATATCTTATAAAAGGCACTATCCTTTGCCGTCGGCTTTAGCCGACGGACATTGAAAGTGAGAAAAACCCGTCCGCGAAGAAAAGTTGATTAAAGCGAAAAACTGGTTTCGGACGGAATTGTGAATATTTAGATTAAAGAAATGTATCATGAAGGGGATTCGATTAGAATCACCATCAAAACAACAAAAATAAACACCATGGGAAATCCAAAAGGTTTCATGACCATAGGACGAAAAGAAGCTGGTTATCGTCCGTTAAACGACCGAATTTACGATTACGGGGAAGTTGAACAAACCCTCGACGATAAGGACCGCATTGAACAGGCAGCACGATGTATGGATTGCGGGGTGCCGTTTTGCCACTGGGGATGCCCGGTAGGAAGTAAAATTCCGGAGTGGCAGGATCTGGTCTATAAAGCTGACTGGAAAGGTGCCTACGATATTCTGCATTCGACCAATAGTTTTCCTGAATTTACAGGCCGTGTTTGTCCTGCACCCTGCGAAAAATCCTGCGTGCTAGCCATTCACAACGAAGCGGTGACCATTCGCGAAAACGAAGCATCGACTGTTGAACATGCCTTTAATCTGGGCTTTGTTCAGCCGCGTGTTCCTGAAGTTCGCACGGGCAAGAAAGTGGCTATCGTGGGATCGGGACCTGCCGGGTTGTCGGCTGCCGATTTGCTTAATCAGGCTGGTCACGAAGTCACTGTGTTCGAAAAGAACAATGCCATTGGCGGCTTGCTCCGTTTTGGTATCCCCGATTTCAAACTAAGTAAAACAATTATCGACCGCCGACTTGAAATATTTGTGGATGAAGGCATCAACTTCAAGCCGAATACAACAGTTGGGGTTGACATTACAAAAGAACAGCTATTGGAGCAGTTCGATGCTGTGGTTTTGGCCAACGGAGCCGAAGCACCCCGCGATCTGCCGGTGGAAGGCCGCGAACTGAACGGGGTTTATTTCGCCATGGAATTCCTGACTCAGCAGAACAAACGTATTGCCGGTGAAATTATTCCGGAGGAAATTAGCATTACCGCCAAAGATAAACGTGTGCTGGTAATTGGTGGAGGCGACACTGGTTCCGACTGTGTGGGTACTTCCATTCGCCAGAAAGCCCGCAGCGTGACCCAGATTGAAATTTTGCCCAAACCTGCAGAGAAACGTGCCGATAACAATCCATGGCCGTACTGGCCCAATACATTGCGCACATCGAGCTCGCACCTCGAAGGTTGTGAACGCCGCTGGAGTTTGTCAACGCGCCGGTTTATCGGCGAAAATGGCCAGATTAAACAGGTGGAACTGGTGGGTGCCGAGTGGGGTAAAGACGAAGCCGGACGTTGGGTAATGAGCGAGAAGCACGGAACCGAAGAAATTATGGACGTTGACCTGGTTTTGCTCTCGATGGGTTTCACTCAACCTGTACACAACGGATTGCTCGATGCCCTTGGCGTTGACTACGATGGCCGTGGAAATGTAAAGGTAAATGCCCAAAAGCAAACTTCGGTAGCTAAAATATTTGCCTGTGGCGACGTGGAAGCCGGTGCCAGTTTGGTGGTTCGTGCCATCGAAGCCGGAAAAATTGCCGCTGCCAATGTGGACGAATTCCTTTCAGCCGAATAAACTGAGACTGACAACAAATAGTTGCAAAGGCCGTTTCCATTTGTTTGGAAGCGGCCTTTTTTATTGGGTGTCGCGATTTCTAATCGCGGTTAAAAAACTGAGATTAAAAATCTCCGCACTCATAATGTTAAAAGGTGGAATTCTTTTCTTCCCGCTACGACTGATCATTGAAGACCTTTTCAGGCTCCTTTTTTACCGAGTTCTTTCGCCTTTCGCAGCCATTGGTCTCGCTTTTCAGGAGTGGAGGATTTTACCGGTCCGAAAATGGTGCCTTTCACCGGGCTGACTCCACAGAAATTCAGGGTGGCAATGCGCATAGCCCGCTGTCCGGGGCTGAAATAAACCAGTTTGTAATAAAAGGCAGGGGCGTCCATCGTGGTGATCAGGCGGGCCGATTTGCCTTTCAGTAATTTATCCCAGCGCAACGAATTTTCGCGGTATTGGAAAGTGATTCCGGGCAGGAAAGTTCGGTCGATAAACCCTTTCAGCAAAGCGGGCAGGTTTCCCCACCAGGTAGGATACACAAAAACCAGGTGGTCGGCACGTTTAATTTCGTCGATAGCCATCACCAGGTCGGGTTCCAGTTCGGTGCGTTTTTTATAGCCGTGCACAAGGAGAGGATTAAATTCCAGATCGCCCAGCTTCAATAATTTGCAATGATGCCCTGCCGATTCGGCAGCTTGCTGGTAACTACGACTGATCTCCCCGCAAAAACTATCGCTTTCGGGATGGCCTAAAATGATTAAGATGCGACTCATATCTTTTTTGCCGCGAAGATAGGGCGGGGGAGTCATTCCCGAAGATTTCAAATCAGTGAAACAGGAAATCTACCTGATGAGTGAGCGGGATTGACCGGTAAACAAAAGGCTGTCCCCAAAGCCAGATTTTTATTTTGTGAACTTCATTTTGCAACCACGCCGTTGTTTTACCCCTCCAAACCTCCCCTTAAGAGGAGGTTTTGAAGTCCCCTTCAGGCTTCGACGTGAACTCAGCCGAACGGGATTTAGGGGTGCTTGCGGCTTAGGTACTTACAAAATGATATCTCCGAAAAATCATATATTACTTTTAGGACAGCCTCTTATTCGTTTTGAAACAGATTGAATAACTGCTACAAGGGAGCTGTTACTTTAAAGTGGCGGCTACCACAAATCCACGGCCTTCAATGGCTTTCGAAATGTCTTTCAGCGTGGTTTTGTTAGAGTCGAAACGCACGTAGGCCGTCGAGTCTTCATGGTTGGCGCTGATACTGTCCACCCCGGCTATTTCGGTAACGCCTTTGGCAATGGAAGCTTCGCAATGATCACAGGTCATACCTTCCACTTTAAGGGTATTCTCCACCCAAACGGGGGCGGCTTCAGTTTTTGGTGCTTGTTTGGGGGCACAGGCCGATGCTACGGCCATCAGGATGATCAATAAATAAATGGTCTTCATCGATTCTGGTATTTTGGTTTTTAATTCTTGACCAAACTTTTCAGGAGAACTTCAATGCCTTCACCGGCATCGTGCATGGCACCCGAAGCTTTTCCACCAATCAGGCGGGCAAATAATCCGGCATTCATTCTCGAAATATACGTTTTCCCATCGGCTTTTTGATAGACCGAAATGCGGCAGGGCATCAGCACCGACAAATGCCGGTCGGGGTCGGAACCCAAAATGCGAATGGCAATATCGGGTTTACAAAGCGAAAAAACTTTTACCGGCTGAACTTCAAAATTATGCTTGGCCATTGTTTGCTGCAAGTCGTACTGGTGGGGCATATTCCATTTCCCGGCCTGCGCCTGTTCGGTGATCATTTCAACTGTCTTGTCGAAATCGTACTTGCTTTCGCTAACGGTAAACAACATGCGGGGTAAAACAACGGCCATAAACAGGCCGATAATTATAAGTCCTGAAAAAATTCCTGCTAAAAACATGGTGATATGGTTTTTCATGGTTAAGATTAATAATAAACTGAGTCCAACAAATGATTGATAATACAATAAATTGAATGTAGTAGGTAAATAAGGTTAACTACTTGTAACTGTTATTTCTATTTAGGTTAAGTTCAAAAAATCAGGTTTAAAACCTTATTTTATCTATAATACCTTAGTAGGATATTCAAGCCTTTAAAGCACCAACCTTATTAGTTTATTTTTAAACGGAATTATCGGTTTATTGGTTTTGAATAGCCCTGACCTTTAGGTCAGGAAAACAGGAAACAGACAAATCCCGGCTTTAGCCCAATTAGTTTAATGTTTAGGCTAAAGCCAAAATTAAGATTATTCATTTTTTCAACGGCATAAATGCCGTTGCTATTCAAATCAACCGTATATCCG
>Ga0172367_10007884_pt1 | contig 12053 bp, 25 predicted proteins | sample Lak10m_FD_114542 | JGI IMG/M metagenome (GOLD analysis project Ga0172367, IMG submission 114542) | Freshwater microbial communities from Kabuno Bay, South-Kivu, Congo - kab_022012_10m | ecosystem: Environmental > Aquatic > Freshwater > Lake | place: Democratic Republic of the Congo: South-Kivu...
GATGTGAAACCACTTGTTGACCCATCAAAACCAACGATATTTTTTACATATAATTTATCAATTGGCGTACTTAGTGAACCTAACTCAACTTTTATCTCATTTGGTACATTAGTAGTATCAATTTGTCCCCAATTTATTTTTTGTAAACCCGCCATTAATTATTTTAATATATATATAAATACATTAAAATAAAAAAGGGAACTATTGTTCCCTTAATTTTTTTTGAATTATTTTAACTAATTCCTCTAAATTGTTATAATCATTCGTTGGTGTATATATTCTACCTTCATGTTCTTCTCCTATAAATAATGTTGGTAAATAATCTTGTCCAGAATATTCAACAATATCATTCCACAAATCAGGATATTCTTCAATATCAATCTCATTATATTGAATTTTTTCATTTTTTAACATATTTTTTAATTCAGTGCAATGCGGACAAGTTTTTAATGTGAATATAATTATTTTCATTACAAAATAGCTTTTATTTTGCTTTCGTATGTACTTTCTGCTGTCGCTCCTGTTTGTTTATCTACTAATTCGCCATTTTTGAAAAATAATACCGTTGGAATACCTCTTATACCAAACTTTGCTGGCGTTTGATTGTTTTCATCAATATCTAATTTTCCAATGATAAGTTGATCCTTATATTTTTCTGCTAATCTATCTATAATCGGGCTAACAACCCCGCATGGCGAACACCACGATGCAAAAAGGTCAACAACAAATGTTTGCTTATTACCTATTAATTCTTGTACTTTCTTATCTGTTAAATTCATAATTTATATTTTTTTAATTTCATTTTTATTTAAAGTTACTTTTGTTGGCCGGCCAAATACTATGGTTTCTAAAGTAACTTTATCATTAATTATTTCTTTTATTATACCAGTAAAACCTGAAAAAGGACCACATGTAATTTCTACATTTTCATCCGTATAATATTTTTCGGTATTATCTGTTGTTTTTTCTAATTTTTTATTTGTTACGCTAACAATTCTATCAACATCAGATTGTCTTAATAATTGCGGTAATTTAGTACCACTCATAGACATAACATTTTCATGCCCTGATATTATTTTTAATTCGTCTTCAGTTAATTTATTTTCAGTTTCAAAATAAATATACCCACTATAAATAACTTTATCTCTTAAAACTTTTTTCTTTCGTAAAGTTATCATTTCTTTTTCAATAGGACAAACAAATTTTAATATATTTGTTATTTTACCTAATGTTATTTTTTCGTTATATTCGTCAGATATTTGACGTTCTTTACCAGGCATTACCCTGAGTACATACCAATATGCTTCCATCTTTATTTCCAAATTTTTAACATTTTTAATAATTCCTGATCGACATCATCAAAAAGTTTTTTATTTCCTCGAACTACAAAATTTCCAGATCTAAACTCATATATATTATCACCAATTTGTTTAGTTTCTGGAAAATCTATAACCTTCATTATTTCATCTAATAACTCAGGCGTTAATTTTTCTTTTTTTTCCATTTATAAAAATCAATAATAGACATTTTATAGAATTTATCTATAATCTCATCATATTCACGTTTTAATTTTTGATTATCATCTGATAATTGTATTAATTGTTCGTTCAATTTTTTATTCATATCAAAAATTTCTTCCGATATGTTCTCTGATATTACATATGTTTGCGAGTTATTATAATAATTACTTTTAACCTTGAAGGATTTATTTTGTAATGTTTTTTCTCTGAAATCATGTAATTGATTATATAACTCAACATCAATGATTACTTTTCCATTGCTTTCTTTTTTTTCTGGCATAACTTTTTATTTTAATAATTTATTTTTATTATTTGTTCTTCCAACTAACTCAACATAACTTAATTCGTTAAAATTTTCATCAGATACATATAATGGTGATAAAGATTCCCAAGTTAATGTTGACTTTTTTAATTCATTTTTAATATCTGTTTCCATAATTAATAATTCATTATTAGTAATTCTGTTCCCTCGTTTTGTGTGCCATCTTTCTTCGAACCTGCTGCCTTTTTAAAATTCTTTTGTTCCCATCTATATTTATCTTTCGGAAACCATTCAGATAATTGTGGAAAATCATAATATGATATTGCAAATCTACCTTTTATGTTTTTAATTGTGATGGCAAATCTTTCATGATCTTCTCGTCCAAAATCATGTGCAGAATAATATGTTTCAGAATTGTAGTATGGAACATCACAATAGTGAAATGTTTTTTCAGAATCATATTTTTCAATAACTTCCTGAAAGTCCATATTTTCAACAAATGTAATTTTATCAAAGTGTTTTCTATATTCAGGGTTTTTTAATTTATCCATAAATATTAATACCTTACTTCTATATTTACCTCTATAATCAACAAAATTAGATGTTGAGGGTTTTGAACCCGAAAAAACCTGTGTTAATACAATCACATATTTAGCGGCAATATCAAAATTAGGATCATCACCTATTATTAAATTTTCATCAAAAACTTCTTTTTGACATTTAATAAATAATTCTCTATGATGTGAAGGTGTGTCTACCACATTTAATTGTTGGTAATCATACTTATTTAATTCATCCCACAACCTATCATAATGTTTAATACATTTAAATAAATTAGCGTTTAAACCATTATAATCATTATAAACAACCGTTTTAAGATTTGGGTAATCTTCTAATTTCATTTTTAAAAACACCCAATACATTCCCGATGTTGGTTCAACATATGTTTCAATGTCTTTTGGAATAAATGGAATGATCCATTTTGAGATGCGGGCTTTGCCCCCGATGTAACTTATTGCCATATTTTTATTTTATATTTTTATTGTAATTTAACACATTTCCATCCATCTTTATTAACAATGTTTTTTTTGCTTAATAAGTTATAAAATGTATATTGCTTTAAATTATTATTTTTTGAAAATTTATTTAAATTATCAACTATAATTTCTTCACCTTTAGGTGTCGTAATTAAAAATTTATTTTTAAAACTTCTTTTATTATGATCATATTTATAATCATCAATAATTTCATCAAAAATGTCTTTTTTTCTTTTTAAATACGTTTTACCATCACTATATATTAAATCTCTAAATATTTTAACATCTTCAATTTTTTCAATTTTTAAAATTGAATAGTTATTAAAATCTTTTAATTTACCCATTTTTAATATATTTAATAAATCTCTACAAAAATTATTATTTGAAACTATTGTTATACAAAAAAGATTTTCATAAATTTTACGTTTATGTATACATCCATCACCGTCAAAATATCCTCGTATAAAATGATATTTTAAACTTTCATCTATTTCAGGAAATCTAATTTTTTGTGTTTTATTTTGTACACAACCATGTTTAATTAAACAATTAACTAAATTTAAATTATAAATATTTAAAGTGGAGGCGAATGATTTGTATTCTTTACCATCTTTTTTAAATAGTTCAACATCATCTTTAATAAGTTGATTACTTTTTATATGTTGTTTAAAAAGTTCAATATGACATTTATCTTTTGTACATAATTTTAATTTAAGATGCCCACCTTTATGTCTTAAACGTACATAACCATCGGCATATAAAAAACCTAGCCAATATGCTTTTTCTTCACTATCAATTTCATTAAAATAATTACTATCTACTGTATATTTTTCTTTTTTTACATGTATACCATATCTAATATTACGATACCTCTCATTTGATTTTTTAGTTGTACAATCTTTACAAGTGCCATTAAAACCATCCTTATTTTTATCACATTTACCGAATCTTTCAATAGGTTTTTCAATACCACATATTTTACAAATTTTTGTTTCCATTTTTAAAATATTCCATAAGTATCCAGTTTATTAATTTTGATTTATTAATAGATAAATCATTTAAGATTAAATTAATTTCTGGTAAAATTGTCACCGAGATTTTAATTTTCTTTTCTTCGTTATTTATTTTTTTTCTTCCCATAATTGTTCTTTTAATATAAATATCACGAAAAAAGTAAAAAGTCGGATAAATCGGATTTTTTTATGAAATTTTCTATATTATTTTTTGAAATCAACCAATCTGATAAAAGAGTATTAATTAGTTTAGATTTATTAATGCTATTATTTTCTAATTTATCATTAATATCTTTTTGAATTGTTATACCTATTTTATCTCTCAGTTTTGACATGTTATTAATATTTTTAACAAATATACAAAAAAGATTTAAAAAAACAAAATTTCTTCATATATTTACAATAATAAAAGATTAAAAATATGGCTTGTAACAGTTGTAAAAGTAAAAAAGAATTTAAAAAAGATATTGAAGAAAATAACCGTAATACTCCAAAATATATCGTATGGTTTGTTATTTCATGGTTATTATTAGGTTGCTATGGATTTTTTTCATTAATTAGTGACTTAATAAAAATAGTTATCAGATATTAAAAATTTAATGGTATCATCATATTTTTTACATAAATTTAAAAAATCTAACACTTGTTCATCAGTTAACTTAAACCATTCATTAGTAATGTGACTATTAAAATAATATCGATGCAACATTTTTTCTAATTTAAATGGATTATCAGTAATAAATTCGCGAGTTATATGTAATTCAGTTGAATTACCTGTTTGTAACTTTTTCTTACGTTTATTTATATCATTAGAGTTAGTAACACCAATCTTATAATTGTCTGTACCCCATTCATTAATTAAATATATAAATCCCATAAAACAAAAATAACAATTTTATTAAAAAAAGTAAATGTCAAGAATATTTAAAAACAAAAAAAGATACATGATAGTGTTATTTCATAACAAAAAGGTTATAAATGTATATCACAATACTATGAGAAAAAGTGATGTTATGGATAAATGGTACGAATTAAAAACCGAAAAAAAACCATTATTTTGTAGGAGTGATACTGATAATAGGGGTAAGCCAAGAATTTATGAATTGGCGTTGATTTATCCAATGGATAAACGTTCAAAACCAATATATACCAGAGATGAATTGGGTCGTAATGTTGAGGTTAAAAATATATCGCCAAAACATAGAATTAGACATATAATACCTTATTGGGTAGAGGAACAGATATATGATTATGAAACCAAAAAACACATTAGATTTCATGAATTTATTAAAATTTTTGAACCTGTTACTGAGATATCTCAAATATTCAAATTAAATAACAAAATTTTATTACAAACAGATGATAATTTTAGAATGTTTGGTAATAAAAATAATAATGATTGTGATAGATTATTTGATTTGTTAAGAAATGAGTTAATAAACAAAAACTGTAGTAACTTTATATATATAAAAGATGTTACCACAGTACAAAGAAGATATTTATATGATTTATTAATGGAAAAGAAAGGTTATACACGTAGTATATTATATCGGCATTATTCTTATTAAAACGCTTTAATGAATATTACCTCGTGATTATCAATATAAACCGAAAATTTAACATCATTTTCGGTTATTTTTTTTTCTGAAAATATTTTAAAAATTTCATTAAATTCTGCGTCTTCTAAATAAATAGTAGATGATATTTTAGTTTTTTTAAATGCTAATTTATCAAATCCATCAGTAATATATGCAAGTTTTGTTAAAATTTCATTTTTTTCCATAAATAGAATATATTAATTTTTGAAAAAAACTTTTCTTTTTAATGACTTTATTTATATCATTAAAAAGAACTGTTTTATCTATTTTTTTTAATTCATTAATAATTTTATTTTTATTAAATTCTATTTCTTTTGAGTTCTTTATTTTTTCTTTTTCAAAAAATTCTAACTCTTTATCAATCTCCGTTTTCATGTTCTTCAGTAAAATTTAGTTGTTTAAGTTCTTCTAAAGGTGTGGTAAAAAATAGTTGTTTTAATTCATTAACTTTTTCTTGGAATAATTTTTCTTTTTCTTCTCTTTCTTTATTAAATTTAATAATTTCTATTGCACAACTAAAGATAGTATTAAAGCCATCTTCATCTAATGAAGAAATTAAAGATAATAATGTTTTTTCTGTATCTTTATCTTGTAATTTAATATCAACATTTTCATATTTTGTTTTAATGAAAGAATGATCCCAATTTGTTGGGATTTTTATATCTAAACTAAAAGTATTTTTTATTTCTCTAAGAGAGAAAAAATGTGGCCTTATTTTTTGTATTACTTCGTGCATAATTAATTAAAAAGTGATATAATATAAGTTATAATATATGAAATAGATAACAATAATGCTATTTTATTTACTATTGAATATTCAATTTGTTCGGGATTTTCTTGTTTAATATTCATAAATAATTTAAGTCCCTCATTTAAATTATAAATAAGTGATACTATGAATAAAAATAATGTTATTAATTTTATGACTTCCATTGTTTTTTTTTATAAAAATATAAATTATTTTTTAAAATATAAAGGTTATTTCAAATAATTTATATAAAAATTTATATGTATCTTTTTCTATATTACTTTTATTTTTTGCATAGTTAAATAATGATTTAAAAAAGATGTGTATATTTTTCACATTATCATTATTCGGCATTTTATAAAATGAATTATAAAAGAAAAACCATAAATAATCAAATAATGGGCCATCATTTATTATTATAAAATCATCACTTTTAAAATCATCAATAGTCTTATTATAACACCATTTAAAATGTTCTTTAGCAATTTCTTGTTTATCTAAAACATCGTCGCCAAGGTATGTTTCTTCTATTCGTGAAAATAATTTTAGAAAAAAACTATAATATAATTCATTTCTTTCATAATAAATTTTATATTTTTCATACCATTCTTTTAAATCATCATCCAATTTAAATATCAATTCACTCATAATTCAAATATATAAAAAACTCCCATGATAATAAATACATCAAGGGAGTTTTTTATAAAAAAATAAATCACTTATTATTGTGTTTTTTGATTATAGCCAATTAATTTTTTCATTTTTAATATGTCTTCATTCAATTTTTTCTTTTCAGTAGGTACTGCGGCTCTATTATATAACGGTTCTTCTTTTTTTATTTCTTGTCTTTTTTTAATGTTATCTTCAATTTTTTTACCTGTATCAGATTTAATTGTGTTAGAACCTTCTTCTTCATCATTTCCCATTGTTGAATCTCCGTTTAATGCTTTTTTAATTCTTTCTGTTTGTTTTTCTGCAAAATTATCTTCATTATCATAAGTTAAATCCTGTGGGCCTCGACCTCTATTGTCTTCAATTTCTTGTTCTTGTTTTTCTGTATTTTGTCTTGCAACTTTTTCACCTTTACCTATTTGTTTAGGAAATTCAGGGTTATCATTTCCATCAAACGATAAATAGTCTTTCATTTTTTTATCTACATTTGAAAGATGTTCTTTATTTTGTTTACCGTTTTCTGTGTGGGCACTTTTAGTATTACTAACACCTGGTACATTTTGATCTACACTTTCCTTAGAACCTTTACCGACTGATTTTGTATATGGTTGATTAACCTCAGCTTCGGTTACAATTTTTTTCATTAACTTTACAAATTGTGATTCAGTTAATCTTAATACTCTTTTATTTTTCATATTTTCATTTATTGTTTTATTTCCTAATATTAAATTATCTTCTTCATCTTCTACAGTTTTATCGTCTTCTTCTTCTATTTCATATTCTTCACCAAATTGACCTTCATCATTAGTTGAAACTTTAATTTGTATATTGTATATACCATTTTCGCCATCGGCAGATAAATCTAAATCCATGTTGTTTCCAATACCTGCTTCTTCCATATCATAATGTAATCCTTGAAGTAAATTTTTCTGAGCATCATCAATCGAATTACCACCACAACAACTTACAATATCTTGTTCGGATACATCATTAATACTAATGATAAACCCATTATTTTGACCTTTAATTACGTCTATTTTATCAATTAAATTACTTAATGTTTGGAAACTTTTTACTTTTGATAATAAATCGTTATTTTCCAATTGTTCTTTAATTATTTTTTTAGTTTCAGTATATAAAGTTTCGTTTAAATATTTTGTAAAATCTTTTGTTTTCATATTATATAAATATATTAATTATTGATATTGTTCTTTTAAAAAATCACATATTTTTGATATTATTTTAACGTTATAAACTTTAATATTTTCATTTCGTGTATTAAAATCCACTAATGTTTCTCTATGTGTTGTTCTAATACCACCATTTACACCATGATGATTTGATTTAATTGGGTCACCAGTTAGAATTTTTATTTCATATATAAGACCGTAATATTTACTTAATCTACCATAAACAATTAACGTGTGATTACCAAAATTTTCATTATACTTAAAATAATCGTTATAGCTTTCATATGCTAATTCACCATCACCTATATTTTCAAAGAATCCGACAATGAATTCTTATTTAAATCTTGATTCTCAAATCTCTGATTTATTTCATAAAAAAGGTTTGTTAGTTTTTTCTTCATTAAATCATAACTACTTTCTTCATTGATTTTCTGAACCGCTTTTGGATCTCCTTGATTACAATATGGAAATTTTTTGCATTTATCGTTTATTTTAACATAAGTACTACCTTTTACTAACTTAGGTATTCGACCTTTAACAGCACTTGATTGATTAATACTTTTTATACCATCAATTCTTAATGGATCTTTACTCCTACCTTTACCCGCAAATGCCGCTACATCATATTCACCTGAAGATTCAATAGTTTCTTGTAATTCTTTTTTTGTTATAAAATTAGGTATTTTTTTAATTTCCCTTTTTATTGGCGTGTTTAAACTTGTTTCAAACGCGCCTGATGAATCGGACATAGTTTGTTCCTTTGTTTCTACTTTTTTAATATTAACTATATTATTATAGTTTTTCATTGATAAACAATCATTTTTTTTTGAAAGTTTAATCATATTTTCAGTTACACTATGTAAATCCATATCAGTTTTATCGTCCTCTTTTGCATATTCTAATAATCTAATTAACAAAGGTACATCTAAAATAATTTTATCCATATTATCTAACATTTTTTATTGCACTTTCCCAAAAACCTTTACGCTGCCATAGAGTTTTAAATAATTCCACAACTACTTTAGTTGATAAGTCAACAATCTTATCATCTATTTTTTTAGTACCAAGTTCTTTTTGTATAATACTTATTACAGTATTATGTGCTTGTGTAGTATCCAAAAATCGCTTCATTTCTTTTTGTGCGATTCTTTCTATTTCTCTTTTATCAGTATCGGTTAATGCCATTTTTAATTTTGTTTTCTATTAACTATTAATTCAGTAACAACAGTTTTATATTTATCTTGAAACACTTTTAATTTATTTATCAAATCTAATGATGTTTCATCTATTTTTAACATGTTAGTACTGTTCAAATAAAGGCCATCATCATCACCAGCAGATAATATAAAACTAAGTCCAAGGTTTGTTATAACACCATTAAACTTACAACTATTATCATATAAATCAATTTTATTTAGTTCAGCTATCTCTGAAACTTCTTGTCTGAATTCGTCAACTAATTGTGAAATATTATTTTTTTCTTCATCGCTCAAATTAAAATCCATAGAATCATCACTATGTATTTCAAGTTCAACATTATTTATTACATTTATATCACTATTATTATTTTCACTTTGGGTATTGTTATTTATAAGTTGTTGTTCAACTTGTTCTCTTAGATTAGAAATTGTCTTTTTTTCTAAATTTCTAATTTTATTCAACATACCTTTAATTTGATCGTATTCTTTCATATGTTTTTTTATTATAAATATCTAATTATTTGAATAATTACAATAATTAATAAAAAAAAATGTTACCACAATTGTGATAACATTTTAATTAAGTTCCCCATTTAATATCAGGTGGAACGTTCCCACCTTTTCTAATTATTTTATTATTCTGATTAATTTTTTTTGACGGTATTTTTTCCGTTTGAATTTCTTCCTGTACTTCAGATATAATGGTAACTTCATTTTCTTCCTGATTAGTCTTTTTTTTTTCTTCTTCGTTTATCTCATCATATATTTGTTGAAGTTCCTCATGTAATGTTGTTTCTTTTACTTTTGGGGTATTTTCTTCAATATACTCTTCACTCATGAAATTAATTACTGTTTGTTGGTTATCTCCCATTTTTGGTGGTTCTTTTGTCTCTGTCTCAACAATAATATTGGTTATGGGTGTTTCTTCTAAATTTAATAGAAATTCGTTATTCGTTGGTAAAACCTCATTATTTACTATATCATCATTATTTACTATATCATCATGATTAATACTTTTCTTGGGGTTATTAACTTCTTCATCAGTAATATTATCTAATTCAACAAACATAACATCATTAATGTTATCATCTGTTATCGGTTCTTTATTTTTATCTGGTATTATATTATTTTCTTTTTCTGTAAATTTAATTAACATATGTAAAAACGAAAGTGATATTATTGGTAAGATACCTCCAGCAAAAAACGATAAAAAACGTTTATGACCAATTAAATCTGTTGGTTCAACCCCAATAAAATTCACTAACGGTGATACTAATTCTACCCAGTTTTTAAAAGAAACAGTATTAACATCAATAAATGTATATGAAAAGAAAATATTACCAATAAATTGAATTAAAGTTACAACAATAAAAGGGAAATATACATTTCTACCCATTCGTGCAGATATTGCAGCTAATGAAGACAATGCAGCAATTTCGATACCAACTGATAAATATAATGCCCAACTTATCGGATTTGACAACCCATACCATTGTGTGACGTGTGAAATTGAGATTATAGCGACTATAATAATCGGGATTATAAATGCCGAAATTATTATATTTTTCTCATTTTTTATAAACCAATCTTTCATTTTAATTTTGTTTCCAATATTTTTATTTCCTTATCAATTTCAGTTTGACGATTAACATCCAATATTTTTCTATCGGTAGATTGTATCATTCTTTTTTCTGATTTTAACCCCTCAATCTGTAACATTAAATTTAATTCTTCTTTATTATACGTGTTTTTTCTTAATTCTATGACTTCATTTTTCAATTTAGTTATTTTATTACTATCATTACATCCTTTAAAAAATGTTAATAAGATAATAATTAAAACTATTGTCACAAAGTTTTTTTCTATGTATTTTTTCATTTTAAAAATTTTTTAATAAATTATATGATTCATTTCTTAATTTCTTTATTGCCTTTTCTCTTAACTGACGTACTCTCTCTTTCGTACAATTATATTCTTCGCCAAGATCTTCCAAACTAACCTCAAATCCATTTAACCCATAATATTTCTCTATTATTGTTCTTTCACGTTCATCCAAAATATTTAATAATTTCCTTACCTCTTGTTTTATTTCATCATTTGGGTTTAATATGTCTTCAGGATTTTGTTCATTTGGATCTCTGATTAAATCAATTAACATATTTCCCTCTGTATCAATTTCTTTATTTAAATCTATACATGTTGGTAAGGTATATGTTATATCAATATCACTATCATTAAATATTTCATCAAGTACGTTTTCTCGTTTAGCCTTTTGTGTCTCTTGAATTAAATTAGATGGTATTCTTATTGTTCTACCATTTTCATTTATTGATGACATTATATTTTGTTTTACCCACCAAACTGCGTATGAAATAAATTTATTTCCGCTTTTCGGGTCATATTTTTCAAGTGCCTTTATTAAACCTATATTACCTTCAGATATTAAATCTAAAATTTCTAACCCATTATTTTGATATTGTTTTGCAATAGAAATAACAAATCTAAGGTTACCCTCTATCAATTCTTTTTTTAATTTTTTCTTTTCATGTTCTGTGGTTTTCTTATCATATAACAATGAAAAAATTTCTTCTTCGCGTTCCTTATTTAAAACTGGGCATTTTTTGACATCATTAAAATACAATCTAACATCCTCTATATTTGTTATTATTTTTAAATTTTCTGACATTTTTTTTATTTTTATTTAATTTTAACAGAACAGTTCATTTACCCCAATTGGTATACATTCCCGCCTAAATCTTGCACCTAAATCAACACCACCAGGGTGTTACTGCCCCCCAATTGGTATGTATTCCC
>Ga0172367_10007886_pt1 | contig 12049 bp, 12 predicted proteins | sample Lak10m_FD_114542 | JGI IMG/M metagenome (GOLD analysis project Ga0172367, IMG submission 114542) | Freshwater microbial communities from Kabuno Bay, South-Kivu, Congo - kab_022012_10m | ecosystem: Environmental > Aquatic > Freshwater > Lake | place: Democratic Republic of the Congo: South-Kivu...
AATAGCAATTTCGGATTCAACTTCTGCCGTGTTGGCATCGCGAACCGTAAGCGATTGGACATAAATGCGACGAACTTCAACGCCGTTAGCAATGGCAACGAAACCATTGGTGAAGGCTTGATCGGCCGATTGTGACGCAAAACTAATCTTTGTATCACGTAATACTTGTTCAAACTTTTCAGAAGCAAACAACGTGAAGTCGGTTGGTTCCATATCTTGTTTGATTACTTTTGCTTTAAGAATATCTAAAGCACGAAGCACGTTATTTGAAGAAACTACACCGTTTAAAAAGTTGGCACCGGATAAGTCAATGTCGTGCTTTGCTGGAAGGTCGAAAGCAACCCATTGTGCGAGTTCTTTTTCGGCTTCAACAGCCCATTTATTGACTAATTTTTTACGGACTTCGCTATCTTCTGCTGAAAGTCTGTCAATAAGTTTGCCAATATTAGTTTGGCCCCAATGAGAATAGCGACCACGGTCGATCGTGACGCGCTTAGTTGAGGCTTTGATAAATTCAAGTGCTGCGGGTTTTAATTCGCGTTCCTTGACAGTAGTTTGATGGACGGATAAGTCGTGATAGACCGGAATGTCTAATTCACGCGTTTCGAGGTTTAGTTCCCCCTCAAAAGCGTTGTCGCAGGATTGAACGAGAACAGTCTTTGGATACCATTCTTGATAAATCTTGTTTGACAACATTGGGAGTTTCGCAAATTCTGTGTTTGCCATAAACTGGCTCCTTTATTTTTTGTTGTCGTAATAAGATATAGACCTATTTAACTTTTGTTCAATTTGCTTGGCTTCTTTTGGCGACATAAATGGAAGTTTTTGAGCAATTCGTTTTAATTCATCTTCTGAAAACACGTCTGCCGCAGCGTTTGCCGTTGTAGTTGGCGAACCTGTACTTGATTGTGCTTTTTTTTGATAATTTTGAACGACTTGTTGGTTGTTTTGTCCAGTAATTTCTGCTTTGAACGACACATACTCTTCGTACAGTGAAGTAAAGTCTTTTTTACCTAACAACTTACCATCAATAAATCGTTTGAACGACTTATCGCCATCTAATTGTGCCAAATCTACATTTGGATATTTTGATTTAAAATTCACCAACTGTTCGCCAAGTTTATTGACTTGTTGCGCTTTTTGGTCTTGCGCGGGTGCTTCCGTTGTTTGTGGTTTAACTTCTGCTGGTTTTACTTCGTCAGGTTTCTTAGACGGTTCTACCGGCTTTGTTTCAACAACTGGTGCTTCGGGTTGTTTCGGCGCTTTTGCTTCTGCTTCCCTACGCTTACGGGCTTCTTCCGCATTTTTGTTCTTCAACCGTTTTTCTTCTTCCGTTAATTCGGGAGCTTCTTTCGGTTCTTCAAGCAAATCTTTAAAGAAATCATCATCTTCATTAACCGCTTGGACTACTTTTTTTTCATTTTCAGGCATGAATAACCCCTCTCTGACGCTCGAGTCGCGACACTACCTTAACGATGGTAGCACACGTCTGTCTTAATTATAACACATTTTTGAAAGAGTCAACTATTTTTTGTTTGGACTGGGTGTGAGTGGAATATTTAGGTTATCAACTTTCGGTTGTGGTGGTTGTTGTCCTTGATTTGTTTGTTTATTTTTTGAGCGATTAGCAATTTGAAGAAGTTGTTTCATATCTTCCGTCATTTGAACAGTTTGTTCATCATTCCTACGTACTTTTTCAATGGCTTGCGCCGATACATCTGCCATCATTGCCTTCAAACGCGTATTTTCTTGAATAATGGTATCAATGTTCTTTAAGTCCTTTTGTGTTTGTTGATATGCTTTAGTCATTTGATCCATAACCATTTGTGCTTGTTGAAGTTGTTGGGTTAGTTGTTGTATTTTCATGTTTGAATTATTACGTGCGACTTCAATAAGTTCTTGTCTGTTGGAAATAAATCCATCTGGCAACATAGAAACATACGCTTCAAATGGCGCTTGTCCGGATTGAACCATTAAACCGAGCATTTCAATATTTGAATACTCTGAAAATGCGCGGGAAGCACCGACTTTAATATCAATGATAACGTCATCTTCTAAATAATCGGTTCCATTAAATTTGTTTTCGCCAGAATATAAGTTAGTTGCGTCTTTCATTGAACCATGATCTACAATCGCAAATTCTTCGTTATCATAAAAAAACTTTGCGAATAAAAACATAATCTTTGCTTGTTCGCGTTTAAATTCATTAAACATTAAAGCATTATCCGACGAGTTTTCTTGCGCACGTTGTAAAAGCATTTGTGTTTGCTTACCACTTTGTCCAGCGAAGTCCGACATACCGAGTGCGACATTACTTGCGCCAGCAACTTGTCTTGTTAAACCAATAAGACTTTGCGAATATGCCGCTGAGTCCGAAGGAACGTTGGCGACCGGTAATCTTCCAAATGCGTTTGCGATTGGTTCGTTGGGCATTGTATCCAATTCAAGCATTTGTCCGTTTTCAGTTGTGACCTCGTTAGAGTCAATAACACCTTTACGGAAAACGAAACCACCAAGTACGTTGTCTTGAAGTGCTTTATCATATACAGAGAAGTGATTATTGATAGATTTTTGTGACTCAATATATTCAAGTGTGATTGGCAAACCATAAAAATTATTATCCCGTTCGTTTAAACATAAACGCGCAAAAGGATACAAATTCCAAACGTGTTCTGATCTTTTATCAACTTTTGTCGGTTGAGTTTGTGCCGATTGCGTTGGATTTGGCATTCCCATTTGTCCGCCAAGTGCGTCAATTAACTTTTGCGCAAATTCGGAACTTGCTTGTGTTGGTTGTTCTTGCTCTTTTTCTTGTTCAAGACCTTTTTGTTTATGTTCTTCCGTAATTTCATCTTGAAGTGATGTTGTATTTGGTTGATACGTCGATGAACCTTCGTAATATGGATTTAATGGTGTTGCGGTTTTCAAAACCTCGTGTTGTGTTGAGATTGTAAAGAAAACTTGTCCTTCTTCATTACGATAAAACTTGGTATAAACATTAACAAGTTCTTCTTCGGGGATTGTTGAGGTCACATTTTCAATTTCTGTATCGGTGGTATAAAGATTTCCATCAGCAACATAATTTCTTTTGCCATATTTTTTTGTAAGCGACTCGATTGTTTCGCGCGTCACATAAATAATCCATTCTTGGTCTTGAATGTCTTGAATATATGGATTGGCAACAGCAAAATTACGAATATCAATGATTTCATAACGCATTTCACCACCGGATTTACGCATAAATCCACGTTTTTCTGCGTCCCAATAAAAATATCCAATCGCTGTACCTTTGGTAAAATCGTCTTGAAGCGCTTTTAAATCTTTTTTTCTTAAATTAACTGTTTGCGACAAATGTTTTAAAAAGTCTTGTATTTTACGAATACTTTTAAAGTTATTAGAATTAACGAGATATCCGTATTCGTTTGACATAATCCCACTTTTACGATTTTTCCCAATTTGTTTAATAATATTAAGTGTAATTTTTGGAAAATCTTTAATATCTTCGTCCATATTCCATTGTTTTCCATTTTCAAAAAGAACACTTCGTTTAATGTCGGCAATTAAGTTAATGCTTGTCTTAAAAGCGTTTGAGTTTTCAAACTGTTCGTATATTTTATGGGCTTCATCCATGCCTTGATAGCCGTTTTTTGTTCTTTTTGCTGCCATATTCTATCCTTCTTTCGTTTCATCGGGATAACTTGTAAGCCATTTTTTTGCTTGTGAAATACTTATTTTTTGTTTTTCTTTTTTTACATTGGTTTTTAAAGCAAACACTACTTTTTCAAGTTCAATAATTCTTTTTTCCAGTTCTTTAATATTTAAATCAAACACTTGAACTGTATCGCGAAGTGTATAAAGTTCTTTCATTTCATCAGTGATTACGTTTTTCTTTTTAAAAATTTTAAGCATTGTTGTTATAAACTCCTTTTTTAATTTTTATCTTCTTTTTATAGTTTATCATATGTGGAAACATTTTTTCCGACTTTTCGCGTACCATCTTCGGTGTTTGCTTTGCTTGGAAACTATCGCTCACGTACATTGCTATCGCTGTTGCCATAATAATATCATCGTGATGTCCGCTTGCCGCGTTCATTTTATTTAGTCTTGTATCTTCCATTAAATAGTATTCTGCTTCGTACCAAAATGACTTGTCCGGTATTAAGGTTGGATCGGACGTAAGCCGCGAACGAAGCGTTGATATAACGGCTGGTTTTGTTAATGATGTTGTTTTCCACCCATATTGAATACCACCTACAACCTTAACGTCTTGACGTGCGACGTTTTCCGTAATATAAAGGTTTTTATAACCCATTTTTACCATATAATTACATATTTCGTGCGAGTAATTGACTTCCGGCGCAACTAATGCGTTGTTATACATTTGCGCGATTTCTACAACTACCGCCGCAAGTTGTTCTTCCGGTATATTCTTTTTTTCAAATCGTGCGGCCACGTTCTTCGTAATGTTATTAACCACAACCACTTGGTTATAGTCCGCCCCCATACCCGAGGTATCAACGCCAATGGTGTAAGGTATTGTGTATTTATATTCTTCAACAACAAGATCGGTATCTACAAGTTCGTAGTCTTGTTTTTCATCAGACCAAACCGATTTTTGCGCGTATATCTTTTCCACGCCAGATTGTGGTTCTTCCCACACCAACAACTTTTCAAACATTGAAACAGAATTTAATACCACTTTTTGTGGTTCTTCAACATTATTATATCCTTCAACTATCGTTTCCGCATCAAATACACCACTTCCAGCCGCAACGAATGCTTCTTCTGGTGTCATTGGATTTTCTTGCGCAAACCACATTTCATTACCGTTATAGTTATTATCTATTTGATAACGTCGCCACAACATTTGTCCATCGGTTAATTTATATTTTTTCTTTAAAAGTTCTTCTTTTTCTGTTAATTCAAATCCTTTTGGAACCGGTAATGTGTATTCTTTATGGTCTTGCCAACCAAAAAAGAAAGGTGTATATTCGCTTTTTTTACTTACCGCCCTATCCCAATCGTCTTTGAAAAAGTTATATCCGTTTGCTGTACTTTCCCTAACGATAATCGTATTCGGGTTAATACTTACCGTTGGTGCCAACGAGTTTTCTATCGCTTGAACGTTGCCTTCCCAAAAAGCGCATTCCGTTAGGTGAAGATATGATAAAGTTTGACCACGAAACACCCCTTCACTTACCGTTGCGAATTGTATCTTTGAGTTAATCCCCATGCCGTTCTTCTTATCAAACGTAATCCCTTCGCTCGACATTTGGGTTGTTGCTGGTTGTAGTTCTTTTGGTAAATTATTATAAAATACCTTACATTTTTGAAATACACTTTCCGCTGATTTTAATAAGTGCGCCACAATTCCATACGTAATGTTTCGGTTCATTGCCGCAAACCAAAAACCTAATGCCGTAAAAAACGTCGTTGCCCCGATTTGCCGCGCTTTTAATACTATCATTCGTATCGGTATCTCGTTCGCTAAACAAAACTCCACGTGTTCAAGCAGACGACTTTGCTCCTCATTTAACCGAAACTTCGTTAGATTATTCTTCTTATCCACGATGTACAACATGTTTTCCATAAACCACCGTGGCGAAAAAATTGTCTTACTATAATCAACCCCCGACAACGGAACCTGTTGCTTCATTATTCGCCCTTGTTTTCGTCTTTGTTTTTTAATTGACCACGAATTATATCGTCAATGCTTGTGACCGATACATCCACTTGTTCTTTCTTTTGATATTTCTTACTGGTTCTTTCCAATATCCACTTCGCGTCCGTATTATCCCCGTTCTCAAGTTGCGCCAATGTGTTTTCCACAAACTTACGTTCAATATCACTTGCTAACTTTTCTTGCGCTTTTTCATATGTTTCTGTTAAATAACTATCCCCTGCTATTGTTTCCAATAAATCCGTTATCTTAATACCTAAATAATCCGCGATTTCTTTATCTTTATATCCGCAAGATTTCATTATCGTTATTACTTTTAGGTTTTGAACAACTATATCCCTGAATAATCCTTCTTTTTTTATGTCCATTTTTTGTACCTCCCCCATATCATATCACATTTGTCTTAATAATTTTATACCACTTTTTTGTTAAACGATATGGTTGGATAGCTCCTTGGGGGGGGAGGGGGTGCGCGCGCGCGGTTTTTTTTGTACCCCCCCTTTGAGTGCGCGCTCAACGATGCGGTAGATGCGGTTAAAAAAAAAACTCAACTTTTCTGGAAACCGCTCCCTAACTTTTACGAGTTTAGTAGATGTTGGTGCGGACCTTAAAGTCAAGAGGACAACGCGCGGAGATATGGTCCGCGGTCGTGCTCGAGTAGATATGGTTATTATAATTGTAATTGATCTGAGGTCCGGTTGTGGTTAGATGTACTTGTGGGCGCGTGATTAATGATACAAGCGCGTCTACTGTAGAAGGAGGACCATATATGGTCAAATTAAGAAGCGCTCAAGGTGAGGAGCAATACGACTCACTAAATAAGGCGGTGCGAGGGAACAAGTTAGCACCATCGCGGTATGGTATGAACGCGGTCGCCGGTCAACGATACCTCCTCGGTCTATACCAAGCGGTCGAGGTTGATGGAGTTGTGGTTAGTAAAGATAACCTAAAGACCTCCTCCAAGAAACGCGCTCCCAAGGTTGAGGTCGATGTACTCGCGGTCCTCGAAACGCGCCTCTCGGTTGTCGATGCGGACTTAGTTAGCAGACTTACTAAGGAACGCGACACCTTACTAAACACCGCGGAAACTAAAGCGGACCTCAAGCGCCTTAAAGATGTACGCGTTGAATTAACTAACGCTCAAGCGCCTAAAGCACCGACGCTACAAGCGATGGTCGAGTATATCACAAAAATATACAACGACCGCGAAACCGCTAAAGCGACCGCTCCGGTTGCCCCAGAAACGACCGCTCAATAGTGATCCTAAGAAGACTCCCTAACTTGTTTAGGGAGTTTTTTTTTATTAAAAAAATTATTAAAAAACTATAGGCGAAAAAGTCGGGGGAGCATTTCTGGAGAAAATCTTGGACTATGGAAAGTCGGAGATGATATTAAGACATTTGTCTTACTAACCGCCTATTGTTGTTGTAATTGGTGGCTAATATACCCTATTTAGCGTCGTGCCTATACCTTACGCTACCATATCCTATAATATATATATAATACCCTCTCTCCACAATGTATAACTATCCATTAAAAACAACAACAATAGGTGGATACTAAGACATTTATAACTTAAATCCTCAACTCCGTAAAAAGTAGGCGAAAAGTAAGACAAAAGTATATAGTTAAGACTATCGTGTCTTACAGTATGAGCAAAAAAAGTAAGAACTCGGTAGTTGAGTCGGCGGTTGCTCGGGTGGATCTGAATTAAAAAAAACACGCGGAGGAGCAATTTTAATATATTAAAATAAGATTATGGTCCGACCTTATACAGTAGTTAATAGTTGTAGGCGGACCAAAAAATAAGGAGGACTATGTATGGTTCTAACTACAATAAGTCGAGAACCGCAATCTATCGCTAAACCGATAGTGCGCACGATAACTCACCATATCGCTAAAAGCGGTGAGGTTGTATATTTGCTACACGGCAAACTACATGTCGCTAACTCGTTCGCGGACTTTGAGGTTGTCTTAGTACAATTCATCAAAGAGCAAGAAAGAGAAGCAAGACTATCTGAATACTACACCTTTCCTATGAAAGATCCTAATTGGGGTACTCGCCTCGTGATTAGAGCCCCACTCAAAAATCGCGACTATATCCTAAAACATATTCGTATGCTACCACAAGATGAGATGATTACGACTATGGAAGATTATCTAAGTAAGTATGATAACGCTAATAGGGAGGAATAATTATGAGCGTAAAGATTAGTCAAGCCGAACTCATGGAAGTACTATCCAACGATAAAAGTTGGGAGCAACTTGAGAAAGAATTAGAAAGTGTTGGTTTTGATACTAATATCATTAGTATTTTTAACTATGATCCTAAGTTATTAAGAGATTATGTAGATTGTAAGCGCGCACTAAAAGTGCCTAATCCTCCACAAGAATATATAGACAAATCAAAAGCACGAATAGTTATGCTAACTAAAGCGTTCAATTTAGCAAACGAGCAAAAGCGTAGTATCGATGAGGTTATGTTTGAACTTGAGTTAGAAAGTCAAGTCAAAGATAACTTAGGTGAAATACTCTCCGCGTTTGAAAGTCCTACCAACGAAGATAGGCTTTTTCTCATTATGGGAGAAACCGGTGTAGGTAAAACATACCTTACTACGCAAAGGTTTCTATCAAAGGGCTATCCAATGATAGCAATGAATAGCTCAATGGACCCCTTTGATCTAATGTACGAACTCATGCCGGATCCTAATACAAAAGAGTTGGTCCAGAAACCTACATTATTTCACAATGCTATAGTACAAGGTATTCCGGTTATTATCGATGAGTTTAACGCAGCTAACCACAATACTAAAATGTTTATTCAAACACTAACCGATAAAAAGCCCTATATTACTTTAGGTTCAAAGATGGTAAATATAGCAAAAGGTTTCAAAATACTCGGCACTATGAACCCCCCGAGCGAAACCGATGAGCGAGAACCATTAGGCGATGCTCTTCTGGGGCGCGCCATTACTCACATTATAGAACTAACCGATGAGATTATATGCGACCGCCTCAAAGTAAGTAAAGAGTGGCTCAATGGAGTACGCGAACTATTCGGTTATATTAGAAATAGTGGTTTCATAGATGTACGCGACCTTGACTATCGCGACTACGACAAAATGGTACGCTACGATTTTGAGAACCAACTCAAGAGTAAGGTGTGTCAGGGAGATGTTTCTAACATTAAACTATACGCACAAGTTCGTAGCACCGGCGAGTATAACCAAAAGGTTATGGAAATTAGAAGAGCCGCTATAGCTATGAGAAAGGTTAAATAATATGGACATAACTAATCAAGTATCCTCTCGCCTCGAGGCAAAGCACTTGAGCGAACAACTCATGCGACACTATTCTACCCAAATGAAGTTCCTCGAACGCTATTATTCTGAGGAATACAAAGTCAAAGTTAGTATCAAAGTAGATGCGTCCGCGGAAACATCCTATTTTTCACCTCGTAATGGAGTTATTGGTATTTCTGCTAATAATATGTTAGTTGTTATGCGCAAACTACCACAACTAAAACACAAGATGTTTTACTCATTGCTTCTACACGAATTAGGACATGCGATATACACCCCATCTAATGAGTGGGACTTAAATTATAGTGCTTTTCTTAATATCCTTGAGGATAACCGAATAGAAGGCAATATCTCAAAGTGGAATGGTTCTACTAACTTTCGTATGCTACGCTATTTATTTCAAGACAAAGAAATAGATTTAGAAAAGTTTAAGGATACTATTACAAATCCAAAGATAGATAGAAACCATCGCGCCACTATGATTGCTTTAGCATTGTTGCGGACTATCAAACCTCAACCATACATAGATTTTGTTTGCTCTCTTAAAAACAATCTTCCTCGCATTGCTAAACTAAAAAAGTTAAACCAAGAGTTTCAAGATACTATTATATTTAGTAGTATTTACGCCGATGCTAAATATAAGTATTTAGACGAAATGAGAAGAGTAGGTCATAAAGACTATTATGAAGAGGACAAAAAATGTCTCTCCGACTATACTTTGCGCGCTCGTGCTATGCTCGAGTTGTGTAATCGTGTTAGAGATATATGTTATGAACTCGCCGGTGAGTTTGATCTACCAAAGCAAGATGAACCTCAACAAGGCGGAGAACGAGGTGGCGAACCAACTCAAGATAACCAAACTCAAGATACTAAAAACAAAGATAAACAAACTTTAGATAAACAAACTCAAAACACTAAAGGTAAAGACAAAGATAGTGAGCAAGACACCGAGCAAGATACCGAGCAAGACACCGAGCAAGATACCGAGCAAGATCCTATTGATGATGAGATTGAACAACTCAAAAAAGAAATAGAAAAGGCTATATACGAGGACAAAGCGATAGGTGCCGGAGTAGGCAAAAGCAATGGTACTTTAACTAACCACGAGCGTAATGTTGAGGATTATAAAAAAGTTAATATCTCGGCATTTACTACCGTTCGTCGTAGGGGTATTAAAGGTCATGGTACTACACCAAGCATTAGTGGTTCTATGCGCGACTTCAATTTGCGTAGGTATTCTCGGCGCAAGTACGATAATGCTCCTATCCCTAAATACTTTGATAGAAAGCAAGAGGAAACGCGCGGTGGTTCTAATCCTGCTATTATGTTTTATTTAGATATAAGTGGTTCTATGGGTGGTAGTCGTTTAGAAACATTACTAAGTTATGTAAGGTCCTTTTACGATAAACTACACACTACGGTAGATATTCGTATATTTGCTTTCGGTAGTTATACCTACCAAATCACTCGCAATGAGTTAAGTATAGCGTTTTTAGGCGACAAACTCGAAGGTACTAATCCCACTTATGTTCCGCCTAAACCTCAAGAAGAGGTTATTATCATAACCGATGGTGAGTGGGGTAGCGATGTACCGCCTCAATATCGCGATAGAGCACACTTTATTCTCATAGACCACCAACCCAATAGAATAATGAGGGCTTGTAAAAATGTCTATTCTGTAAGCACAACCGAACTCGTTAAAACACTCGAGAGAGCGACAAGTTCGCTCATCGCTAAACTCAAAAGATAAGGAGGTGATAATATGTATCTTTTTAGAGTTTATGCTAATCGCAAAAAGTATAACAAGATTAGCGGTTATAGTTGTAAAGGCAAAGACCGATATAGTGTGTTATACCATCTATCCTATAAGTTTCCAAACTTTAAGATAGATGAACTAAAGACCGCGTTGTTTCGTGGATATATTAGAATTGAGTATGACTTGTTGTCGCTACTTTAACAAAGGAGGAAATTAAAGTATGCCTAATAAGATTAAAGAGTTGTATCCTGAGCATTACGACTATTCGTTTTGGAACAAAGAAGTAGATTTGTTTAGTGATATAAGTGAAAAGTGCGATCTCACATTAAGTAGTGCCTTGAATATCAAAGAGTTTAACAAAGGCGATATTGTATATGTCTATGATGGTGAGTATCAATGGACCGCAAAAGTTATTAGTGTAGATAAAAAGAGCAACAAAATTGTTGTAGTGTTTTATTAAGGAGAAAATATATGAAAAAAGAAATACCGACTATTGTTTTAGATGGAATTACGAGAAATCATAACTCCAAAGGCGAGATCATAATTAAGCAAGGTGGAAATCACTATAAGTACGATGTATTAGCGTTGTTGCGTACTATCGCGGACCTTTACGAAATGCTATACGACCACGGAGTCCCATCGCAAGTAATAGATAATGTTATGAGAAGTGCCGGTAATAGCGAAAGTGTAATAGAAGAGTTTTCATCTGCCTATAGTGATTACGTTCTAACCGATGTAAAAAAATAACTAACTAAGCAAAATCTAAGCCGGCAGTCCTGACGGGGCCGGACCAGTTAGCAAAATAGCATGTAAAGAAAAGAGGTGATTACTCGAGAAAATGAGTATTTTATTAAAGTGGATGTTGTTCGCCGACCTTTAATTTTTTTTGTTCGTTTTGTTTTATTATTAAGTTATAAGGTATAACAAAGGAGGAAAATTGTATGCCTAATTGGTGCGATAATGTCTTGAGAATTACTTGGGACAACAATAATGCGGAGCAAGTCGAGTTTATTAAAGGATTGAGAAAGCGTTGGAAAGATACAAAGCAACTCTTAAACTCAATCAAACCACAACCGAAGGACCTCAAAGAGGAAGATGAAAGAAATTGGAATATAGATAATTGGGGAACTAAGTGGGATGTTGATATTGCCGAAGGCGACATCTCTTTTGATGGAGATAATACTATTGAGTTAAACTTTTTTCAAACCGCTTGGTCGCCATGCGATGCTACTATGAGTGTGCTAAGTGATAATGGTATCGCTTGGGAACTATTCTTTGTCGAGGGTGGTGCCGGTTTCTATGGTTATGCCG
>Ga0172367_10007888_pt1 | contig 12046 bp, 8 predicted proteins | sample Lak10m_FD_114542 | JGI IMG/M metagenome (GOLD analysis project Ga0172367, IMG submission 114542) | Freshwater microbial communities from Kabuno Bay, South-Kivu, Congo - kab_022012_10m | ecosystem: Environmental > Aquatic > Freshwater > Lake | place: Democratic Republic of the Congo: South-Kivu...
ACTTTTTCAAACAAACCATATAAAAAATCGGCCAGAATTGTTGGGGAAGTTTTAGGAAAGTTTCATCCACATGGCGATTCATCGGTTTATTTTACGATGGTACGTATGGCACAGGACTGGTCATTACGTTATCCCTTGATTGATGGACAGGGAAACTTTGGATCGGTTGATGGTGACAGTCCGGCAGCTATGCGTTATACCGAAGCTCGTTTGTCGAAAATTGCTGAAGAAACACTTTCTGATCTTGAAAAAAATACGGTTGATTTTCAACCCAACTTTGATGAGTCGTTGAAAGAGCCTACCGTTCTGCCTACACGAATACCAAATTTGCTGGTTAACGGAACCTCTGGCATTGCCGTGGGTATGGCTACAAATATGCCACCACACAATCTTTCAGATACTATCGATGCTATAATTGCCTATGTTGACAATCACGACATTGATATACAGGATCTTATTTCAATAGTTAAAGCCCCTGATTTTCCTACCGGAGGTATCATTTATGGTTACCGAGGAGTTCAGGAAGCTTTCGAAACCGGCCGTGGAAGAATTGTTGTCCGTGGTAAAGCGCATATTGAAACAACTCCCAATGGTCGCGAAAAAATTATTGTGACTGAAATACCTTACATGGTCAATAAAGCAGAACTCATCATGAAAACTGCCGAATTGATTAATGAGAAGAAAATTGAAGGTATTTCGAATGTGAATGATGAATCCGACAGGGAGGGAATGAGAATTGTTTTCGATATCAAAAGAGACGAAATATCGAATGTTGTTCTGAATAAATTGTATAAATACACTCAACTGCAAAACAGTTTTAGTGTCAACAATATTGCTTTGGTGCATGGTCGTCCTAAATTGCTGAATTTAAAAGAGTTGATTCACTATTTCGTAGAGCATCGCCATGACATAGTTATACGCCGCACTCAGTTTGAATTAGAACAGGCAGAGAAACGTGCGCATATCCTGGAAGGTTTAATCATCGCCAGCGACAATATTGAAGAAGTAATCGCCATCATCAGAGGCTCAAAAAATCCGGACGATGCCCGAATTCAACTTTGTGAAAGATTCAGCCTGACTGAAATTCAGGCACGTGCAATTGTTGAAATGCGTTTACGCCAGTTAACTGGTCTGGAACAGGAAAAACTGCATCAGGAATATCAGGATATTTTAAAACAAATTGAATACCTGAAAAGTGTATTGGCTGACATCAATCTCCGGATGGAAATCATTAAAAATGAATTGATTGAGATCAAGGAAAAATATGGTGATGGAAGGAAGACTGAAATTGTGCCTGATGCCGGGGAATTCAATCCTGAAGATTTTTATGCCGATGAAGAAATGGTAATTACCATTTCACATCTTGGTTATATAAAAAGGACTCCATTATCCGATTTCAAAACACAGGGTAGGGGAGGAGTAGGCTCGAAAGGGAGTACTACACGCGATTCCGACTTTTTGGAACATATGTTAAATGCTTCAATGCACAACACGTTGTTGCTATTCTCCGAAAAAGGGAAATGCTTCTGGTTAAAGGTTTATGAAATTCCTGAAGGAACCAAAACATCAAAGGGGCGTGCTATTCAGAATGTTATAAACATAGAACAGGATGATAAGATATTGGCCTACATCAATGTTGATAATTTGACTGATCAGGAATACATTAACAACAACTTCATAATTCTTTGTACCAAGAAAGGTATAATTAAAAAGACCTCGCTGGAAGCTTATTCGCGTCCAAGGCAAAATGGTGTTAACGCTATTACAATTCGAGAGGAAGACCAATTGCTTGAAGCTCGATTAACCAATGGAAATCATCATATTATGATGGCAGTTCGCTCCGGGAAGGCTGTACGTTTTGAGGACAGCGGTGTTCGCCCAATCGGAAGAACAGCATCAGGAGTGAGGGGAATTACCCTCGGACATGATGGTGATGAAGTAGTTGGCATGGTTTGTGTTGAAAATGAAAATGAAGATATCCTTGTTGTTTCGGAGAATGGATATGGTAAGCGCTCTAAAATTGAAGACTATCGTTTGACAAATCGCGGCGGAAAAGGGGTTAAGACTATAAACATTACTGATAAAACCGGTGAATTAATTTCGATAAAGAGTGTTGACGACTCGAACGATTTAATGATTATCACACAATCAGGACTCACAATCAGGATGTCGGTTTCATCGCTTCGTATTTTAGGTCGTACTGCACAGGGAGTTAGACTGATCAACCTTAAAGAGGGAGATAAAATTGCTTCCGTTACGATAGTTCCTGCGTCAGAAGATCCGGACGAAGCTTTGGTAAATGTTGATGAAAATTCAGATTTGCCTGATGGAGAAGTAGATCAGGCTGATAATAGTTCAGACGAAGAATAAATGATAACATATTGTATAATTACAAATTTTTCAAGATGAAGAGAACGACAATTTTATTTGTTTTACTTTTTGCCACAGTATGCGTTTTTGCACAGAAAGGCAAGGTAACCAGTGCTTTAAGCTATAAAGAAACAGGCAAACTTGACAAAGCTGTTGAAGCTATTGAAGAAACCATTGATGCGAACAATCCCAAAACGGAAGGTTCTGTAACATGGCCAAGAACCTGGGAAGTACGTGGAGAAATTTATCAGGCGGTTTTTCAATCGAAAGATGAAAACTACAAAAAACTGAATAATGATCCTTTGACTGTTGCTTTTGACTCTTACATGAAGGCTCTGCAGCTTGATGATAAGGATCGTTTTGGTAAAAGTGTTAAAATTAAACTAACACTTTTGATTGGAGATCTTACAAATCAAGCAGTTGCTGCGTTTAATGAGGAAAACTACGAAAAGGCTCTTAAGTCTTTTGAGCAGATTATGGCCATTGAACAGACACCTGTTTATAAAGCCGAAGATCCGAATGCTGTTGATACAGTGATCATGTTCAATGCAGGTTTGGCTGCCTACAATGCACAGAACTACGATAAGGCGATTGAATATTACAAGCAGGCAGCTAAATACAAATACAATGGTGCAAAAACCTATTCTTTAATTTCAAGCAGTTACCTTCAAAAGAAAGATACTGTTGCTGCATTGGGCATACTTCAAGACGGTCTGAAAGAATACAGTGAAAACGGACCTTTATTGGTTGAAGTAATTAATATTTATCTGAATGCCAATAAAGTAGATGATGCTATGAAATATTTGGACATAGCTATTTCGAAAGATCCGCAGAATTCATCTTACTATTTTGCACAGGGTACTTTGTATGATAAATTACAAAAGATTGATGAAGCAACAAATAGCTATATGAAAGCTATTGAGTACAAGCAGGATTATTTTGATGCTTATTACAATTTAGGTGCTTTGTATTATAATAAAGGCGTGAAGCAAGTGGACGTAGCTAATGCTGTTCCAAGTAACCAGCCGGAGAAATACGAAGAAGAAAAAAATAAAGCCGACATTGAATTTAAAAAAGCAATTCCTTACATGGAAAAAGCGCATGAAATTAATCCAACCGATAAATTTACAATGGAATCATTAAAGACATTGTATTATCGTTTGAAGATGCTAGATAAACATGCGGAGATTGTGGAAAAAATGAAAAGTCTGCAATAAGCAATAATTTCTTAGAGGAGCTTTTGCTCCTCTTTTTTAGTAATATCAAAATAACATAATATTAATTCTAGGACAAATTGAGAAAATAAATTCTTCTAAAGTATTTTTCATAATTAACTCAATTTCCATGGCTTTAAAATTGGTCTGCTTACCATTTTACAGGAATATCAAATTTTGAGTGATATTAAAAAATTAAATGATCATTCAATAATAAGTTCCGGAATTTTTAGTTTTTCCTTGATCTGCTTTATATGCCATTTATAAAATGGATTCCCACGTAAGTCAAGTTGCTTGAGACTTGCCGCCTGATTAAAATTTAATGGAATTATCTGAAGCCTGTTTAAGCTTAGGTCTAAAACTTCAAGTTTACTTAATTGATAAAGATTTAAAGGTAAAGTGATGATTTCATTTTCGGAAACAAGCAATTGCTTTAGTTCAGTAAGCGATAGAACAGACTTTGGAATATCGGTTAGCTTATTTTTATTCAAATTTAAAATTTGAATAGTATTAACATATGTAATTGAATTAGGTAATACCTTGAGATTATTTGACTCAAAATCAATACTTTCTAGTGATTTACATTTGTCAACAATACAATTAAACTCCACAATTTTATTCAAACTAAGATTAATTGTTTTAAGCGATGGAATATTGAAAGTTTCACCTGCAAGGCTTTTTATGTTGTTGTTGTGCAGATAAATTTCTTCAATTTTTTCAAGTTTTCCGAGAGATTCGGGAACACTTTCCAATTGGTTCTGCGAAGCGTCTAGAATTCTGATATTCTTTAGTTCCCCTATCGACTCGGGCAAACTGACCAATTTATTTTTAGTCAGAATCAATTCTTTTAATTCAATAAGTTTACCGATACTTTCAGGAAGTTCAATTAATTGATTTTCTGTGATTAAAAGTTCTTTTACCTTAATTAAGTTTCCTAAATCAGAAGGAAGTTTGTGAAGGTTATTTTTTTCAAGTCTCAGAATTTCCAAATAAGTTAGTTTGCTTATTGCATCAGGCAAAGCAACCAATTGATTCCAGTTTAAGTCGATTACCCGAATCCTGGAGCAATTTTCAATCGTAGCAGGAATATTTTTCAGGCGATTATTGAACAAGTCTAATGTTTGAAGATCTTTGCAATTTCCGATTGCTGCCGGCAATTGTTCCAGTTGATTGTCATTGCATTGCAGAAGCTCAAGATGAATTAAATTTCCAATTTCTTCAGGCAAAATCACAATATTATTTTCCTGAATTTTTAATTCCCTGAGATTCACCAGAGCACCAATACCCGGCTGTAAACTGTTTAATTTATTGTTGTTAAGGGAAAGCTTTTGCAGATTAGTCAACTTAAACATTGAGTCCGGAAGCTTTTCTATTTGATTATATCCCAATTTTAGAACCTGAAGATTGGTGAGTTTTCCAATATCTTCAGGAATTGTCTGAAGTTTTTGATTTTCAAGGTTTAGACTTGCGACATTTTTTCTGTTTAAAAACGCTTCCTCTAAAGAGTAATATTCTTTCGTGGGTGTGGCTACAGCTTCTGTCGGCGTTTTCTTTTTAGATTTTTTCTGACAATACCCTGATTGATATGCTATTATAAAAAGTACGACAAATAAGATTTTTGATTTTTTATTCACTTTACAAATGTTTTGAACTGGTAAAAATGAAACGATGATATATTTATTTTTGAAATATATCATCGCTACAAATTTAAACTACCAAATTATAAGAGTTAACTAAAAGCTAATTAATTGACTCTTAGTGCGTAAAATTCCTCAAGACCTCTGTCAATAATCTCATCGACTTCGGTTAGAACTTTCGATTTTGGTTTAAATTTAAATGCCCTGTCATCTTCTTGTTTCTGCTTTAAAATTTCGCGAAGAAGATACATTGTCTTAATCATTTTTTTCAATCTGTCTTCTTTCATGGCTCTAATTGTTTGTTAATCAAATCTAAACATTTGAATTACCAAACACAACAGCCAAAGTTTATTTTTTTGTTAAAAAACAGTGAATTATTGATTAAAATCCAGATTTCGGGCGATGTAGCTACCGTAATCTTTCAAAATTGGTTCGTATTCCTGGTGAAATAATTTTGAAGAGATTAAAAAATCTGCAGTTGAACGGTTTGTTGCCGTAGGAATATTGTACAAAGTTGAGATCCGGAGAAGTGCTTTTACGTCAACATCATGCGGTTGTGGTTGCATAGGATCCCAAAAGAAAATAAGCATATCAACCTTTCCTTCGCAAATCAATGCACCTAATTGCTGATCACCACCTAAAGGTCCTGATTTTAAACGGGTAACATCAGGCGGAATAACATCGTTTTCTCGACATTTCTCGATAAGTTTTGCCTGAACCAGCCCCCCGGTTGTTCCAGTGCAAACCAGAGTGTGAGGAATAAACTCTTTCCAATTCCATGAAACCCATTCGATCATATCTTTTTTTCGATTATCGTGAGCTACAATGGCAATTACTTTTTTCTTTTTCATATTTCAGTATGATTTTGTCAACAGTAACTAATTCAATACTCACAAAGATAAGATTAACCAGCATGTGACAGGTCAACTTGAAATAAAAAAAGGGCATAGTTTCATACTATGCCCTCATAAAAATATCTCGCAACTAAGCTAATCAAACTGTTTTTTAAGATCGTCGACCCAACTGGTAATTCTTTCTTTCGAAAGTCTGGGCTGGGTTTCCTGATCTAATATTAAACCCAGAAATTTACCATCACTTTCGGCTCTGGATGATTCATATGTGTAGCCTTCAATTGTTGTGAATCCAACTAACTTCGCTCCTCTTTCTTGCACTATTTCAGCCATTATACCAACTGCATCGCCAAAATTCTCTGGATATTCAACCTGATTGCCAAGTCCGTATATAGCAATTTTTTTCCCCTTTAAATTTAAATCTTCAAGGGCAGGAACAAACTCATCCCAGTAATTCGGTAATTCACCATCAAACCAGGTTGGAACGCCTAATATCAGATTCGTAAACGATAAAAACAATTCTTCGGTTAATACTTCTGCATTTACCGGTGTAATGTTGTAATCAGGACCAAATTCCTGAATTATTTTTTCGGCAGCTTTAGCCGTTTTTGTTGAATTAAAACTATAGAATATTCCCGTTTTACTCATGATTATCAGATTTTAATAAGCCAAAACTTCTTTTGCTGAATTATAAATTTTTTCGGTATTTGGAAGGATCATACGCTCAAAGGAACGGTGAAATCCTACCGGAGTAAATGTCGATCCAACTCTTTTTACAGGACCATCCAGATACTCAAAAGCTTCTTCCATTATTATAGATGTTATTTCAGAACCAAATCCGGAATGGATTTTATCTTCGTGAACGACCATAACTTTTCCTATTCGTTTTACTGAATTCAGAATTGTTTCCTTGTCAAGCGGAATTAAAGAACGAAGGTCAATAACTTCAACGGATACGCCATCTTTTGAAAGCCTTTCGGCGGCTTCAAGACACATATGAGTGGTATTTCCGTATGTAATCATGACCAAATCATCTCCATTTCTGCGAATTCTTGCTTTTCCGAATGGAACTTCAAAATCATCGGGAATAACCGTGGCTGCTTTTGGATCGTTGTACAAAGCTTTTGGTTCCATAAACATGGTCAAACCCTTTGATCTGATGGCAGTTCTGAGAAGACCGGCTGCGTCATCGGCAAATGATGGATAGACAATCCGAACTCCCGGAATTGAGGTTAAAGCACCTTCAATGGTCTGCGAATGGTACAATCCTCCACCGATATAGCCGCCCGACGCAAGTCGGATGGTCACATTCGGAGTAAATTGTCCATTTGATCTCCAGTAGTCGTGGCTCGAATCGACGTATTGTTCCATCGCCGGCCAGAAATAGTCAGCAAACTCAGCACCTTCAATTACAATTCTGATTTTGTCGTTATAACGCGACATTCCGTTGGCAGTTCCTACAATAAAATCTTCGGCAATTGGCGCATTGAAAACCCTTTTGGGGCCAAATTCCTTCTGCAATCCTTTCGAAACATTGAAAATACCGCCTTTATCCTTATTAGCCATATCCTGTCCCCAGATAAATGTGTCAGGATTCAACCTGAATTCGGCTTTTAAGGTTTCGTTGAGTCCCGTAATCAGTTTCTTTTTTTCTCCAGACTCATTGTGAGTTCCATCGGGATATTTTTCAGATTGATGCGGATCAGGCAAAACAAAATCCATAAAAGTATTTGGATCCGGATCCGGAGCTTTTAATGCAAGTCGGTGTGCCTCTTTTAGCTCGTTTTTAGCCTGATTTTCGATGTTTTCAAGTTCTTCAGGGGTGAATCTCTCATAACGGATCAACATCCGTTTAAACTTCACTAACGGATCGTATTCCTGAACATAGTTGCGCTCTTCTTCCGATCGGTATAATTCGTGCCTGTCTGAATTTGAATGTGAGTGAATTCTCACACAATTTGCCTGCACCATCACCGCTGTTCCGGTTTCAATAGCATGTCGTTTGGCTTCAAACATGGCATTCATCGAGTCGAATACATCTTTTCCATTGCAGTGAATGATCCGGAGATTTTTAAAACCAGTAAAGTTATTGGCAACTTTTCGATTTGCTGTCTGGTCTTTCTTTGGTACTGAAATTCCAAATCCATTATCCTGAATAGCAAAAATTACCGGTAATTTTTCTTTTGAAGCGCCATTAATTGCTTCGTAAACATATCCTTCAGAAAGCGATGATTCGCCCTGAACGCTGATAGCGACTGCTTTTTCTCCGTAATATTTAATCGCCCTGGCCACACCCACCGCATGTAAAGTGTGATTGCCGGTTAACGATGACACATTGTGAATATTCCATTCCGGTTTTGCATAATGGTTCGACATGTGACGTCCACCACTTGTTCTGTCTGTAGCTTTAGAAATACCGTTCAGAATGATTTCTTCGGCTGTCAGGCCGCACGACAAGGCGGTGAGCATGTCGCGATAATATAAAAAGATGTGGTCAACCTCTTTTTCGAACATTTGCCCAATTGCAAGCTGAATTCCATCGTGTCCGGCATATGGAGCGTGGTAGGACCAACCAATGGCCTGTTTCAGGTAATTGGGCGCTTTTTCGTCAATTGCCCTGCCTAAAGTCATTAATCGGTACCATTTTTCAAGTATTTCTTTGGGTGTGGTTTTCACCGAAAATACTTTTGGAACTGTTGTCATATATCTGTTTTTATTTATTGAATTTATACTTCGCGATCAATATTGAATTCTTCCAAAATATCAGCTATTCGCCGCAGGAAAGCGCCGCCAAGTGCGCCATCTATAATTCGATGATCATATGATAAAGAGAGAAACATTTTATGTCTTACAACAATTGCATCACCTGTCGGAGTTTCCATGACAGCCGGTTTTTTCTCAATACTTCCGGTCGCCAGAATGGCTACCTGGGGCTGATTAATGATTGGAGTTCCAATTAGGTTCCTGAATGAGCCGAAATTAGTAATTGTGAATGTGCCTCCCTGATAGTCCTCGACTGTTAATTTGTTTTTGCGGGCAGCCTCAGCAAGTTGGTTCAGGTTTCTTGTTAACCCAACAAGATTTTTCTGCTCTGCATTTTTAATCACCGGTACCACAAGGTTTCCGTCGGGTTTGGCCACTGCAATCGCAATGTTCACATCTTTATGAATAATGATTTTCTGGCCATCAACTGAGGAATTCAGCAATGGAAATTCAGTTATAGCCCTGGCTACAGCTTCTGTAAACACAGGCATGTAGGTAATTTTTTCACCATATTTGGCAAGGTATTCATCCTTCACTTTATTTCTCCACAACACCAAATTGGTTACATCAGCTTCAACCACAGAGGTAACATGCGGCGAGACCTGTTTCGACATCACCATGTGGTCGGCAATTATCTTTCGAACCCGGTCCATTTCTATAATTTGGTCGGCTGCCCCTAAAGAAATGGAAACTTTTGGCTGAGCTACTATTGCAGAAGGTTGTTCCTGAACTTTTTGGATGCCTGGTTTTGCTTGTCCTCCTTTTGATCGGGACTCAACAAATGCCAGAATATCTTTCTTTTGAACCCGGCCATTCAATCCTGAACCTGAAATAGTTTCAAGCTCTGTCATGCTTACTTTTTCAGAATTGGCGATGGACAAAACCAACGGAGAATAAAAACGAGAGGCTTTGGTATCAACTTCAACAACTGGGGCAGGTTGAAGGATTTCCTTTTTTGCTTCTGCCGGAACAGTTGCCGGTATTGCTTTTTGTTCGGTAACAACAGGTTCTGATTTCTCAGTCAACTCTGCATCATCGTCACCTTCCATCGAAATAATAGCCACTATTTCGCCAACAGGAACCAGTGCATTCACCCCAAAAGCTATTTTTTTGACAATGCCTTCAACCGGAGATGGAATCTCAGAATCAACCTTATCGGTTGCAACCTCAAAAAGCGGTTCATCTTCTTCAACTCTATCGCCCTCTTTCACAAACCATTTGGTAATGGTTGCTTCCTGAACGCTCTCTCCTAATTTGGGCATCTGAATTTTAAATTCTGACATAGTTTGAATTATTATTTAACATTAACAACTTCAAGTTTTCACCCAAACTAACAAGATACAGATTGAAATGTTCAAGGCAAAGGACCTTACTAATTTAAAACGGATAGATGAGAGAGGCTGTTTTGCAATAAAAATAAAGGGTGAAACGCGCTTTGCATTTCACCCCTATTCTTTTTCTGACAGAGAGTTATTAACTACATTTCTTTCGGCTCGTATTTAAACAAATCATGTTTTGGCCAACCTGTGATATTTTTTTCGATTTTTCCCATCATATAGTTCACGTAAGCAGGTAAACGCGGGCCTTTCCAGCTGCTCGAATTAATTATTACTACCCATGAAAATCCATTGCTTTGTCTTTTCATGATAGCTGAAGTTCCTGCCATACTTCCGGTTCTGATCCAGTCACCATTATCTTTCACAACTTTCCATCCAAGTGGCCCCCGCAAATCATCATTTACAACCATTTGACTAATAAGTGAATTTGGAAACATATCGGGCACGTTTCTAAAACCATCGATTAAAACCATCAATTTGGCTAGTTCAACAGATGAAGCAATCCACCCTCCTGCCGGCCCCAATAGTTCGATTGGATTTCCGCCATAAGGCTTTGGTACCATACGCCCTGATCCATCGAATGCAGGAATTGGCTGGCTTTCTTCGGCTTCGTAATATTTTACTTCGTTCATTCGACGATCGGCAAGATAGCTTCTGCCAATGTGCATGTCGCTAATTCCGGCAGGTTTTAATACCTCGTTCCGAACGAATTCCTCATATTTTCTTCCAGTCACAGCTTCCACAACTTTTCCAAGAAACATATATCCCATGTTGGAATAGGACGATCTTGTTCCGGGCTCGAAATGAAGTTTTCTGGAAGCAACAAAACGACAATAGGAATCTATTGTGGCAGCTCCGGTTTCGCCGGTTCGCTCAAGCACTACCAGCGAATTAAATGCGGGGTCACCATAATGTAGCGACCACCCGCCGGAATGAGCTAAAAGCTGGCGAACGGTAATATTATAAATTCGCTTATCAACTACTGAATTAAAAATTGGGTCTTTGAGAATAGCATTTGGACCAAACACTTTCGAATCAAGAGTTAAAGATTTTTTTTCAACCAATTTCACAATAGCTACGGCCGTGATTAACTTACTGACACTGGCTACCCTGAAAAGATTTCCCGGAATAACAGGTCTTTTTTCTTCAACATCGGCATATCCAAAACCATGTGAATAAACCAGTTTTCCCTCGCGAACAATTGCCATCGTCAAACCGGCGAGGTTCCACTGCTGCAAAAACTCTTTCGCTTCCTTCTCTATAAATTTATGTCCTGAAAAATGAGATAGTTCGTTGGTTATCTTGTAATTTAATCCATTTACTTCTTCATCTTCAAGGCTATTGCTTAGTTCGTTTGGATCAAAATCAGGAGTACAATGTCCAACGATTAACAAAAGTATAAACAGAACTTTGAATGTTCTTGAAGTTAAAATATGTGATTTTATGAAATTCAGCATTGTAAACTACCAATTAGTTCGTTGATCGACTGAATTTTATGTCTCTCCATGTAGGTTGAAATACCATCTATAACCTGTGTCGGAATGGTTGGATCAATGAAAAGTGCGGTACCAATCTGTACTGCCGATGCTCCGGCAATCATGAATTCAAGGGCATCCGTTGCATTCATAATTCCACCCATACCAATTACAGGTATTTTCACAGCATTGTAAACCTGCCAAACCATACGAATGGCAATCGGTTTTATGGCGGGCCCTGATAACCCACCGGTAATTGTTGATAAAACAGGTTTTCTGGTTTCAGCATTAACAGCCATTCCAAGCAAAGTATTGATCAAAGAAACACTATCAGCACCTTGTCCTTCAACGGCTTTGGCGATATCTACAATACTGGTTACATTCGGAGAAAGCTTGACT
>Ga0172367_10007894_pt1 | contig 12042 bp, 8 predicted proteins | sample Lak10m_FD_114542 | JGI IMG/M metagenome (GOLD analysis project Ga0172367, IMG submission 114542) | Freshwater microbial communities from Kabuno Bay, South-Kivu, Congo - kab_022012_10m | ecosystem: Environmental > Aquatic > Freshwater > Lake | place: Democratic Republic of the Congo: South-Kivu...
AATAGTATAAATCTATGAGAAATAAAAGACCCAAAAACAAAAATTGTATGACAAATATTTAAATCATACGACACTGATTTAGCAAACAATTTGAAGAAAAATAATGTTATAGCAGGGGTGTTTGATGCTAGAAATAATTCTATAGTATATCCTGATAAAATATTTGAAAAAAACAAACCTTTGATTTGACATGTAACCAGTAGTCAAGCCATTTATGGAAATATTACATTATGAATAAGTCCATTCTTTTGAAACAATAACAAAACATTATATCCTTTAAATCTAGAAACATATATTCAAAACGAAACAAGCAAGTTATCCAGCTTATGATGATACGAAATAACACCTATGATATCATGAAATCATGAATCTATAAATATATCTATATTAAATAAATCTTTACAAATACCTATTTCAAACATAAACTGAACAAGTTTAATATTTAAAGCTTTATATTCATTTTTCTGAAACACAAATTCTGATTGAGAAAATTATATATTTACACCGATATATTTTGATGATGAATACAAACTAAAATATTACTCAATCTATGATATATACAAATGAAATTTTGATAAATCTGACTTAAGGAACAAAATAGTATATATATGAGCAACAGATGTTGTTCTTAATGATATAAAATGAAGTTTAAAATGAAATATTCCTTGAGTAATGGTTCATGTCAACCAAACGATGTCTATGTTAATGAATGACTTTATCTATACTCTAAATAAAGATCAATCAATATATCTGATAATATGAATAATACTATTAAACTTAATAATGATATATTTTTTCAAAGACAGTAAAAGCAATAAACATATACTGTTCATATTATTAATTGAACTAGTAATAATGACTATGATATGATACTACTTATCTGTATGAGGAAAGTTATGAAATATGTCATACTCAATCTTCTTACCATTATGAACTATAATAACAATAATTTTTATACAAATGACTATTACTCTACTATATTCATATATAGCCGTATTTTTTCAGAAAGAAAACTTTGAAAAGCTATTTAGCCTATATGTATGAGAAAAAATATCACATAAAAGTAATAAAGATATAGATGATGTAGGTAAAAAAATTGCAGACGAAAAAGATGTAGCAATATTTTTCTCTGATATAGCATGATTTACAAATATCTCAGAAAAACTAACTCCGAATCAAAATATTTCATTCATAAACGAGTATCTAGATATAATGAGTCAAGAAATAGCTATAAACAAATGATTTATAGACAAATATATTTGAGATGCTATAATGGCTTTTTGGGAGGAATGAACTTGATGTGAACTTGCAGCTAAATCAGCTATTTGAAATATTATAAAATTACCACAGGTAAATGCAAAAATTAAAGACATACTATGAGAAGATAAAGTTGATATCAGAATATGACTGAATTATGGTAAGGTAATTGTATGAGATATATGATCTGAAAATTACAAACTTAACTACACAATTATATGAGATCAAGTTAATTTAGCTTCTAGACTTGAATGAACAAATAAATATTATCATACAAGAATAATTATGTCAGAATATTTTATGGAGAAAATAAAAGAAAATAATGAATTTATATTTAGAAAACTAGATCAAATCAAAGTTAAATGAAAAAATAATTCTTTGACAATATATGAACTATATCCTATATATAAAGCTATGCTACCAAGTAATCAATATGATATTATTAAAAACTTTATAAAAGAGTTTGAAAACTGACTTGAACAATATTTTCTAGGTAACTTTGAAATAGCTCTGTCTATATTTGAAAATGCTTCAAGAATAATGATAGATGAAGCAACACAAGTATTTATAGAAAGATGTAAGATTTTGATAGAAGAAAAACCACAAGATTGGCAATGAGTATGGAAATTTGAAAGTAAATAATACTAATTTATCGTAGTCTTTGTATCTACTATTACTTTTGTTCAAACAGATATATTATCATAGAAAATCTTAGAGTACAATCATGGAATTCTTATACAACCATGTGAACGATAATAATCTCAGACAACTCACGCATGTATATAATATCAACCAACCTTATCTATTGTTACAGAGTATGGCATAGGAGCATTTGCATAAGTTTTTGATCTTTTATCCGATATATGTCCCTTAACAGTATATATCTTTTGGGGGGTTGATTTTCCTTTGCTACCTAATGATGTATAAGTTGCCATAAATAAACTTCATCATTTATAATATCAAAATATGGTTCTTCAACTATTGGCTTTTAGTATAAATACTATATCTTTATCGTTAGCTACTTTATCTGAAAATTTTTTATTCTTTTTGACAAAATCTTCTAATCTCTCAGGAAAATAAATCTTTAAAGAATCTAGTACATTTGGGAAAACAATTGGCTTTCATCAAAGAGTTCTAGAGGTAACTCAAGGATTATATTTACTAAGAATTTCATCACACTGACTAGCTCACAAAAGATGTTCACAAGAATTAGGAACTCAATCCATTCTAAGTGGTGAATTATTTAATTGTTTTAATGTTATTTGATTTATAACGTCTTTACCAAAAGCACTATTTGAATCAATAGAAAATAATGCTAATATAAAAGATGTACTAGTAAGTACCTTTGAATTAAATAATAAATCTTTTGCCATACCAATTAATCAACCAAGCCTTTCCATAATATAACTTTAGCTAAAACTAATCATAATTAAATAAGATATGAATAATACAATATGTGAAATTCATTTTAAATAATCAGTTTCTCAATTATTGGTAACTCTCCAAACCAAAAGAACTGTAAAAGCTAATGCAATTATCTGAAATGGATGCAAAGTTAAATCAAAAGAAACTCAATTTATCAATGAAAGAATCATAAGAAATGGAACTGTAATTAATATAGTTACAACACTAGCTCACAATGCAATATTTACAACTTTTTGAGGTTCATTTGCTTTGGCAGCCTTAACAACTGTAAATAGTTCAGGAAAAACACTTATAAGAGCAACTACTACTCAAGCTAAACCCAATGGGATACCAAAATCTTTTACCAAAAACATTCATTCATGTGAAAATCTTTCAGCAAGAATTCAAACTAATCAAAGAAGTCATATCATAGAAACAATGTTTACCCACATAGGTAAAACATCAAATATTCATAGATCATCTTCCTCAAATATCTTCTTTTTTAAAACTTTTTTTTTGGAAATCTCTTTGAAAAAATGTACATGGGTTTTTGTCTGAAAAATAAGCATAACAACATAAAATATAAATAATACCAAAGATATTAAAACACTAGCTGTAACTATATTATGAGAAGGAGTTCACATAATTTTAAGTAAAGTAGGTATTATTATCACAAAAGCTGTTGCCAATAATATCAAAGTATAACTTTCCGAACTATCTTCATTATGCTTTTGCTGTTTCCAAACTAATCATCAAATAAATAAAGATAATCAAAACAAAACATTTATATCTACAAGTACAGCTGATACAATACTGTTTTTTGCGACTTCTGCAGCTTGTGCATCTACTCAGTTTTTTAAAAGCATAAACAAAAGTAATATTTCTACTCAAACAGCAGCCATAGTTAATATAAGACTATCATAAGGCTGTGGAATTTTATCAGAAACAGATTCGGCTACCTCAGAAACAAGTATTGCAAGCAAACTGATAGCAATTCAACTGGCAAATGTAGCAATCAATGGATTATGAAAAGCAAAAGAAATTATAATAAAAATTATAGATACTGGAATTTCCCAATACTCTTTTAAAAGATTCAATTTAGAAATATTGGCGGGATAAGGAGACATTTTATTCAATTAAGAATTAATAATTTAAAATTAGGAATTTTATTATAGTTATTTTCGATCCTATTCAAGGACACAAACAACAAAACTATGAGATGTAATATAATTAATTTGTCACTAGTTTCAATAGATGTTTAGTCAAATGCTCCAAAGATGTAAATAATCATCAGAAATTATTTTATTATATATGTTGTCTCAAACTATCGGATATCATATACTTGATAAATGAACTCTAATCTGGTGTCTTACTCACTGTTTAATTGTAATCTGCAATGTTGATCTATTTTTATTTTCATCATAATATAGTTTTTCTATATCAGTCTGCTGTAAATGTTTTTCTCCTCTACCTTTGGATAAATCTTTATCATTTTTTATTACAACCATCCTATCATTAAGTTGAATATGATGCATTATCGGAAAATCTATGATTATATTGTCATACCTAAAGTTTCATACAACATCAGCTATATATATTTTGTTTACTTTTCAGTCTGTCTGCCAAGTTTTAAAATTATTGTAAACATAAAAATTTTTCCCAAAATAAAGAAGTCATCCTGTATCATTATCCAATCTATTTAAAAGTCAGTATTCATTATTTTTCCCAAATATTTCATTTAGATAATAAACTATTCAAAGAATTTTACTATTGACTTTTACATCTCAAATAAGTATTTTATCAAACAACTCCAAAAATGATTGACTAGTTCAATAAGTCGTTGCTAATCAATGACTTTTCCAAAAATAATAAAAATTATTGTCTTCATAAAAGGTAAATTCCATAATAACAGTTACAAAATGTATTTAAATAATACTATAAATAACCAAAAATATCATATAATCAATTAAAATGACAAAATTAGACGTATTAACTCCCCAAGAAGAACATACTTGAATAACAACCATAGTGTCAAGACAAACAATAGCTATATCTTTAATCTTTGATAAAGTAGAGAAATATTTAAAAGATGAATGATTCATAGAAAATATTGTAGGAGCTTATAAAGAATGAAATATTACAATGAAATTATTGGCAGAATTATTTTTACCCGAAGAGTTTTAAAAAAGCTCTAATGTAGCCGAAGCTATAATTAAACATATAATTAAAAAAAGGATTCCTAACGATGAAAGAAAAAAACTTATAGCATTAAATAACAGTAGAAAAAATAGTCAAAAACAATCTAGTCTTTGAAAAAAATGATGAAAAGCATGTGCTGAAAAAAATCCTATGACTAGAAAGCGTGCTCATGAAATTTGCATCAAAAGATGACAAACTCCTTGGCAAGACAGTGAAATAAATAGATTAATTGAACTTAGAGATATTTTTTTACTAAGTCGAAGTAAAATTGCCAATAAATTAAATGAAGAATTTTGGAAAGATGAATGATGAGAAATTCAAAATATAAGAACAGGGAATTCAACAAGTAATGCTTACAAAAAAAGCAGCAATAAATGCTGCCGTATAAATTACTTTAATAGTTCTATTAATTTGGTTTCCGTAGTAGGTTGTCTCAACATTCTAGGCACTGGTCTTTTATCATCTCAATACTCGCTACCCTTTAGATAATGATGAATATTTTTTTCATTCAGATATCAAGTTACTCTAGTCCAATACCATAACTGCTCAGATCATTGTCAAAATCATATTTTACCAGACTCTGAAGATCAATATTGCTTAAATTGTTCTATCAATCTTTCTTGAACTTCCAAAGACCATCCCTCATTAGCTCAAACAGTTCTAACTTTACTAGTAAACTTATCTATATCAAGATTAGAAATACTTATCTTACTTAGATACTTTGGATTAAATATTTCTGGAAAATCAAAATTAATCTCAAATCATTCATAAATAAAAGGGAGAACTCTCTCTAATATAATAAATATTTTATATGCATCCAAACGCTTAAATTTATTATGTAAAGCTTCAGATACTCAACTACGAAGTCTATCTAATTCAGATTTTGAACATGTAGAAGTTAACAATGCTATACTCATTACCTCTTCATTCCAAGACCAATGAGCATTTAAATCTTCTAATATTGAATTCACTTTTAAAGATCAATCCTGATTTTGATATTGAATCAATTTTCAATTGTCAATTACATACTCTTGATAGAGTTTATTCGGGAAATTTAACCACATATTTGCATCCCATTCATGAAATAATTTCAAATTTTTATCTACTTGTGATAAAATAATATTTAAGGACTTATCTTCTCATGCTAACCAAGATCCCTGAGAAATATTATCAACAATTTCTCTCAATCCATTAACAAAATCTAAGGAATCTTTATCTGACTCATAAATATCTACTATTAATAATATCCTAACCAATATATCTTCAACATAAGAACACACTCAAACTATGCTTTTATCTCAATAATTCTCAAAATTATCTATAATTTGTTTTAGTTGATTAATGTATTCTGTCCTTTTTTCTAATCATAAATGTCTGGAATAACTATTAAAATAAAATTTAACTGGATCAAATTCTCAATCTTTATCTGTACAACTATTCCAGTTTGTTGGACTAGGGTAATATATATCGATAGCATTTCTAAAAACCAAATTCCAATTAACTGCGTTTCATATTTTATTTCATGGTAATAGTTCTCATTGATTGAATTGAATATCTAGATCAAAACCTCTATCAACTCTTGTTATAGACATATTTAGACTCATTATTAATAATATAAATTTAACAATCTATATATTTATTTTATACAATATGTCAATATCTTTATTAAGATAAAAAAGCAGCAATAAATGCTGCCTTAAAGTTTTAACATAAGATTATTTAAAATCTATTTTCCTACTATCAGAACTTCACATAATATCAAACTGACCAAATAAGTTATTTACATTATAAATCACATCTCACAAATAACCTACTCTAAAATTCAAACCTGCAAAACTCCATTGATTGATATAACCATCATAACTATAATTCGTATCTTTTAATAGTATATCTTTATAATCTTCTGAATATATTTCCTTTATACCTAAGCTTGTATCAATATTATATCATTTAACTCAAGCAAAATCTGTTTCATACGTAGTTACTGGATAACAATTTCTTTTGGCTTCTTTTCAGTTCTTATCATAGTAAACATTACAGTTTTGTAGTTCTAGGTTCCTTTGTAGTATCAAAGGTAGGTACAGACTTTTCCTATTCTTATCCCAAACAAACATTCTAGGATTTTCCAAAGATTCAGAATAACTTCACTGTCATCATAAAGTTTTCGTAAATACCTGTTCAACGCTTACAAAATCATTATTTATATTATTATAGTCTATTTTATATAAATCTAATTTTATACCTGAATTCACAGTACCTCCCCAACTTCAAGTTCAAGTATCATATCAAAGTCATATCAAATATTGTACTCAATTAGATTCATCTCCATAAGGATGTAGATAAGTACTATATCATGGAATTTTTAACTCTCAGATTATTTTAGGATTTTTCTGGTCCTTCAAATCAACTACAAATAATGGATCTATTTGCTGAAATGTTACTAGGTATAACTTATCTCAGATATATCTAGCTGATTTAAATTGTTCTCAAGGCTCAATATTCTTCAAAGAACCGTATAATTTCAAATTCTTATCTAATGTAAATAAGTTTGTAGAAACCTTTTCATCCCAAGATTGAGTAATTATATTAAAGTTTCAACTATCATCTTCATTCATACTATATTGGTTCAATGGAGTTCAAGGAATAACCGAAGAATTTACATATGACAATTCACTACCTAATTTGAACTTATGAACTAAACTATTCTCTCATCATCTAAACCATGGCATCATACACATAGCTCAAACAGGACACCTAAAGTTATATCAAACATAAAAATTATTAGCTAAATATATAGAATCTTTTGATACATACATTTGTCATAAAGAACCAAAAACAACCTTTGTATCTATTTTCTTAGAAGTGTCGTCAATATCTATTGTAGAAATAATTCAAAACTCTGGGGTTATACGATATTTTTTCATAGACTCACTATCTGGAAGAATATAATAAATATCATTGCAATCTACACTATTTGCACTTACAGAATAAGAATATTTCTTACCTCAAACCTTTAATGATTGTTTTTTAATATCTGTTGTATAAGAAACATCAATTTCTGTTGGAGTCAAATCTTTAGATTTTATATCAACAGATTTAGATGAATTTTTCTCCATCAAAGGATATATAGGCCCCCAATTTATATAAGACCTAGAAACTATATAAAGTTTATTTTCTATAAGCCTAGAATCAAAATAATAACCATCAATCGCATTTATTTTCAAAAGCTTTAGATTATTTATATCAGAAATATCATAAGTGATAACCATTGTTTTATTTGATCTATCAAGCAAAGATTGAACATATTTACTCATATATTTTGTTGATATTATCACAAGTTTTGTATCTTTTACATAGATTTGTGTATTTTGAAAGTCAGTAGGTAAAGATATAGTTTTCAATATATCAGCACTATCTAAGTTTATAGAAGAACTATTTATATCTAACGGAGAGTTTATTACATATATTTTATTTTGTTTTTGATTAAAGTAAAAAACATATTCACCATTAGTTTTCAATATATCAGACTCATCTACTCAATCAACTTGAGTATTTGTTTTTGAATAATCTGTTGTAGATGATATAACAGTTGAAGACTGCTTAGCAATAGCTCAACCTGCTAAAGAACTAACGGCCATATCAGCCTCCATCAAAACTCATCACTTAAAACCATAGTATCATCCATAAATATTATCCCATGAATTTTTTATAAAGTCTTCCATTATAGTTTCAAAATTATTACAACTTTTAATTTGTTTAAATTTTATTTCTTGAGAAAGATCTTTAATTTCTTGAGATTCTTGCCCACTTAAACTATCTATAATTTGTGTATCATTTAAATCATCTGCTCTACTAAAAGACAAGTTTATAAAAAGCAACGCTACTACTCACAAACATAGTCAAACTAAAATATTCTTTTTCATTTTAATGTATTTTATTAGATAAATTTTGTATAAAGCATAATCTTATTAAGATATGTTTTCAATATATTATACGAATTTTAAAAATAAAAGTGACAATAAAAAAACCCGCATTATAGCGGGTAATCAAATTAAGACATTTCAATTATGCATTTGCTGGCTTTTCTGCTCATTTTGCCAAGTTGGATACTCTATCACTTTCCATACTTGCAACATCTTGTCAAATTGCCTCTATTCAAACTTGAATCTTATTAGAAATAAGTTTAACTAAGTCCTTAGTAGGCAACTGTTGATCTCAAAGTTTATCAAATATCTCTTTAGAATCTTTTTTTGCTGAAACAAATCAAATCCAGCTAAGTAAATCTTGTTGCTCCAAATTTAATCAAGCAGCTTGCAACTTAGACTGAAAATCTTTAACAGCCTCATCATAATTTGAAGCATTAAGATTTTTATATTTAGGATCTTTTAATAACTCATCTACAACTTGTGTTGATGTTCAATTTAATTCTAATCATTGTTTTAAACCTCTAAGATATTTTAAAACAACATTGTCTGAAGTTTCAAATCTAGCACTGATCTGAAAAGTTCAAATATTTGATTGCTTTGATGCACCATTAGGATCTGGATTTGTCATACCAAAATTCCATCATCATTCATGTTTTGCTAGATTAGCAACTCTAGTAAGGAATACTGGAGATTTATTAGCCAACTTAAATGCTAAGTTTGTTCAGTCTCAGTCACCAAATACATTCCTAAAGTATAATTGAGATTCCTCATAGCTTAAAGAACTAATATCCTTATCTTTAATAGGTGATAGATCAACTTTTCATTTAAATGATTTGTTCAATCTTTTTCACCTTTTTGTTGCTGAATCAACCTTTCAAACAAAATCTCAACCTGCTTCTTCTTCAAACTCCTCAAAAGAGCCCCAACCAAGCAATTTAAATATAAATCAAAATATTTTCATAAAAGATTCTCCGAATCCGAAAGCAGAAAGCATTTCTTTTACACTAATAATAGTATCTGCATTTTTCTTCATCATATCTCTTCATTTTTCTTTTGCAGTATTTAATGTACTCATAATATTACTTGCCATATCTCATCATGCACTTACCGATTTTATTGATTTTTCATCCATTCATTTAGCATATTTTTCTGCTATTCAGATCAACTCCTTCTGATCTTTATCGGTTAATCAAGCAAACTTAGTACTCTTTTGCGAATCTTTTAGTTTTTTAATTAGCTCTTCTTTAGATATTTTAGCATATATGAAATCTTTCATAACTTCTTGATATTTCAAAGGATTTGTAAGTAACTCATTTCATTCTCCATTATTAATAATATCTTTTACTTCCTGACTACCCAATATATTATAAAAATCAGCTGTCCTATCTACCAATTTAAATTGTGTTTTATCAGCCATAGTCATCATCATCTGTGTAAATATAGTTGTAGGATCGTTTGGATCTATGTTTTTTAGTCTAGTAAAAAATGCTGCTTGTAAAGATTCTCATCCTATCTGACTAAACATATTCATAATAGCAAAGCCACTACCAGTAGCCATATTTCTAACTACATCTTTCGAAAGATATGACATCTGAGTTCATAAATACATATTCCAAACATTATCTATCTTATCGCAAAATTCATAAAATTTTTCTTTTCATCAAAGTACTTTTGAAAATTTAGATTCCATCTGTGTTCATGACAAAACTTGTTTAGAAGTAACATTTTCCTTTGCTTGTTCTTTTAAGAAATTTTTTAAATCTTGTCTTGTTCATTCTCATGCAAGAATAATTTCTAAACTTTGAAGCTCATTTAAAGTTAAGATAATAGTTCATAAAGTAGATATATCTTTTTTAGCTTCTAATTCTCTAACATCTTCAATCAATGCCAATACGTTATTTAATGGGATTTTTTTCTCAATCTTAAAAGATTTTCAATCTACATCTATAGGTTGTCAAAGTAATAATGACTTTACAAAATCAACTCACATAGATTTTTTAAGTAGTTTAAGTCAGTCAAAAAGATCTTTCTTTTTTTCCTTAGGTAATTCTTTAAACTCTGGGTAATTACAGAAAATCTTAGAAAGTTGTTCATCTGTTATCTCAGAAGATGCTAAAACATCTTGTTTTAATCATTTAATTTCTTGTGATATAGACTCATCTACTTTACATTCTTGTGATTCAAATCTTTGCGTAGCTCTTTCTAATTGTTCACTCATTCTTTTTATTTTTATTTGAATAAATAATACTTAATTTTAATCAAAAAAAAAATCCTGTCAAATTTATGACAAGATTTATATCCATAATAATACTATAAAAAGTTCTTTATATCATTCCAATTTTCTTGTGGAGTTTTTGATGCATCTACTCTTATTACATTTCACATTTTAGTAAAGTAATCAATTACCGGCATAGTTTCTTCATAGAAAATTTCAATTCTTTTCTTTATTGCCTCAGGCTTATCGTCTTCACGTTGAATGAGATTACCACCACATTTATCACAAATAGTTATTCACTCGGATATATTATGAATTGATCAACATTTTTCACAAAGTCTTCTAGATGAAATTCTTTGAATAGCAATATCTTGAGAAAGATCTAAAAATATAACTATAAAATCTCTTTTGTACCTTTGCATTCTATCAAGAAAGGTATACATTTGACTAATTGTCCTTGGAAAACCATCCAACAACATAAGTTCCTCATGCTGCAAAGTAATCATATAAGCATCAAATAATGCATTAACAAAACTATAATGTACTACTCAACCATTATCTATGATACCTCTTACATAATTTCATAAAACATTATTTGTAGTTTTTAACGTTCTAAGTATATTACCCATTTCAAAATGAGAATAGTTAGAATTTGACTCTAGTATAAATTTAGCTTGTGTAGATTTTCATGATCATTGAACTCAGAATAAGATTATGTCTTTCATATATAATATCTGAACAAATAAAAAAAGCCGCATAGCGGCTTAATAATAGGAAATAATAAGAAAATATCAATATAATAATCAAAAATAATTATCTCTTTGACCATTGTGGAGCTTTTCTAGCTTTTTTCAATCATGGTTTCATTCTTTCTTTTTTTCTAGGATCTCTTTTCAAAAGACCAAAAGGTTTCAAAGTAAGTCTATATTCAGGATTATATTCAACTAATGCTCTTGTAAGTCATAATCTAATAGATTCAGCCTGTCATCTAAGACCACCTCATCTAACTACGATTTCAGCATCAAAGCTATTTATTGAATT
>Ga0172367_10007895_pt1 | contig 12041 bp, 10 predicted proteins | sample Lak10m_FD_114542 | JGI IMG/M metagenome (GOLD analysis project Ga0172367, IMG submission 114542) | Freshwater microbial communities from Kabuno Bay, South-Kivu, Congo - kab_022012_10m | ecosystem: Environmental > Aquatic > Freshwater > Lake | place: Democratic Republic of the Congo: South-Kivu...
GAAAATGGAGTTCTTCGCGAGGCATCATCGCCGGAGGCGCTTGCAGCAGCAACGACAGGTCTTCCAGGGACGCAGGCTGGAGTGCTCGTCGGTGGCCGTACTACCGTCGAAGATGCCTATGCATATGCGAAATTCGCTCGCGTTGCACTTGGTACCAATAATGTTGATTTCCGTTCTCGACCACATTCGGATGAAGAGCGCGAGTTTCTAGCCGCTTTTGTCGCTGGCTCCAAAGTTCGTTATAGCGATATTGATGTAGCCGATCATGTGGTTCTTGTGGGCTTTGAGCCTGAAGAGGAATCGCCAATTGTTTTCTTACGTATTCGTAAGCAGGTTCGTGAGCGAGGATTGGCAGTGACTGCTATCTCTTCTTGGAACACGCGCGGATTTAAGAAACTAGGCGCCAAGTATGTTGGTGTGGTTCCAGGTGGCGAAGCGAACGCAATTTCTGCCCTTACTCTCACCAATCAATCAGTGATTGTTGTTGGCGAAAGGCTCTCCGAAAGTACCGGCGCTTTGAGCGCGGTAGCCGAGATTGCGAGTAAGAGTGGAGCAAAGATTGCATGGGTTCCCCGTCGCGCAGGTGAACGTGGTGCGCTTGAAGCCGGTGCGATTGGAAATCTTCTTCCTGGCGCTCGTCCTGTTGCAGATGCGGCAGCTCGAGTTGATGTCGCAGCGGCATGGTCAGTCGATTCACTTCCTGCGACGATTGGCTTAGATAGTAAAGCGATACTTGCCGCAGCGGCAAAGGGAGAGATTCAAGCCCTCGTTGTTGGTGGAGTAGATCCCTTTGATATGCATGACCCTGATTTTGCTGGTTTGGATAGCCCATTCCTGCTCTCACTAGAGATGCGACCAAGTGCAATCACTGAACGAGCTGATGTCGTGCTACCTGTTGCTTCAGTAGTCGAAAAATCTGGTTCATTCATGTCATGGGAAGGGCGAACTCGAACTTTCGAGCAAGCGCTCCCCGAGAGCGTCTATCAGAGTGATTTATACCTGCTTTCATTGATTGCAGATTCCCTCGGCGCTCCGCTTGGATTCAACACTGTTCGCGGTGCAGCACGCGAGTTTGGAACGCTTGCCAACTGGGATGGCGCTCGTCCGACTTTCAGTGGAAAGAACGCCTCTGCTTCCGCTACAACGACCGTTCTTGCATCATGGCGGCAATTGCTTGATAACGGTTCGCTCCAGATAAATGAGCCAAATCTTTCAGGAACTGCTCGAAAGGCCGTCGCACGCATTAATGCGAAATTTGCAGAATCGCTCGGTGTTGCAGATGGGGATCTGGTCACAGTTTCAACAGACCATGGTGCCCTTTCGCTCAATGTAGAAATCAGTGATGTCGTAGACAACGTCGTCTGGTTGCCACGCAACGCTGTGGCTTCACAATCGCTTCGAATGCTTGGTGCACTCAACGGCGCCGAAGTGAAAGTACGTAAGGGGCTCTGAGGATATATGGATAGCATGCGCGAGATAATCCTTGACGACCCAGGTTGGTTGATTGCAGTCAAAGCTCTTCTAGTATTTGTCTTCTGCGTGGTCTGTACATTGATGGCGATTTGGTTCGAGCGGAGAATTGTTGCGCGAATGCAATTGCGCCTTGGCCCTAATCGAGTGGGTAAGTTTGGTTTGTTGCAGAGCCTTGCCGATGGCGTCAAACTCGCTCTCAAGGAAGATGTCATTCCTGCGGCGGCCGATAAATTGGTCTTCATAATCGCGCCAATAATTAGCGCAACTACTTGCTTCATGGCCTTTGCGGTCATTCCGATGAGCGGCCCGGTAACAATGTTTGGTCAAGAGACCGCATTTCAACTTACTGATATCCCCGTTGGCGTCCTTTATATCCTCTCGGTTGCCTCAGTAGGCGTCTATGGAATTGTCCTTGCCGGTTGGTCGTCGGGTTCGACCTATCCCTTATTAGGTGGGCTTCGCTCGAGCGCTCAAGTGATCTCATATGAAATTGCAATGGGGCTCTCGCTAGTTGCCGTCTTCCTATATGCAGGTTCTATGTCAACAATCGACATCGTCGATGCCCAAGATCAATTCTGGTACGCGATTGTGCTCTTCCCTTCCTTCATCATCTATGCAATATCGATGGTGGGTGAGACTAATCGAGCGCCATTTGATTTGGCAGAGGCCGAAGGAGAACTCGTCGGCGGTTTCCACACTGAGTACTCTTCGCTGAAGTTCGCACTCTTCTTCTTAGCAGAGTATGTGAACATCGTGGGCGTATCAGCACTTGCGACCACGCTCTTCCTCGGTGGTTACAACGCCCCTCCTGGTCTGGGCTTCACCGAAAGTTGGCTCGGAGGTTGGTTTACTTTCATTTGGTTCTTCATCAAGGTCACACTCTTTTTCTTTGTCTTCGTCTGGTTGCGCGGAACGCTTCCACGACTTCGCTACGACCAATTCATGCAATTTGGGTGGAAGGTTCTCATACCTGCAAACGTCGCATGGATCATGGTGGTCGCTGTGCTTCGTTACTTCACTCTCAACGGCGCATCGCGCACATCAATTCTGATTTTCGGAGGGGCTGTCCTATTAATCTTCCTCATCGGTAGTTCGCTCTATGAACGAGCTAAAGCCAAAAAAATCGAAATCGAGCAATCAAGCGTTGATGCTCCGGCACCATTCCCAGTACCTGAACTTCCCATGAAGATCTCTACCTTTACCGTACCGAGAGCGGAGCGCGAACGTGAGTGAATTAGAGCCTAAGCGCGCAATAGATGGCGCTGCCGAAGAATCCATCCATATCCCAATCGATGGTCCAGCCCCGTTGCTCGCACAATTGAAGGGATTCTGGGTTACCTTCACCGCGCAATTTAAGAAGGTCACCACCGTTCAATATCCGGAGGTTAAGGAAGCTACCGCGCCGCGATTTCATGGCCGACATCAACTGAATCGTCATCCTGATGGTCTTGAGAAGTGCATCGGGTGTGAACTCTGCGCGTGGGCATGCCCTGCAGATGCAATTTATGTCGAAGGAGCGGATAACTCGGATGAACAGCGCTACTCACCGGGTGAGCGCTATGGAAAGGTCTACCAAATCAATTACCTCCGCTGCATCTTCTGCGGATTATGTATTGAGGCCTGTCCTACTCGTGCACTCACGATGACGAATGAATATGAATTAGCAGATGATTCCCGGAAGAAGTTAATTTTCGAGAAGGAAGATCTCCTTGCTCCGCTTCGAAGTGGCATGCTGCCAGCGCCACATCCTTATTATCCTGGAACCGATGATCAGGATTACTATCACGGCCGAGTAACGCAGGCGCATCCCTCACAGGAGCAAAAGTGAATCTAGCGGCCATTATTGAGAATCAAACTGAAATTCCTGAAGCAGTGCTTTTCTTCATACTCTCTCCAATCATGGTGCTTTCTGCGCTTGGGATGCTGGTGGTAAAGAAAGCGGTTCACTCTGCACTTTTGCTAGCAGTTGTCATGATCGGGCTAGCCATCTTCTACATTGCAAATCAAGCGCCATTCTTAGGCATCGTTCAAATAGTCGTGTATACCGGCGCTGTCATGATGCTCTTCCTCTTCATTCTGATGCTGGTGGGAGTTGACTCATCGGATTCTCTCGAAGAAACAATCCGTGGGCAGCGAATTGGCGCCATCCTCGGCTCACTTGGCGTGGGGTTCCTTTTGATATCGCTACTCAGTCGCGCAGATTTGGGTCGACCTTACTCTGGTCTTGATCTGGTGAATGTTGAGGGCAATGTGCAGGCAATTGCCAATACGTTATTTACTCGATATGTATGGGCATTTGAGGTTATTTCAGCCCTTCTCATTACAGCGGCGCTTGGGGCGATGGTCTTGGCTCATCGCGAGCGACTTCTTCCGCGTAAGAGTCAACGGGAATTAGCTGCAGAGCGCGTTCGACAGAGCGCAGTTCCGGTAGCTGGATTACCTGGCCCTGGAACCTACGCGCAACATAACGCCGTTGATATTCCAGCCCTTCTTCCCGATGGCACTCCGGCAGATTCATCTGTCTCCAAGGTCATCGCTGCTCGCGGTGAATTGGCTAACCCGAACACCTTCCGGATGAATGAGAAGAATAATGAGAAGAATGAAGAGAGGCAGGAGTAAATCATGTCTCTGGATTACTACCTCTACCTCTCAGCCTTGCTATTCACGATTGGTGCAGCGGGTGTGCTGATTCGCCGTAATGCAATCGTCGTCTTTATGTGCATCGAGCTGATGTTGAATGCATCCAACCTTGCCTTCGTCACCTTTGCTCGTATGAATGGGTCAATTGATGGACAAATCTTTGCCTTCTTCACCATGGTTGTTGCCGCTTGTGAGGTAGTTGTTGGTTTGGCAATCATTGTCACTATCTATCGCTCACGTCGCTCGGCCTCTGTTGATGATGCACGATTGTTGAAGCTCTAATGAACGAAACTTCACAGATGCTCGTTTTCCTAATTGCCATCCCACTTTTTAGCGCTGCACTATTGCTTTTGGGTGGACGGGCTTTGGACAAAGTTGGCCACATCGTGGGCACTCTTGCCTCAACAGCAGCTTTTGCCGTAGGTGTCATCGAATTCTTGGCAATGCTTGGACGGGCGCCAGAAAGTCGTGCGATAACTCAACCACTATTTACCTGGATTGAAGTAGGAAATTTCAATGTGGGTGCCACATTGTTATTGGATCAACTTTCAGTCTGTTTCGTGCTTTTGATCACTGGAGTCGGAACGCTCATTCACATCTACTCGATTGCATACATGTCGCACGATAAGGATCGCCGTAGATTCTTTGCCTATCTCAATCTCTTTATCGCTGCAATGCTCTTACTTGTATTAGGTGATTCGTACCTAAGTTTGTATGTCGGCTGGGAAGGCGTTGGTCTTGCCTCCTACTTGCTTATTGGCTTCTGGAATCAGAAACCGACCTATGCAACCGCAGCCAAGAAAGCATTTATCGCAAACCGAGTCGGTGATGTGGGACTCTCCTTGGCGGTCATGATTGCCTTTGTGCAATTTGGTTCGGTCTCATTTAGCGGGGTTGCAGAGGGCGTTGAGGCTGGTCAGGCCAGCTCTCTGGCGCTCAATTGTCTTGGCCTTGCGCTCTTGCTCGCTGCAGTTGGTAAGTCGGCGCAATTCCCACTTCAAGCATGGTTGGGAGATGCGATGGCAGGCCCAACGCCTGTTTCCGCACTTATTCACGCAGCGACAATGGTTACTGCCGGCGTATATCTCATCTCTCGATCACATTTCGTCTTTGATGCAGCATCTGTTGCCCAACTATTCGTTGTAATCGTTGGCGCTATCACGCTCCTCTTCGGCGCAATCATCGGTATGGCAAAAGATGACATTAAGAAGGCACTGGCCGCCTCGACGATGTCACAAATCGGCTACATGATCCTCGCAACTGGACTAGGCCCGGTTGGGTATGCCTTCGCAATGATGCACCTTTTAACCCATGGTTTCTTCAAAGCAGGGATGTTCCTCGGTGCAGGATCAGTCATGCATGGAATGAATGATGAAGTTGATATGCGGAAATATGGTGGGTTACGAAAGTACATGCCCATCACCTTCGCAACTTTCGGACTTGGATATCTTGCAATCATTGGCGTACCGCCATTTGCCGGTTTCTATTCCAAAGATAAAATCATCGAAATCGCGCTCGATGCTGGTGGTGCCAAAGGAATCATCTTGGGCTCAATTACCTTGCTCGGTGCAGCAATCACCGCTTTCTACATGTCACGAGTGATGTTGATGACCTTCTTCGGTGCAAAACGTTGGGAGGCCGGCGCACACCCCCACGAATCTCCCGCTCTCATGACCATTCCCATGATTCTGCTTGCAATTGGATCTGTCAGTGCAGGATTCATCTTCAATATGGGTGATCGCTTCATCAACTTCCTTGCGCCACTCTTTCATGCGGGAGATTCAGGGCATTCAGGTCACGGTGAAAAGGAGCATCTCCTACCGCCAATAGTGGTATCAGCGCTCGCGCTGACCGCTGTGGCAATCGGAGTGTCGATTGCGATTGCTAAATATGGGCGAGGTAAGGCAATTCCTGCGGTAGCGCCAAGTGATGTTTCACTATGGACTAAGGTCGCGCGACGGGATCTTCTGCAAGATGAGTTCAACGAAACGCTCTTCATGCGCCCTGGCCAAGAGCTGACTAAAGCGTTAGCAGTCATCGACGAGAAGGTAATAGATGGCGCAGTTCGGGGAGTAGGTTCGATAACCCTTGATGTTGCATCCGGCGTTCGAAAGACGCAGACTGGATTTGTTCGCTCCTATGCCCTTTGGATAATTGTTGGTGCAGTGGGAATTCTTGGAGCGATTGCGTTGATGTCACTATGAATTGGTTGACGATTCTTGGTTTATTGCCGCTCGTTGGGAGCGCAGCAGTATTCCTCTTGCCACGAGAGAGAGCGGCACTGGCGAAGCAGTTGGCCCTTGGCATCTCATCACTTGTTGCAGTCGCTGGCCTTGTAATGGCCACATCTTTTGATCGAGGAGCCAGTGGATTCCAGTTCGTCGAGAAATACTCATGGATTCCCGCGTTCGGCATCAATTATGGATTAGGCGTTGATGGAATGGCGCTCCTTCTTATCTTGCTTGCGCTCATTCTTACTCCCGTTGTAATTCTGGCTTGCTGGAACGAGGCTGAAGGTGGCCGCTGGAGCGTGAAAACCTTCTTCGCACTCTTACTCATTCTCGAAACTATGATGATTGGTGTCTTTGCTGCAACTGACATATTCCTCTTCTATCTATTTTTTGAGGCAATGCTGATTCCGGTTTATTTCCTCATTGGTGGATATGGAAGTGGAGAACGTGCAGCTGCGGCAGTGAAATTCCTGCTCTATTCGCTCTTCGGTGGTTTGTTGATGCTAGCCTCAATTATCGGTCTCTATGTCGTTAGCGGTGATCAACTAGGCGCAGCAACATTTGATGTCAGTGAGTTGCAGAAACTAAGCTTAAATAATCAGACCGAATTACTCCTCTTCCTTGGTTTCTTCATCGCATTCGCAATCAAAGCACCACTATGGCCATTCCATACCTGGCTGCCGGATGCAGCAAAGGCAGCGACTCCTGGAACCTCTGTGCTCTTGCTCGGAGTCCTCGATAAAGTCGGTACTTACGGAATGATTCGCTTCTGTCTCTCACTCTTCCCTGATGCATCCAAGCAACTTGGACCAACAATCATTGTTCTCTCGTTAATCTCTATCTTCTATGGTGCATTCCTTGCAATATGGCAGAGCAATGGAGATATCAAGAGATTGATTTCTTACACTTCAATTTCACACTTCGGATTCATCACCTTAGGTATCTTCGCATTCACCGCTCAAGGTCAATCTGGATCGATTCTTTATATGGTCAACCATGGATTCTCGACCGCTGCGCTGTTTTTGATTGCGGGTTGGATGATTGCACGGCGAAACTCCTCCAAAGTTGCCGATTTTGGAGGGCTACAACGAGTTACTCCGCTACTTGCATGGACCTTCTTTATTGCGGGCCTCTCAAGTTTGGCGCTGCCTGGCCTCTCATCGTTCGTCAGTGAATTCTTAGTTCTGGTAGGGACCTTCGTTCGATATCCAGTAGCAGCGGTTATTGGAACCCTTGGAATCATCCTGGCTGCGCTATATATCTTGATTCCCGTCCAACGTGCGTTCCATGGACCGGTTCTTCCAGGAAATGAGAATCTCAAAGACCTCAATCTCCGCGAGAAGATCGCCATTGCACCCGTAATTGCGCTCATCATCGCATTCGGTTTCTTCCCGCAGGTTCTACTAAATGTCATCAATCCTGGTGCGCAAGCATCTGTTGCCGCGCTCAATATTGAGGGAGATAAATAATGCCAGCTCCGAAAATTGAGTATGCAGTTCTTGCGCCAGTCTTAATTCTGCTAGCAGCCGGCGTGATTGCTGTACTTGTTGAGGCATTTGTCTCGCGTAAGTATCGCTATGTTATTCAGACAACGTTGTCATTTTCGGCAATTGGTTTAGGAATCCTCTCGGTAGCGCTGAACAAGGAGGTTTCAGGGCGATTTGCAGAAGGATCTGTCGCAGTCGATGGCGTCACGGTTGTCCTTCAAGGAACAATCTTGGTCTTCTCTCTTCTTGGATTACTTCTCATTGCAGAACGTGGTTTTCAATCATTTACTGCTCAAGCATCAACTCTTCCCGGCTCAGCAGATGAGCAACGCGCCCTTGCATCAGGATTACAACAAACCGAAGTCTTTCCGCTCACCCTCTTTGCGATAGGTGGAGCGCTGCTCTTCCCGGCAGCAAACGACTTAATCACTCTTTTTGTGGCGTTGGAAGTCCTCTCACTGCCGTTGTATTTGATGGCAGGGCTCTCACAGCGCCGTCGATTACTTTCGCAAGAGGCGGCTTTGAAATATTTCCTTCTCGGCGCCTTCTCTTCTGCTTTCTTCCTCTTCGGCTCGGCCTTCCTTTTTGGCTACGCCGGCACAACTACCTTCGAAGGAATCAAGAATCAAATCAGCGTCGCTCCTGGTAATGACCTCTTCCTCTTGGTGGGCTTGGCGACCCTGACCGTCGGTTTACTCTTCAAGGTTTCAGCAGCGCCATTCCACTCATGGACCCCTGATGTGTACCAGGGTGCTCCAACTCCCGTCACAGCCTTCATGGCAGCAGTGACGAAAGTGGCCGCATTCGGCGCCTTCTTGAGGATCTTCTACGCGACTATTGGCGGAATGGTCTGGACCTGGCGCCCGATCATTATCGTGGTCTCGATTCTCACAATGGCAATCGGCACCATCGTGGCAATCGCGCAGAGAGATGTAAAACGAGTACTCGCATATTCAGCTATTGCTCACTCAGGATTTTTGCTCACTGGAATCGTCGCTTTCAATAAATCTGGAGTCGAAGCGACTTTGCTTTACTTAGCAACGTATGGTTTTACCACACTTGGAACCTTCGCAATTGTCACGCTGGTCCGTGATGCAGGTGGCGAAGTGACTGACCTTAATCGATGGAGCGGATTGGGTAAGCGTTCACCATTGATTGCCGCAATTTTTACCCTCTTCTTGTTAGCGCTAGCGGGAATTCCACTTACCTCAGGATTCGTCGGTAAGTTCGCAATTTTCTCAGCTGCGTATGAGAGTGGAAATATCTCGGTGGTTATTGCAGGTGTGCTTGCCTCTGCGATTGCCGCCTTCTTCTACATTCGAATCGTTGTTTTGATGTATTTCAACGATCCTCAAGAGGATGGCACATCCGTGATGATTCCTTCGCCAGTGACGGCAACAGCAATTGGAATCTGTGCTCTTGCTACTTTAATTTTAGGTATCTTCCCACAACCAGTAATCAACGTAATTGATTCACTGGCAATCTTTGTTGCCGGTTAAGAGGGTTTAATGGTCACTCTGCCATCTCTTTCAGCAGAGGTTGAGCGCGACTTAACTGCTCGAATGAAAGCGGTTGAGGAATTTCTCTATGACCACGCTGCTGGCACGCTCCCTTTTGCTACTGAGACTTCACGACATTTGATCTCTGCAGGCGGAAAGAGATTTCGTCCATTACTTACCTTATTGGCATCAAATTACGGTGATCCAACGCGAGAAGAGATCATAAAAGCGGCGGTTGTCGTGGAATTAACCCATTTAGCCACTCTCTATCACGATGACGTTATGGATGAGGCGCCATTGCGTCGGGGGGTAGAGAGCGCCAACAAGCGCTGGGGAAATTCGGTCGCCATCTTGACTGGTGATTACCTCTTTGCGAAATCATCGTTATTGCTCGCCGATCTTGGTCCCGATGCGGTCCGCCATCAAGCGATGACATTTGAGCGATTGGTAATTGGTCAAATTATGGAGACCCAAGGGGCGCCAGTGGGCGAGGATGCCTTGGAGCACTATTTGCGAGTAGTTGCAGAAAAAACTGGTTCGCTCTTCGGTCTTTGTGCGCGTTATGGCGGATATTTATCTGGCGCCCACCCTGAGATAGTCGAGACGCTCGTGAGTTTTAGTGAGGAATTGGGGATTGCTTTTCAATTGGCTGACGATGTAATCGATATCGAAAGTTCATCTAACCAATCGGGCAAGACACCAGGAACCGATCTGCGTGAGGGAGTTCCTACGCTAGTCACCTTATTAGTTCAACGAATGGCTAAACCAGAAGATTCACGATTACTCGAATTACTCGCCGGCCCTATCACCAATGAAGACGATGTCACCTATGCACTCAATGAGTTACGAAGCCATCTGGCGCTCAGTGAGGCGAAGAAAATCACTATGCAGCACGCCGAGAGCGCACGGAAGAAATTGGCTACTTTGCCCCTGAATGGAACAACAGAGGGGCTCTTAACTATGTGTGACGCTCTTGTCTCCCGATCGTCCTGAGCGAACCATATCTGTAGCGAGAAAACTCAACGCCAACCAGATCGTTAAGAAGCCAATCCATCGCGAACCAGACATCTCTTCATGATTGATAAAGACACCCACCAGGAACATGACCGTTGGAGTGATGTACTGCATCAATCCCAATGTAGTTAAGGGCAGGCTCACAGCGGCATTGTTGAAGGCGAGAAGCGGCAAGACGGTCGCTAGCCCTGCGGTCGCTAATCCAATAGAGATCCATAGCCCGGAACCAAATTGAGCGCGCCCCTCAAACTCAAGGTTTACGAGAAAGATCAGAGCGGGGATTGCTGCAAAAATTGTCTCAATTGCTAAACCAGTAAGCGGATCAACATCCAATTTCTTCTTTATTACGCTGTACATACCCCAGGTACAGGCAAGGCCGAGTGCAATCAGAGGTAGTTGGCCGTAGTCATAGGTGAGCGCCCCCACCCCGATAGCGGCGATTGCAACGGCAATCCATTGCAGGAGTCGCATCCGTTCACGAAGGATGATTACCCCGAAAGCAACATTCATCAAAGGTGTGATGTAGTAGCCCAAGGATGATTCGACAATTCGATCAACTGTCACCGACCAGATGTAGATCGACCAATTCCCTGCCACGAGCCCAGCCGTCAGAGCGAGGAGGAAGAACATCCGGGGGGTGCGCAAGATTGCCACTGCGGATTTGAGTTGGTCTCTAAAGGCGAGTGCAAACCAACAGACGACGAGCGACCAAATAGCTCGGTGCGCGATAATCTCCCATGCGCTTGCAGCGCGCATCCATCCCCAATAGATGGGCAGTGCACCCCAGATGATGTATGCGAACAAGCCATAGATTAACCCGCTCTGATACTTGTTCACTTAAGTCCCTTTGTTAATCTGAGTTATCGGTAGTTAGTGAATTGAGGGGCAAAGTCCCAGCTCTCCGCTTTGACAAGGGCAATCGCCTCTTGCAGGTCATCTCTGCTCTTTGAAGAGACTCGGAGCTCTTCGCCTTGGATCTGAGTTTTCAAGGATTTCGGCCCGCTATCCCGAAGGAATTTGGCGAGCTTCTTGGCATTTTCAGTACTTATTCCCTCCTTGATTTTCACAGTGATTTTAAAAAGCTTTCCAGAAGGCTGTGGCTCACTTGGGTCGAGATGCTTGAGCGAGACGCCACGTTTTACACATTTCTCCTTGAAGACATCGAGCGCCGCCTTTGCTCGCTCTTCGCTTCCTGATTCGATTGCGACAATATCTGTGCCACTCATCGCAATCTTGGTTTCAGTTCCGCGGAAATCAAAGCGGGTACCAAGTTCTCGATCGGCTTGATTGAGAGCATTATCAAGCTCCATCCGATCTACCTTTGAGACTATGTCAAAACTTGAGTCGGCCATCTCTTCCTCCAATACCGGAAAGTCTATAGGCTTTTTCATATGGCTGTGACCCGCGCAGATGCAGTGCGTCTTGATAAGGAAGATGTTCTTGCTCACTTCGCATCACAATTTTTCGTTGCCGACCCAGAGGTTTGCTACCTTGACGGAAATTCACTTGGCAGATTGCCAAAGCAAACCCTAGTCGACATCAATTCATTTCTTACTAACGAGTGGGGAAGCAAAGTTGTCGATGGTTGGGCAGATTGGATAGATGAAGCGGAACTAACGGGGGACTTGATTGGAAAGAGCGCGCTAGGTGCTGCACCAGGGCAGGTACTAGCATGCGATACCACTTCAGTTAATCTC
>Ga0172367_10007896_pt1 | contig 12041 bp, 11 predicted proteins | sample Lak10m_FD_114542 | JGI IMG/M metagenome (GOLD analysis project Ga0172367, IMG submission 114542) | Freshwater microbial communities from Kabuno Bay, South-Kivu, Congo - kab_022012_10m | ecosystem: Environmental > Aquatic > Freshwater > Lake | place: Democratic Republic of the Congo: South-Kivu...
CGAATTGCTCGAACAGATCGTTGAAGGCCGGCAAGGTCCACACCGAATGGCCGCGTGGATCGTGGCTCGACGACATGCTGCGCGGATTCTGCAGCGCCTTGTTGTTGCCGGCGAGGTTGTGGATCAACGCCTCGTTGGTCATCCCGAAGTAGCGTTCGATCACGGTGCCGAAGCGGCTTTTGGCGGCAGGACGGGATTTCTTGTGGCTTTCCAGCCTTGCCAGGAGGATGTTGAAATTCACGCACTCGAAATCGCTGCCCCGATCGACGACGATGGTGTTCGGTATGCGGCCGTAGCGCCGAAAAGCTTGGCGGATGACCGCCATGCAGCTGCGATAGCTGGGCGGGTCGTAGGTCAAGTAGAACGCCAAGACCACGCGGGTGAATGCGTCCAGGAAGAGGGTGAGCCAGGGCTTCCCCAAGTTGGCGCCGGTGCGGCTGTCCGCCATCTCGATGTCCAACTGGGTGTGATCGATATGGCCGATCTCGAATGGCCGCTCGCCGTGGCGCGGTGTCGACTGGTCGACCAGCCAGCAGAACTCGGTGATCGCGTACGCCGCCTTGGCGCCTTGCCGGGCCAGGATCCGTTCCGCCTCGCGGCGGCGTTTGATCTCGGCGCGGAATGTCTTCTCCGAGGGAGGACACAGGCCTTTGACGCGGCAAATGTTCCTCAGCATGCCGTAGGACAGCGAGACCTGGGGATCGGTCACCGTCAGGACTTCCTTGACGATGATCGCGTTCATCTCCTCGACTACGGCGGAGGAGACTTTCCGGTACCGGTTGCCGCGCTGGCTGATGCGCGGGATCAGGCCGACGAAGGAATTGCCGCAGGCGTTCTCGCCTTCGCTGGCGCGCTTCCGCCAGTACCGCAGAGTCCTCGCCGGGACGACGGGCAAAGGCAAGGACGCTGTTGGTTCTGCCGGCCGTCTTGCATCGAGCCGCTCGGCCCGGTTGACCGCCGCCGCTAAATCCGTAGGGGTGGCCCGTTTGATGAGTGCGTCCGCCGCCGCGTATTTGGAGTCCGTCTTGCCCGGCTCGCCGATTATTGCACCCTGGCCTGTGAGCGTTTGGAATATTTCGTAGCGGAGGGTGGAGATGGCGTGATTCTGGTCCTCGAGAACGATGTCGCTGTCGCCCACGTTGAGGATGCGCCACGGACTGCCGTCCCACACGATGCGGGCGCCGGGCGTCAGGCGGATTGTGCGCAGGGAGGCAGCGGATCGGCCGGCGCCAACCTTGCGGGAACGGTAGACCTCAAGGCTCAACGCGTCGGCGCAGACGTGGGTGAAACCCGGTTCCGACAGGAGTTCGGTGTCGAGGTCCACAAACAGCTTGCCAAAAGCGATCAAGGCGAACACCGTGTCGGCCTGGTTGCCGCCGGAAGTCAGCAGTTGCTGCAAGGTGACCCAGCGCTCGCTGGCAAAGCTCGCAGTGACAGCTTCGAGGTCGGTCTCGGAGGGTATGGGGCAGTCCGGCCGCAGGTAGTCGGATAGAAAGATGAGATTGCGCACGCGGATCCGATTGGTGCCCTTCGATGAGAGGACCTTGAACCCCAGGCCGTACTGCGCGGCGTACGCTTCCCCTGCCGGACAGCGCCAGTCGCCGCCGTCTTGGATGTAGCGGTCGCTGCCTGACTTGAGGCTCTCGACCAGCTTGGCTTCTGGTTTGCACTCGATCCAGCCGGCCCAGTCTTCCTGAAGAAGGAAGTAGTCCGGCGTCGAATAATGGCAGGCGCGCTTGCCGCCGGCGGTGCGATAGCGCAGCTTGACCGGCGATGGCTGGTCCCAGAACTCGTGGGTATTGGGGTCGTGTTCCCACTCGTACAGGTGCGGCAGTTCGACGGTATGGCTTTCCGCCTGGATGACGCAGCCCATCTTGAGGCTGGCGAATCGGGTGGTGACGTTGCACGCGCCGCCGCCTACCCGTCTTGCCGGCGGCGTGCTCCTGATGTGACTGATGATCTGCCGCGCCTGCTCGGACAGTTGACGCTGGTCGCAGTAATTGCTCGAACTCTTGACTCGTAAGCATAACAATCTCCTTGATTGAAGTCGGAGTCGGGCGAGAGGGTTCGAAATTTCGGCGAAAAGGGTCCCTGCCGGCGTCGCGCGCCGGTTGCTTGAAAGCTGGGTTTCGCGGAAAAGCTGTCGGCGCTATTGACGCCGCGCCTGGCAGCTATACAATGGAGTCATCCGGTGGCAACTGGATGTCTCCAAATGGCGGCTCGGGCTCTGCAAAGCTCGGGCCGTCGTCGCTTCTACCCTTGGATAGTGGGACGGAGATTTTGTCGATCTATCGTTGCGCTCGCCTGCCTCCTTTCGGTCGAAACGCGTCGACCTTCGCGGTACCGCCTCATTGACGGCATAGGTGGACATTCTTTCAGAGTGGCATGCCTGCTGCTGAAAAAAGTTTGTCCTACAGCTTGTCCGTGATGGACAGCCGCAGACACCCTCCTCCACGGACTGCGAAGAGGGAATTTTCAGCGTAGGAAATGGGGGACGACTTGGCTACGTACTATTGTTTTCAGGCGAGTTCATTGAATAGTGCCTGCGGGGCATCAAGGTACTTCTGTCCTGGCGAATGACCTCCAGAAATTCTTAACAGGGCTTTGCGCAGTCTCTAATCAGACACATGGGTGTACCTATTAGGTATATAGTATAAACTTAATACTTGACAACAATTACTAATGAGTACATATAGTACAATATGGGTAGGATAAAATTAGATGGGTTCAAATGTGAGCGGTGCGATCACTGTTGGGCACCTCGTAGCCAGAACCTGATGCCAGTGGTTTGTCCAAGGTGTAAAAGTCCATACTGGAATAAGCCTCGACAAATGGTGGTCATGGAGAAAACAAAGCGAGAGCCCAATAAGAACAAGATCAAGAACAACAAGAAACCTGGGCGAACAACCTAGGCGCTTTTTTGGAGGAAGATATGCGTATGAAATACCCCACCTTCAGCCATTGGATTTAACTGGTTATTCCCCTCTTATTTAGCGCATTTTGTATGCAAGGCATTGAGTACCCTAATAAAGTCGCCGAAGCATAGGAGTTAGGTAGGCTCACGTGGCGAGCCCGACAGAGTCCAAAATTAGTATCTGAACGTTCATTAGATACGACAAATGAATCACGATGTACAAACGTCCTTTTAAGACAAGGCTATGAGTAACCGTCAAGCTTGGTGGGAAAATATTGACGGCGCCGAGAACAGTCCGGCTATAGATGGCCTTGTCCGCACGCAAGGTTATGATCCACATGGTCGGCCTCCAGAGGAGGTTGTCATAATGGAGAGGGCTCAGAAATATGGTGCCACCGCCGTATTTTTTGAGGCAGGACACAATGGCACTCCCCCTGTTGCTCAAGCGTTCATTTTTGTCAGCCATAGTCGAGAAAGCGATTGCTCCTTTGCCGACCTTCACAAGAAGCTTTGGAGTTGGGGCGGCGTACCTCTTGTGTATCGGAAGCTGCCAGGAGAACTACAACTCTTTAGATGTGCTCACGGTCCTGATTTCGTATCCAAAAATGGTGATATTGTTTGCAAGCCTGTACGAACGCTTCTTTTAGCGTCGGCGATCAGTAGCGACCCATGGTGGGATCTTAGACAGCTTCGCAATGGAACTTTGTGGGACGATACAGATGCTTGTAGAACTTTGCTATCGGCAAAAAAATCTGCGCATAAGGCGCTCATTGCGGCAGTCAAACACCTTTCCGAAGATCTAAATAATGAAACAATTCTGTCAAGGCCGTTGCGCAGAAGGTTAGTTATTCTTTCATTGCTTATTGCCTATCTGGAGCAGCGTGAGGTTCTTGATGATAGTTATTTTGATAGTTTCTTACCTGGCGCTAAGAGGTTTTTCGAAGTACTTGCCAACGGACCGGCTCTTGTCGAACTGTTAAAGGCTTTAGAAACAAGGTTTAATGGAAACATATTTAGCCTTAGTGATTCGGACCGAGACCACTTAAACAACAGTAAGCGGCTCGTTCGATTTTCCAAGCTTATCGAGGGACGAGAAGACGCAGTAGGGCAACTGTCCCTATGGGATCTATATTCCTTCAAAGATCTCCCAGTAGAGTTAATCAGCCACATCTATCAGTTGTTTGTCACTGACGCGGACAGCTCCGTCTACACGCCGCCATTCCTCGTGCGTTTAATGTTAGAGGAATCTTTGAGCTGGGACCGGCTTGACCGTCTATGCCTGAGGGATGAAATCATATTGGATCCTTCGTGCGGTTCAGGCGTTTTTTTGGTAGAAGCATACAAGCGTCTAGTATTACATTGGCGTAGCCGAAATAATTGGCAGAAACCGGGCGTGGATGTGCTGAAGAAATTGCTACAAAAGGTTCATGGAATTGATTTAGAAGAGGGGGCAGTAGAACTTGCGGCTTTTAGCTTATGTTTGGCGCTTTGCGATGCACTGGAGCCAGAAACTATTAGAGCAAGCATCAAGCTATTTCCAAAGTTGTCAGGCAAGACTCTCCATCACTCCTGTTTTTTTGAGGCTAAGGAACGGCAACTTATTTCGAATCCGATCGGCGCGTTGGTCGGGAATCCTCCGTTCTCCTCAAGTCTCAACACCGTAGCCGCTGAGCGAAGTTATCAAAACTACAAAGTTACTCATGGGGATTTGCCAGATAAGCAAATTGCTTATCTATTCTTACACGAAGCCATGGAGATGGTTGCTGAAGGTGGTGTACTGAGCCTGCTTCAACAATACAACTTCCTTTACAACCAGCAATCACTTGAATTCCGCCGCAGCTTCTTCACAAAATGGGATGTGCGTGAAGTACTGGATTTCATTTCGGTGCGCGGATTATTTCAAAAGGGAGGAGCAGATACAAAGATTGCAGTCATCATAGCCGAGGCCGCATCGCCTCCTGATGATCGAAAAGTTCTTCATGCCACCTTTCGGCGTAGTGGCCGCATCGACGCTGAACAAGGATTTGACATCGATTACTATGACTTGCACTGGTTGCCACGCGACCTTGTATTAACGAACGATGCTATCTGGCGAGCCGACCTATTAGGAGGTGGGCGAGTTTTTAGCTTTATTGACCGTATCAAAAAGTTGCGGACGTTGGGCGAATACGCTCAGGAAATGAACTGGGATTACGGCGAAGGATTCATCGAAGCGGCTCCCAAAGATGATCCATCGGGTATTAAGGCAAAAAAACTTTCTCCAGCTGTTCACCTAACAGGGAAGCCCCTGTTGCCTTCGGACGCCATAACTGAGTCTGGAATAAATAGAAACGCCATCACGGAGGTTCAAGCAAAACTGTTTAAGTCACCCTACACGGCTGCTCGCTTTACAGCACCAATGACACTTGTTCATCAACAGTTTAACTTGAATCATGGGTACATTCGAGATGGCTATCTAACTTATAAGAATCAGGTTGTTGGTTTCTGTGGCAAGAAATCGCAGAAACAAGAGATTCAGAAGGTACATGAGTTTATCCATACTCATAAGCGCGAGCTGCAAGCTTTCGTTGCTGGGACAAGCATTAAGCTATTTACTCAGCATGCGACAACTCTTTCAGCGAAGGACATCATTTCTCTTCCTTACCCAAAGTCCGGCCTTCTTGACTGCAGCGAAAACGAGAAAATACTCGTCGACGATATTGTGGACTATTACCGCGACCTCATTAGGCTAGGCGAAGACTCTTTAGCGCTAAGGAATAAGGGGCACGCCGCATTAAATGATTTTGCAAGCGTTTTCTGTCGTCAGATAAGTGCAATTTACAAAAGAAATCCACTTCATGTCCTTGAGCCGCAAATATGGCCAGGAGCCATCTGCCAACCATTTGCTTTTGGTAGCGGTGAGGTCGACTGGAGTGGAGCAGAGGATTTGAAGGAAAAACTCAATGCACTTCTCCATGAACAAAGAGGTACGACACTCCATGTCACGCGCATCTGCCGAATATATGACAAGAATTTCGTTTTTCTTCTGAAACCAGATCAATTGCGATACTGGTTACGATCAATAGCATTGCGCGATGCCGACGAAACAGTTATCGACCTTCGGGCTCAAGGTTTCTGAAACGTCAATATATGCTAGCCGACTCTTTTTGCTATCGCGCACATAGCGGTACTCTGAGTAAGGAAGTGCATTTGGCGGCAGCTTCACTTTATGGACTACTTGATTTCATAGCGGATGAGTTGCCGCGATGGCGAGATCGCCCTGAACGAGAACAGAAGACAGCTGAAAATAGCCTTACGTCACAGCTTTGTGCTCACCTTGCCAGCGCAGCAGCTAACGCTACCGGCTGGGATTTTCTTCAGTTCAGGATCGAAGAACCGGATGAGCAGTACAATGGCCGAAAGATTGACCTTGTAGCCGCGCCGCGCGCCGCAATAGTTTGGATCGATGGGCGCTGCTGCTATGACTTTCATACCCTATTACCTATCGAGTGCAAACGTCTACCGACTCCGGACGGCAAGAATCGCGATGAAAGAGAATATGTCATCTCCGGAAAATCAAGCACTGGTGGCATTCAGAGATTCAAAGCCGGACATCATGCTGCGGAACACACCCTCGCCGGCATGATTGGGTATGTTCAGGAACATACCGGAGCATTTTGGTTAGACCGTATAACGACGTGGATTAAGGAACTGGATGGGACTTGTGCTGGATGGTCCTTCAGGGATTTGTTGCATACTGAGTCCGATAACCCAACTACGCGCTTGTCCATTTATCACTCGACTCACACGAGAAAGAATGATCTGTCTGAGATTGAACTACGGCATTTGTGGATAGAGATGCGTCCAACTGATAGCTTGGCGCCCTAGCTATTGGGTCTGACCCAGACCTTGCCCGGTTGTACTTTGTGATTGCCCCTGGTTGAATGACTTCTCAAATTGCTCTCTGCTCTGTTGAAACTGCTTATCGAATTTTTCTTGACTGGACTGCATCTCCGAGCCCATCCTATTCCATTGCGGCAGAAAGAAGAAAAAGAAGAACGCGAGGATAAGCGCCAAGCTGATCGCACCCCAAATCGTACTGAGTTTGATCGCTTTGTTTGCGGCCTGCCCCAGGGTCTCCTGGTCGCCGGCGATGATCTTGGCCTTCGCAGCAGCGAATTCTGCATCAGTTAAGGCGCCAGACTTATGCAGATCGGCAAGACGCGCCACTTCATCATGAATCGCCATGGCATTCCCCGTTAGAATTTGCTGGCCTGGGAGCGACTTTTCGCCGCGCGCTCATCCGCAGACTGTTTGTTGAACCGGGCCATCAAGTCCTGAGTCAAGTAGCGCAAATTCATATTGAAGCCCATATGCGGGGCGTCAAGCTCCACAATCGAGGTTCCCTGGCTATATCGGGCATACGCATCGCCAACGAAGGGCTCTCGCTTCTCAACCTGTTTGTATTTCGCTGCCAGCGCCTTTGCAGTTTTCTTGAAAAATCCATTCTCGAGGTCGCCCATTCCTTCGGTCTTGGGAAGCGTCATCAGAACACCCGCCAGCAAACCGTTTTGGTCGAAGATGAAAATGATGTCACTGAGTCCTTCGATGCCAAGGCCACTCCCGGATCCACGGAGCATCTTGCCCCCCGTAAACTTATTGATTCCCGACTCGGAGACACTGGATTTGGCGCCAATCTCTTTCTGAACCTGCGCCAAGGTGGCAACTCCTATCTCAAGCCCGAGTGGTGCGGCGTTACTCGCCAATACGACATCACTTGCCGCAAAAACAATCAGGAGAAGAATTCGGAGGACATATTTCATGGACAAACTCCGTGCGCAAAATTGAAATGGAACTGCAGAACTAGCCTGCGCACGGCCTGACAGGTGGTACAACATCAATTTGCCGGCCATGACAATAGGATAATTCTTGCCATGCAAGAGAAATAATAACACTTATAGTGTATGGTATTGAGCTGGCCAACCGGCAATTCTTCTGTATATGCAGAAGAAGAACGCGCCCTCAAAAACACGCCTCAAGCTGGCCGCAACGATTCGCCGACTACGGAAAGAACGGAAATGGTCTCAGGAGATCCTTGCCGAGAAATGTGGCCTTCACCCGAACTATATCGGCGGTATCGAGCGCGGCGAACGGAATGTAGCCGTGGATAACATCGAGAAGATCGCCGCCGCTTTCGTTCTGGCGCCGAAGGACATGTTCAGTTGAATTGGTGCTGAACTCTTTGTAGGGATAATGGATGGGGACGGAGCTATCAAAGCTAACACGTAGGCGGAAAGCTCGCCTTGAATTCGAAGACCTTGACCGAAAACGCGATATGTTTTTGGTTATCCACTATTCCTGCGAATCTTTCTATGACATCAAGGATGGCAGGACGCCACGGATAACCTCTATTGCGGTAAGAAACTTTTCGACTGGCCAGACCACTTCGTTTTCAATCCATAAGAGCGCAGAACAAAGTGGTGTTTCTGCGCCAGACATTGCTGCCAGATACGACGAGCTTGAAAAACACATGCTCGATGAATATTTCCAATTCGTGAAATCTCGGCACGGCTATGGCTTTGTTCATTGGAATATGAGAGACATTAATTACGGGTTTCAAGCCATAGAACACCGTTACAAGGTTTTGGGTGGGGAACCTTTTATCATTGACGATGCACGAAAATTTGATCTCGCCAGGGCGCTAATTGCTATGTACGGCGTTGGTTATATTCCACATGGTGCTCACGGTCGCCTTCATGGCCTGATGGGGTTGAACAACATCACGGCAAAAGATGTGCTTACAGGAGCGGACGAAGCTCTGGCATTTGAAAACAAGGAATTCGTAAAGCTGCATCAATCCACATTGCGTAAGGTCGATGTCATGGCGAATATTCTTGAGCGGATTCAAGATGGTTCGTTGAAGACAGCAGCTTCTTGGCGTGACCGTTATGGGATACATCCGGCGGTGATGGTTGAAATTTGCAAAGAACACTGGGCATTAAGTCTCCTGGCTTTCGCTGCAGCAGGCATTGGACTGGTTTCGTCGATAAAGAGCCTGCTTTAAAACTAGCTAGTTCAGCTGATCTGCACAAACACTAATGCTTAGTCGTATCAAAGTAACAGCGTGTACGTTGGAAGATATGGGATGTAACCGCCGCCCAGGATAGGGTGGCAGCGTGCTATCTGAAGTTTCAGACTTTCTGCATTTGAGGTATACGTGGGAGAAGGCCAAATGGAAGCAAGCAAAGGGATCCAAACCACTTTTCTCGAGCCCGTCGGTCAAACAATCCCATTTGGCAAATACAAGGGACAGCCGGTTGAGATCCTGCTCACCGACCCGGATTACGTCACGTGGATTCGGGCTACGATGGGCGAAAAGCTGAAGGCTCAATACCCGCTTGTTCTCAATTACATTGTCGCCCACTATGGGGAACCCGAACGTACCCCGGATCACAATGCTCTACAGAAACGCTTCCTCAAGCGCGATTTTCAACTCAGGTTTGCACTGGCTGTATGCCCGTCAATGGCGAACTGGGTTACGTTGAGTGCTCTCGACCTGGATAACATCATTGAGGACCATTTTTCGCGGCAAGAGACCAACAAAGTGAAGTTAGAGCAAGATTCCTTCACGAGACGGATTCATCACAAGGACCTGACATTGGATTCAATATTCGAGGGAATCCGCGATGAAATTCAGGCTGAGAAGACTGCTTGGCGCCAAAATGCCAGAATGTGGTTTTACACAGGACGATTGAACGGCGACATATTGGAACAGCCAGTTACCGTGTCGCACCTGAAGTTCGAAGAACGCGGTTCCGACGTTGTCTATGGGGTCACCCACAGTTGGAGCTTCGCGCTTCCGGACAGGCAATCCCCCGAATGCTCCGGAGACTCGATTGCGGGATGCCGGGAGTGCATGGAGATGACTGTGCAGATCAAGCCGATACTGGGCGACGATTACCCGGCTGTGCTGCGGGCGATGAAAGCTGTAAAGACCAAGCATCTCCTAGTACGGGAATACACCGGCATTGGCGCGAGCTGGGATGAAGTCCAGCAGGTCTTTGGGCTGGACTCAATTCAGGCGGTATTACTGGATAATGTTGAACGCATCCAAATTCCTGAAGAATTTGAGCGCGTTCGGGTACCAGCATTCAATAGCGGCAAGGTGATAACTTAATTGGTCGGTGTTGAAGCACCCTGCGAAGATAGTTACTCTGGTAGTAAAGTCGCATGGTCACAACTGTTCTTTAAGGTCACAATTTGTGACCTTAAAGCGGGATGAAATATAAATTCCGGGTAACTGTTCAGGTCGAACGGAGGGATGTTACCCGGAGAATCTGGGCTGAGGGACGTTGCCGTTGAAAGCCTGAAGGAGGGAGGAGAAGAGATCGAAATGCTGCTTCTGAAGCGTAGCGAGATAGGAGCGAACAGTGCAGAAGGCTTGTGCGCCGTGGGAGGTACGGAAGCAACCGGCGATCTTGTGCTTGACCTTTGGCATACGGATGGCCTGCTCGGCGAGGTTGTTGCTGAAAGGGACATCGGGATCGATGGTGAAGCGCAGGACATCATCGGCATGGTCGCGCAAACGTCGCAAGAGATTGAACGGAACACTCTGTGCCGTTCGCCCTCGTTTTCCGCTCGGGGAAGCGGCAGGATTGGCCAGTTCGCCTTCGGCCAACACCGATTCATACGCGGAGCGAATTGCCCGGATGCGCGTTTTCGTCAGTTTGTGTTCCTGCGCCGCAATCGTCTCATGGTGTGCGGCGACCAGCAGCTCGATCATGCACCCTGCCCACGGCTGATGGCATTCCTCGTGGACAAAGGTCAGTTCGCGCAGGTGATGGGCATTGCACAACCCATGCTGACAGGCGAGTTCCCGGTAGGAAGCCCAGCCATCGTGCACCAAGGTGCCCGTAAAACGGTACAAGATATCGAAAGCCTCGAAGGCAAGCTTGCCGCGCTTGGCATGAACGCCCATCCAGGTCAGGGCTTCAGTCACCGCCGTGTGCAACCAGTTGAGCTTACCCGCCACCCGGAAACCCGATTCGTCGGCACCCACCACATCCGCATGCGTGATAGCCTCAGCGATGTCATTGACGGTGGGACCAAGCAGCGTATTCGCTTCGCTGATCATGGTCATGATCGTCGCGGCCGAAATCGGCACACCATACAGATCACCCAACAATTCGGCCGTCCGAGCGACCGGCAGCATGTGGTGTTGTGTCAGATAGACCGCCAAAGCTTTGACACCGGGGCCGTATTGCACCGGAGCACCAATGTCATCCGGAAAAACGCTACGATGAATCTTTCCGCAGGCGCAACGTACCTGATGAATTTGGTGTTCGGTCACCGCCATCCTGACCATGGGCAGATCAAAAACCTGGCGCGTTTCGGTCACGGGGCCAATCAGCAATGCCCCGCAGGTATCGCAGATAGGCAGTATCGGATGATCCACCACCTCGTCCGGATGGGCGACTTTCTTCAGCGTCGTGCCCGGGTGTCCTGGTTGTCCGCCAGGCGAGCGTTTTCCATTCTTGCGCATCGACTTCGTCTTCTTCAATCCTTCGGCGGACGACGGCATACTGGAATTCCGGCTGTTCTTCGCCAATTGCCCTTTCAGTCTCGCAACTTCCACCTTCAACTCGGCAACTTCCTTACGCAAGGCTGTCACCATATCCCACAGCACGTGGATAATTTCATCCTTCTGGCTGTGCGTGAGTCCGTTAAGATCTGGCAGAGATTCCATGCCTTCATTATCGGCTCCCTTTATCCTTTCAAAACCCCAAACAGCTACCCTTTTCTATCGGGTACCTGAACAGTTACAATTCCGGACAGTTTGGCCAAGGACTAAACCGCCCTGACTATCACCAACCGATTGATTCTGTTTGCTTTACTGTATGGCAATTTTATCGTTCCGAAATTGGGTATCCGGCAAGATTATGCTTCCCTTGTGCAGGCGAGTTGCCATAGAAAATGATCGGAATACCTTATCCGACGGCAAAGATATCATTCCAAGCTGCGGCAAAATTATCCTTCCCGGGTCACTCCCGGTGTCTCCCTGCAAATCTATAACCGAGACGGGTCGGTCCTTGCCCGCTCGCTGGTGTTGAGCCGGACCAGGGCTGAATGGCGCGCTTCGACGTCCATA
>Ga0172367_10007898_pt1 | contig 12040 bp, 12 predicted proteins | sample Lak10m_FD_114542 | JGI IMG/M metagenome (GOLD analysis project Ga0172367, IMG submission 114542) | Freshwater microbial communities from Kabuno Bay, South-Kivu, Congo - kab_022012_10m | ecosystem: Environmental > Aquatic > Freshwater > Lake | place: Democratic Republic of the Congo: South-Kivu...
ACGGCAAGACCGTCAAAAACGAGGCCATTCTCCAGGATTGAGTGGCACGAAGAATCTGGGCAGGTCAGTAGCGCAGGCGTCCTCGCCTGCATTGCGGGCGGATAAGCCCGCCTTTACGGCGGACATGCAGGCGGGCCGCCTGCGCTACGGAGGACAGCCTGCGTTACGGTTGGGCCATTCGGGTCAGTTTATGAAATGTCCGGATTGGAGCCTGAATCTATTCGAGTGCGAGGAGTTTCTTCTCGGCTTCCACAAAATCCGCACGGCTGTCTATGTCGATAGACTCTGCAGCATCCATGACAAACGGTAGCGTTTTGCTGGTGTACAAGCCCGCCGCCAAGGCATCTCCTCTGGCGATAAAGATCGCCCCATTGGGCAGATAATAGGGTTTCAATTCCTGCCGCTGTGGATTTTGCAGGCTGACATCCAGGCAAAAGCGGATGTATGGGGATTCCTGCTGGGGCTGCATCAACCAGCCGAATTTTTGCCCTATCTGATAGACAGACGCCAGCGTGTCATCGGCGCTCTGGCGATTCCTGAAATAAAACTCGATGGCAGCGCCGATATGGGCGGCAGTGCGCAACGGCGAGGTCGGCTGCAATATGAGAAGGTAATCGAATCGCTTGCCTGATGCAGTGGTATGGTTCTCCCAAGCATGCTGGATGGCATCGCGCAGGCTGGCTGCATCGGTTGCGAGTTCCGCAGGCCTGAGGAATGGCACGGAAGCCCCGGCGCGCCTGGAAATCTCCGCGATGCCCATCGAGTCCGTGGACACCAGCACGTCATCGATGTAGCCGACCGCCCGGGCAGCGGAAATGGTCCATTCGATCAGCGGCTTGCCGGCGCATTCAAGAATGTTTTTATTGGGCAAGCCCTTGGATCCGCCTCTGGCTGGGATGAATGCCAGCAGACTGGAATTTTCGTACATGCGCGCAGCCTTACTTTTTGAAATGAACCAGCGTGATAGGGGCGACGGGCCCGTCGATCTTCTTGCGCCTGAAATTGAATGACGACTGGGGAACGGCAACAGGCTCGGCATCGGCACGACCCCAATGTTTCTCGGCCTGATCCAGAAGGCGCAGGTTCCATTGCGCGACAATTTCCTGCAAACCCAATAATTCCAGGCCGGTAAAATTATGCGAAATTATCGCAGTGATCTTGGAAGCGTCGCCCAGTTCCTTTACATACTGCTCCAGATCGCCGTTGTACTGCTCCTTGATCGAGTCCTTGTAAGTGTAATACCACTCGGAACCGGGGTAGGCAGTCGCGAAATGGGGGCGCGAATGAATTCCCAGCTTGATCAAGGCGTTAATGGTGTTCCGCACGCTCTGGAAAGTTTCCTCCGGGAAGCCGATGATGATGTTGGGAATCGGGATAATTCCGGTCTTCATGCACTCGCTCACGGAGTCGATGTTCTTTTGAACGGTTGTTCCCTTGCCGAGGTTTTTCAGGATATTGGGGTCGAACGATTCCAACCCGTAAACCAGATGCGTACAGCCGGCCTCGTACATCAGTTTCAGTATCTCGGGACGGTGCAGCGATGCGTGGCTGGTTCCGCTCCAGTAAACGCCGGGTTCCTCACCCGGGGGGGCGGCTTTGCCGCCAGGGCGGCGTGACGAGGGCTGAAGACCGGCGGCGATCCATTTTTCGCAAATTTCCTTGAGCCACGTATGCTTGCTGGAAGCATCCATGGTCATCAGGTTTTCGTCCAGGAAATTGGCGAAGTCGATGTTGTAACGCTGTTTCATATCCTTGACCATCCCCACAATATAATCGGGGGAGTGATAGCGGATATTGCGCCCGTAAGAAAAAACCACTTCGTTGTTGCCCTGGTCGTTTTTCTCGATATTCATGTCCCCGGTTGTGCCCAGGTGCCAACAGTAGCGGCAAATCAGGCTGCAGCCGAAACTGGCATTGATGTCGATGCGACGCTGGCAGCGGTAGGCGTCCTCGCTGAACAGGGAAGCGGAGTTCTTGAAATACACCTCCTCCAGGGGAAACAGATCCCAGGCCGGCGCGGGCAGCACATCCAGTTCGGGAATGATGGGCCGTGTGCCATTCAACACCGGCACACCTTCGCTGTCACGGCGAACCACCCCTAAAGTGGTGGTGAAATCCATATCCTTGTCGTCTATCTTTTTCAGCACTTCCGGCCAGGTAACGAAGGCCTCGCCGACGATTCCGAGGTCAATTTGCGGAATCCATTCCATGATTTCCTGCGGCATGCTGGTCAGGAAACCGCCCCCCGCGATCAGGAACGCATCGGGCGCGGCCTCCTTGGCAATCCGGCAGGCTTCCTTGATGAAGTTATAGGTGGTGGTAAGGCCGCCTATGGCAATCACATCCCAGTCGTCGGCCCGGTAGACCTCGGGCAGAATATCAAAACCCTTGCGCCATGCATTCGCATCGTAGAGCTGTACCTGATGCCCCTCGTTCATCGCAATGGAGGCCAGCAGCGCGATGCCGTAGGGAATATGCCGGGGAACGTCCTCTTCGCGCACTACCGGATTAACAAAAAGTATCTTCGCCATTACGTAATTCCTAACAGTTCTTGCAGAAGTCCTCGATTTCGAGACATTCCACCCCGTCACCCACCAGCGTCCCTCCGCCTGTGCAGTTGTACAGGGTGGATTTGGAAGCGGCTAACAGGTCGAGCAGATTGCTGCGATACCAGTAATAGGTCGGATCGGTATAGAATTTCTCGCCCGTCGCCGGATAGGTGATCTCGGGGAAGTACTCCTGTATCTTGTCCTCGCCGACCCGGTCCCTGAGGCTGTAATAGGTTTGTGTCTGCAGATAGCTGGTATCGGCCTTGTAGTACCCCAAGTCCATTCCGACCACGGCGATCCTGGGAATCTTCAGCGCCATCAGGGCGAATACCCATGCCGCCGTGCCAACTGTTCCGCCGGTGTTCATGGCTGGCAGCCCGGTTTCCCTGACGATCGTGCGCGTCAGGCTGTCCTTGTTTTCGGGGTTGTCCACCAGCGGCGCCCACCAGTAGGCATCAAATCCGACCGCCCTGGTCCGTTCAACGACATTTCTGGGCGCAGTCGAGCAGATGATCAGTTTACTGCCCTTGCCGTATTCATTGACCAGCGCGATGTTGCGCCGGTTCTCCTCGATCGAGTTGTTGCGGAAAGCGATATCCAGATCCTGCCTGGAAAAGTAGTCATCGCCCTCCATGTTTTTTTCGAAATCCGGATCGCCAAACCAGCGCACCAGTCTGGTCGGATGCGGATCCAGCGTCAGCACATAATTGGGTACCAGGCCAGCCTTGAGGGAGCGCACATAGGAGCCATCGATGGCAATAATGCTGCCTTGAAACCCTGTGGCCTTGATCCGAGCCAGGATGTTGTTTTTATACAGGCTGGGGCCTGCGCTGACGACGATGGCGCAGTCCGCTTTTTTGCCCTGTGGTTTCGGGATATCCCTGATCGTTTTTTCGATGAATTGCTTGTTCCACCTGGAATTCTCGACTATCTGTTCTCCGTGCCAGTTGAGCCCGATGGAAGTGATCTGTCCTGCTATCTCCTTGAAATCAGGATTGATGTTGTCAAAGCTCATGATTTCTGAAGGCTCTTTTCATTCAAATTGGATTCGTCCCAAAACAGCTTCTCGCGCTCGACAAAAACCATGCTGCCACCAATAGACTCCAGCGCTTTCTTGCGAAATTCTTTTTTGAATTCGGCCGCTTCATCTTTTGTTTCGTCGACCTTTATTTCACGCTGTACTTTGAAGTTCCCTTTCAGCAGTTCGCTCATCATGATCACCTCTCGAGAATGTAAAAATTTATACCTGCCAAACAAGCCCGACATTTTGACATTTTTTTTCGGAATTGGGTTCAAAATCTTCGGGGGAGGGGAGCCCTTTCCCTTTGTCTATAAAAGGATAAAGGCTTGCGAGAAGGGTCGCTGGCGATTCATTGGTAGAACCAGTCCAGCGAAATTCTGCGGATGCGCGTGTTTTGCAGCACGCCGTCGCCTTTGCCGCCGAAGCAATACGCGAGGAGTACCGCGTCCCTGTCGAAGTGTATCGACGCATAGCAGAATCCCCGGCGGTGGTCGCTTTCGATCAGCTTATGTTTCTTCCAGGTCTTGCCCTCATTGCTGCTAATGGCGGCAACCAGGGGCGTCCGCCCCCAACTGGAGTTGGCGCTCAACTTGTCGGTCAGAACAGGTGCCGGAAGTTTCCAGCGCCGGCTGCGGTCATTCCATATCGCAAGCAAGTCGCCGGTCTCGGGGATGCGCTTCAGGGAAAGCGACGAATTGGGCGAAAGGAATCCGGTGGGTTCCGGCGGCGACCAGGTCCGTCCCTGATCCTTCGAGCGCAAGGCCCATTGACGGCCCGTATCGGTACGGGCCCAGGCATAAATTTCCCCGGACAGCAGCTCGATGGCGCCGGGTTCCTGCAGGCCCGAGCGCGATTTGACCGGCAGCCCCCACCAGTCCTGCGATTCCTGCCAGGTTTCGCCGTCATCGTCGGAGTAGTAGAACAGGGTGGAGGCACGATAATCCCACGCTTTCCAATCGTCCGGATGGTCCGCCAGTCTGGGCCGGTGATAGGCCGTGGGGATCAGCAGCCGGCCGCTGCTCAACTGGATGACGCGGTCGTTCAGCACGGGGAAATAGCCGGGCGCCGGGATGCACAGGTTCGGCTCGCTCCAACTGCCAGCTTCGTCCGCTGATGTGCGCAGGTATAGCCGGCAATCGTGAAAGCTGTTGGTGCGCAGATAGAACAGCGCGATGCGCCCATCGCCCAGGCGCAGCAACGAAACACTCATGGTGTTCCAGGTTGCCTCGTTCTCCAGTACCACTTGCGCGTTCCTGGACCAGGTTTTGCCACCGTCGTCGGAATAGCGCGACACCAGTTTGGCCTGCGCGATGTCGCTCCAACTGTCAGCGTAGTAGTAGGTATAAACGAACAGAATGCGACCGTTCGCCAATGTGATGAATGCTCCCTCCGAGTTGCGCGGGTTGCCGGCCCCGTGGGCCAGGTTAATTACCACTTTATTGGACAATTACAAGGTCTCCAGGAAAAATTCGGAAAGTTCCGGAATCACGCTCACAATTTGACTACACGGCCGTTGCCACTACCTGAACCAGATGCAAGTCCGCTTGCGCGAGGATGCCTTGCCCGTAGCACATGGGAGTACAGCGTATCGTGTCGATCTGGTAGCCGGCCTGTCTGAGCATGGCGGAGTAATCGTGGACAAATAATCGATCCCGCCACACGAAGGAATGAAAGCTCTGGCCGAAACGGGGATAGCGTAGCGTCCGCCGGTCGAATCCTGCAGTTTCGAGCAAGGCTACCTGCCGGTAGCCTTTGTCACGCGCAATTTGATAGATTTCCCGTACCTGAAACGGGAGCAGGTAGGTCAGTGTCTGGCAGTGGACCAGCAAGCCATTTTGCACCGGTTGGCATTGCTGCAAATAGTCGAGAAAGTCCTGGGCTGCATAGCGGATATTCTCCTGCGGAAACAGGCGTTCGTTGAGTTCCTTCACCTTGGCTGGGCGGTCGACGCCGACGAAACCAACTTTTGGGAACTCCTTTGCCAGTGCATGATCGATCTGGGCACAGAAAACGCCGAGATTGAGTACATCGGAGATGCCGGCATTCTCACCCAGCAGCCCGCGTTGCATTTGGGGAAACATACGGCCAGCCAAGGCGATATCGTGCTCGAAAGGAAATGGTCGTTGGAGCAGGCCAAGATAGTTCGTGTAAGCTTTTTGCACGTAGTCGTCATCGAGATAGGGGTCAGCGCCAGTACGCTGGGTCGTCTTGTCGGCCAATGAGGCTTTCAGGTCTTGCTCGGCATCGGGGTCGGGAAAGCGAACGTCTTGCCAATTGCCGGCTTTTTCGAGTAGATCGCGCGCTCGTGCCAATTCGCGGTCAGCTTCATCCCAGCGCGAGGCGCGAAAGTGTGCGGCACTCGCAAACAGACTGTAAATCCCCTTGGTAGATGCGTCCGCACCTGCTTCGAATCGCGCCAACAGCTCAGGCAATTCGGCGTCCTTGTTCTGCCAGTAGCCGAATTGAGCTGCCGCAGCGCATAGGTCGTAGGCATAGCGACCATTGGCAGGGTTCTCCTTGGACATGTGGCTCAAATAACGCACTGCATCTGCCGTGGCGCCGCTTTGAAGCGAAGAAATTCCGCGGGCATAGACCGACTGGTTACCCCTCGCAGCTTCGCATTCGGCCAGTAAAGCCCATCTTTCTCCGTCCAGGGGCGATTTGGAAACAAAGTCATAGCCCAGGGTGATCGCTTCTTCCAGCTTCTCCAGTTTTTTCAGGCAAAGAATCAGGGTGCCGGTCGCACTTGCGCTATTGGGCTCGGCTGCAACTGCCTGCCTCAAAATCTCCTCGGACTCTGTCAGGCGTTCGGCGCGAAACAGGAGTACGCCATAGTTCGCCAGATAGACGGCACGGGATGGATTGTCCGCTGGCAACAAGGCCAGTGCGCGCGTCATGAACTGAGTGCCTTCATCCAACTGATTGCGCTCGAATGCAATGCCGGCGCGTAATTGCCAGGCGTGCGGCAGATCGGGTTGAGCGTCGGTAAGTTGCTGCAGTATTTGCTCAGCATCGTCTAATTGCCTAAGCCGGAAATACTCCATAGCCTGAGCGTACTGTTCTTCCTGCGTCATGACTTCTGTCCTTGTATGAATTGATGCGCCGATGCTTCCATGCGATGAAGGTAGCCCTGAATTTGCATGGGATGGTACTGATTTCTATGCTGGTACGAAAGTAGGGCGATTTCGGAAGTCATGGCTCCCGGGATATTTGAGCCAGACGGAATAGCAGCGGCACTTCGAGCACTTTTTCATGATGGATTCCATGCTCCCACAGGCCGTCCTCGCCCCAGCAATCGCCGTGGTCGGCGCAGACCAATGTCGTGGCGGCATGGAAGGCGGTCAACAACGGGCCGAGTTTTTTATCGACGAATTCCAGGCAGGCGCGCTGTCTCCGCCGGCACTCCTCCGCATCGTTTTCCTCGCCGAAAGGGATGCAGGGGTTGGGGCCAGTCTTCCACGGCGCGCCCTCGTAATAGTAGGGCACATGGGTTTCGCCTATGTTCAGGAATGCGAACATGGGCTTGTCTGGGGCCGCTAGATGTTGGGACAGCCATGCTAGCTGTTTATCCAGGGAGCTACTGTTGCCGGGATAGTAAAAATGATCGAAATCACGTGTCAGGTGCAGGCCCGTTTCCGTCTGGGGATCAAACCAACCGACCGCACCCGAGCCTACGGTCAGGTAACCCTTGCGCTTGAGGCCGTCCACGATGTTGCTGCCTTGCAGCTCAATATGTTCGGTGCCTTTCCCAGGGAAGCCAGCGCCCACCAGCTTAAAAATCTTGCCAAATTTGGGGTTGACGAAGGGCTCGGATCGATGTGCCACGCCAGGCGTAAATCCAACGAACATTGCAGCATGCGAGCCGTAGGTGAAATTGCCCGGAGCCATGGCGCGGTGCAAGGGGCCTATCGATTTCAGGTTGGGTGCCTCGGCAGCGGCAAAAGTGTCGTAACGACAGGAATCCAGCGTAACGAACAGGATCGAGCGCGGGTCTTGTGTTTGGAATGGCATGGCAGTATCTACCGGGTTCGTTTTCTGCGAGGATCAATCATGAATGCGGGTATGGTGCATAGAATTACTAGACCCTGCGCGTAGCCAGGAATGTACTCCGCACTCCAGTTGCATAGTCATCGCATTCAGCAGAATCCGTTGCCAAATTGCGCCAGTCCAATTCCGTGCAATCGTATCCGACGTAGTTCAACATTAGCGCCAAGGCGGACCGCGAAACGAAACCGACCGGTACGGCCGAAGCGCCAAGGCTGCAATGATCGATTGCATTGCGGAAGTCATCCACATCTTCAAGTTTGACTTGGATTACTGGCTCTTCCACCGCTGCGACACCGGTATCTATAATCATTAACCGGGCATTCGTTCGAGCGGAATTTTCCAGAATTTCCATGTGTCTCATCGTATGGTAGAAGAAGCCTAGATTCAGGACGATATCGAATGCCGGCAGATTGTCCTGAGCAAGGTATTTCACTACGTCCTGGCAAACAAACGAATACTTTGTGTCGCTTACTTGATAATGAGAGAAATTTTGCATTGCCCGCTGAACAAGTTCTGGTCTGGCTTCTACTCCTTCGACATAAGCGGCGCCGGCCTTTATCGCTGCAAATGCCCATCGACCGTCATGTGCGGCCATATCAAGAACCCGAGCTCCGCGGAATGCCGGTGCGTTTCTTGCAAATATCATTTCCCAGCGTCGTTGGAAACGATTGGGCTTGAGTGTCGTGCCCGTGGTGTCGTAGAAACGATTGTATTCATCAAAAAAACGCATCGTAGTTAACTCTTTGTATTATCACGTTTCCATGATGACATCGATGTCGAGATCTACCACCCCAATCAGCCTGGTCTTGTTACTGCCTAATACATCGAAGGTTAGCACCCCGACTTGTTTATCCACGAGCATGGCAAATGAACTGGCCGGGCAATCCTGGATGAATAGCGTTACGAAATAAGTGCCCTCCGTCAGTTTTGCCGCAAAGGTGAATACGAGTTCGACGCGTTTGGGTGACTGGCTACTTGCACTCGGCAGGTCGTCAAAGTAAATACCCCCAATTGGCACATGTTTCCGGTCCATGACAATGGCGCCGATGGTAGGGTGAGCGATGCTGTCATCGTATTCGGCAACAACTCTGAACTGGATGGCGTTTCCATGGTTGAATATCGCCTTCAGTCCGCCCGAGTTCAGAAATTCGGCACTTACGATTTTGCCTTGTTCCGTGCCGAAAGCGAGTCCGTCCGAACCCGCCAGGGAAGGCTTCAGGGCGACGGATGCTCCTGGTACGCTCGCGCGCCTTTGATCGTCGCGCATATCAAGCAAATAAAGCTCGACAATATCGGCAGGATCCCCTGATGCTTTTATCGTGCCATGCTCCAGATATAACGCGTGGTCACAGAACGCCTTGATTGTGCTCATGTCGTGTGAAACAAAAAGCAGTGTTGTCCCGGATTGGGTAAGTCGATCCAGGCGTTCCATGCACTTGAATTGAAAGCCCACGTCTCCTACCGCCAGCGCTTCGTCGATAATCAGGATGTCGGGTTCGACATTAACGGATACGGAAAAAGCCAGACGCATCAGCATCCCGGAGGAATAGCTCCTGACTGGCTGATCGAGGAAATCGCCTATATCGGCAAAGGCGGCGATGCTATCGAAGCGACGATCCAATTCCTCCTGGCTTAGGCCGAGAATGGATCCATTCAAATAGACATTCTCGCGACCGGTAAAATCCGGGTTGAAACCGCTCCCGAGCTCCAGCAGCGCGGCTAGCCGGCCATTAACCTCGACTGTCCCTGCCGTCGGGTTGAGTGTTCCGGCAATCAACTGCAGCAGCGTGCTTTTGCCTGAGCCATTGCGCCCGATGATGCCGATAGCCTTGCCTTTCTGCACTTCGAGGGAGATGTCCTGCAGCGCCCAGAATTCACGATAAAACTGCTTCTTCCCGCGCCAAAAAAATTGTTTTAGGCGGTCTTCCGGGTTTTCGTAAATTTGGTAGCACTTGCCGAGTTGCTGCAATCGGATGGCAGGTTGGAATGTCATGCAAGAGTCGACGATCGAAAAGAGAAAAGGATTCCTGAGACAGGTTCGGCGGCTACTTTACATTCCTGGTTTTGTTTATGAAGGCATCCCGTTCGGCTATGGTTACCTCGCCATCCTTGTTGGTATCCATCGCTTTGAAGTTCTCTTTGATCAGGGTAAAACGATCTTTATCCGTTTTTTTTAGTTCGGCCCGCGACAAGCCTCCACTATGGTTAGTATCTGCTTTATTGAACATTGCTTCCCACTTCCCCGGTGTCGATTTGTCCTGAGGTTTCCCATCTCCGGCGGTCTTCGCAATTGCAAATGGTAAATTCATCAAAAACGCCATTGCCATCGCAATGGCAGTAAACAATTTCAAGTTTTTCATATAGTTGTTTCCAAACGTTCCTTGTTGATTCATGTGCTTCGTACTTGTAATTATATCGGTATGCTACATTTGACGGTAGAATAACACCCTCAATGGAATGCCACCACAGATACCCGACCTCGCCGGCTGCGATGCTGCTAAGCCTATGGCGCAACCGTCAATTGGTGGTCCAAATGACGCGCCGCGAAGTGGTGGGTCGCTATCGCGGCTCTCTCATGGGTTTGGCCTGGTCATTTTTCAACCCGGTGCTCATGCTTGTCGTATACACGCTGGTTTTCTCCGGCGTCTTCAAGACGCGCTGGGGCATAGGCGGAGATGAATCCAAGGCCGATTTCGCTATTGTTCTTTTCGCCGGGTTGATCGTACACGGTTTCTTTGCCGAATGCGTGAACCGGGCACCGGGACTGATCCTGTCGAATGCGAATCTGGTCAAAAAAGTGGTGTTCCCCCTCGACTTGCTGCCTTGGGTAACGGCATGCTCCGCGCTGTTTCATACGGTAGTAAGCCTGTGTGTGCTGCTGCTGGCGCAGTTGCTCCTGAACCATCAACTCCCACTGACCGCAGCGCTTTTCCCCGTGGTATTGATCCCCCTGATCCTGCTTACGTTAGGCTTTACCTGGCTGCTGGCGGCCACAGGCGTGTTTATCCGCGACATTGCCCAGGCCACCGGGATTTTCTGCACGGTTCTGTTGTTTCTGTCGCCGGTGTTTTTCCCACTTACGGCGGTACCGGTGGAATTTCGGCCACTACTGCTGCTTAATCCGCTGACGTTCTTCATCAATGCAGCCCGTGACGTTTTGATTTTCGGCAACTCCCCCCCGTGGACGGGGATAGCGGCGTATTTTGCCGGAAGCCTGGCTTTTGCCTGGGCGGGCTTCTGGTGGTTCCAGAAAACCAGAAAGGGATTTGCGGATGTGCTCTGAAGTAATGTGGCACAACAGCCACTTTCAATCGGAGGATTGTGGCCGGCTGCTCCGGCAGTGGCCGGCGTACGGGCCACCAAAAGCCCTGGCGCTGGTAATCGATACCTCGATCACCCCGTCATCAATGTACATTACGCCTATCCTCTCGGCCGTTACGGCAGACTTTGGCGACTAAGCGGTAATTCATGCCCCGGCTATTTCATTTATCTGTCCGCGATGCATTAATTCAAAGTTCCATCCAGGGCTTCGCTTTCCCATGTTCCACTCCCCGCAGAACATGACTCCCCCACACGGAAAACGAGTCATCGTCGTCCTCGGCATGCATCGTAGCGGCACCAGCGCCATTACGCGCGGCCTCATGGCGTTAGGTGTCGAACTTGGCGATAGCTTGATGCCTGCAGTCAATGGCAACAACGAGAAGGGCTTTTGGGAGGATCTCGATGTTTATGAATTGTGCAATTCTCTGCTTCAGCATCTCGGTTATGACTGGCAGTCCCTGATCCCCATCCCGCGACAGGAGTTGGAGGATGCTGGATTGGCGGAATTCAGGCAACGTGCGGTCGAGCTGCTACGCGCAAAAATGGCTGGTGTATCGGCATTCGGTATTAAGGATCCCCGCATGGCGCGGCTGCTGCCCTTTTGGGATGGTGTGTTCAGGGATATGGATGTCGAGGTGGGTTATGTAATTGCTTTGCGTCATCCACTGAGTGTCGCGGATTCCCTGCGCAAGCGCGATCGATTCGAATCCGAGAAGAGCCATTTGCTGTGGCTGGGCCATATGGTGCCCGCTATTCTGAACAGCATTGGCAGGCCGCGCCTGGTAGTCAGTTACGACCGGCTGATGGATAGCCCGCTGGAACAGTTGCGGCGTATCGCCGCTGCCATGAACCTGCCGTTCGACATCTCAAGTCGGAAGCTGAAGGATTACACGTCTAAATTCCTGGAGAACAGGCTGCGGCATTCGCAATTCCTGGCAGCAGACTTTCGCGACGACCCTCATGCCCTGAGTGAAGTGGTAGAAGCCTACGAACTCCTAGAAAGATTGGCTACAGACGAAATCTCCTTCGATGCGCCGGAAGTGAACGCATCCTTCAGTCGCTTTGCCGAGCGACTCCATGAGATATCCCCCTTGCTTGGATA
>Ga0172367_10007899_pt1 | contig 12039 bp, 12 predicted proteins | sample Lak10m_FD_114542 | JGI IMG/M metagenome (GOLD analysis project Ga0172367, IMG submission 114542) | Freshwater microbial communities from Kabuno Bay, South-Kivu, Congo - kab_022012_10m | ecosystem: Environmental > Aquatic > Freshwater > Lake | place: Democratic Republic of the Congo: South-Kivu...
AATGCTGCTGCCCCGTTTTCGAAAAACTGCTTCTGCCAAAGATAGAATCGTTTTGGCTGAAGCTGATATTCGTCACAAAGATCAGACACTGAAACATGCTCGACCAAGTGGCGACGTAAAATAGATACCTTCTCTTCCGGGGTGTAATTGTAACGTTGCTTTCGCATGGCCTTTCCTCCGTTTATGATGGTTTATCACAAACGACCCAAAAGTCCTATTCACGCTGAACCAAAACATAATTATCAAAATGGTAAGTAAAATATAAAAAATTATATTAGTTATACGCTGCAACTTTTGACTTTTTATCTCTTCCTGATCCAACTGTTCCTGCAGTTTTTCAAGATATCTTACATGCTCTCTCTGGACTATAGTTTCTCGTTCAGAAGAAGTTGTGCAAGCTGACAACATATGTTTCAGCTCGTCCTTGTGTAAATTTGCAATTTGCTTGTAGGGGGGATGACTTTGCCAACTTCGTCTCATTGTAACTGAAGTGTCTAGTGGATAGCGCTTGTTTTCCATGTAGGTGTCTCTAAGGGTCAAAATTTATTTAATGATTGTAAATAGAATATACTGGATCACCTCCCTCATTTAATGTCCTATATCTTAAAAATAAATTGATAACTTAAAAAAAGACACAATCCGCCATTCTAATTACGCGGTTAGTAATTTATTTACTTTCATTGTGTGTTCAAAATAGAAGTACTATGCGCAAGAGCCCATGAGCTTAAACATGTTGAGCACCCCCGGCGTAACCCCCTTTCATTAGTTATGGGGTCAAGCTGGGCATGATTTGAAGAATAAAATTGGGAATCCTCGTCACTTCAAAGCGAGAAACAGTCGAGAAAAGATTCCGTCTATCAGCTTATCTATAAAAATAACCACTGCCGTAATCATAAATATCCAGATAAAAAGGCTCAAGGGGTGTGTCAAAGCTACCTTTATATCCTGCCATGACGGGATACTCGCTGATACACAGAGATATACTGCCAGATAGACGGCAGCAAGCAGATGCAATGACCCATGGGAAAGGGTTTCCTTCTCATTGAGAATGACCAGGCCGATAAGCAGCCATACAAGAGGGGCAAGCGCTGTCGGCACCGCCGATATGAGAGTGAGCCGCGCTGTGACACTACCCAGTCGCCACCGGTTCCCCTCTCTTCGGGGCCACAGACTGAATCCGGTTGGCCGGCCACCCAGCAGCAAAGCCATCATAAAATGCGACAACTCGTGCATAATGGTCATGGGAAGATTTGACAATACCAGAAAAAATGCGCCTCTTGTGGAAATCTGCCGGTGAATGAGGCCGATTGCCACAAGCGGTATTGCTTCAAAGATGATTTCTTGCTGAAATACGTCCATAACTGTTCAAACCACTGGTGAGAGAAGAAAGGTGACCGCACGCATGGTTCCCCATCCAAGGACGCCGATTGTCAGTAAACCGCACAGGATTGCCAGTATCCGGTCAAACGAGTTCTCACGGCGGCGTTCGTTATAGCCGAGAACCGCACCGAGAATAATCCCGCCGACAAGGCCGCCACCATGCCCCCAGTTATTGATACCGGGGAATATCAGACCAAAGAAAAAAAGACCCGCCACCCAGCCACTCACCTCACGGTAGACCGAGCTCCCATAGGAACCACCCCTGCTTTTACCGTAATAGAGCAGTGCACCGATAAGGCTGCAAATTGCGGCAGAGGCTCCCATGGTGAATTGTATGCCTGCAAACAGTGAGACGGCATAGCCGCAAATTCCTCCAAGCGTATAGATGATGACAGTTCGACCGATTCCGTATTCATTGATTACCCACGGTGTTATCTGACGTAGTGCCATCAGATTGAAGAGGATATGCATGATGCCGCCATGAAGGTAGCTGGCACTGATGAGCGACCAGTACATTCCGAAGCGCCCTATCGGATAGGTTCCGGTCGCCCCCAGCAGCATCAGGCTGCTCTGCCTCGGAGCAAGCAATGATCCCATGCCGCCGGTGTTGATACTCACCAGGAGTGACAGCCCGAAATAGAGCAGATTGACCGTAATGAGCGATTTTACCAGCCAATCCCCCTCACTGTCATTCCGGGACCAGTTGATTATTTTCCACCAGGATGCGGAGCGCGAGGTGCCGCACCAGGAGCAGATTTTCTCGTCACTGCCGATCAGGCGCCTGCAGCGGGGACAAAGTATGGCACGTTGTGTCACATAGTATCCTTAATATTCGTATTGTTACAATAGATATGCTCAACTGTCAGTTAAACTTTATTTGTCTTCAACTCTTTCAGTGAATAGAATGTTCCCCGCCAATAAATCCCGCCCTGCAGCAGGTTGAGTATCATAGTGCGGAGCATTATGAAGAGGAACAGGACAGAAGTCAGCGGATAACCGATTGCATACCAGACTGGTGAATGATGGAAGCTGGAGCTATCGCCAACCGTGAATAAAATGATGATTGCCGTTACACCGTACATGACTTGTGGCAAGCCATTGGTAACAAAAACCGCCAGGAATGGCCAGATGCTGCAGAATGAGTGAAATAGTACACCACCAAGAATCAATGCAACATTGTAATCAGCCCCGGAAAATGCGTTTTTCTCAAGTCCTCGAATTACTTCTTTTACAGATGCATACCACTCGACCGACAAAAATTCAGGTGCATAGACAGCATCTTGGTGGTAGCCGGCCTTTTTGATGATTTTACCGAGCTTGATGTCATCATCAGGTCTGAGGCGGATTGTTTCATGCCCTCCAACGTTTTGGTATGCATCCCGCCTGACAAAGTTAAATGCCCCGATACCGATATGGAAATAGCTCTTGGGGTCGCGTGCTTTCCATGGCCTGGCAAAAAAGGAAAAAATAACGATAAACGCCGAGCCGAACATCCCGAGGAAAACCGTCGGCATCTGCATGGATGGAGTGGCGACAAGGTGGTCAATGCGGTTATCTTTCATAAACCGCACGGCACGAGTCAGGACTGTTGACTCCATGACAATATCGGCATCGGTAAATAACAGTAGTTCCCCGGTAGCACGTTGACTTCCAACCCATTGGGCGTGGTTCTTACCTAGCCATCCGGCAGGAAGCGTATCAATATGAATAATCTTTAGACGAGGATTGTATGATGCCATCTCATCAAGGATGGCGCCGGTAGCGTCTTCGGAGCGGTCATCAACTACGATAAGTTCGTAATCGGCATACCCAAGATCAAGAAGGGATTGCAGCGCTGTTCTGATGTTGCGGGCTTCATTGCGGGCCGCAACAATGATCGAAACGCTCAGGGGACTGCTGTCAGGTTCTGCAGATACGCCACGTAAAGCACGGACGGAGCGATTGCCAATAAACAGATCAATCGCCGCTATTGAGGTAAGTATTAGCGTTATGACTGAAAGCCAGAACATATCTGAATTATACCGGCTCAGCCATCAAAAGCCTGTTTTTGGGTGTGATGTCACCTGGAATAATTTGGGTATAGACTCTGTAGCCTTGAGAGCGTAAATGTAATGCTCTGACTGCATCCATTGCCAGAGGGCCATCCATCCACCCTTCAAGACCGCCCAGATCAGCGTCTTTGAGGTCATGACAGCAGGGCAATACCGCAACCCTAGCTCCTGCCGCAACTGCCCGCTCAAGAATCAGGTCTGTCAGCCCACCGCACGCATGGGCAGATACGACAACATCATTATGATGCAGTTCAATGCTGCGAATATCAGACTGAATATATTGAATACGATCACATAATCGAGGCCAGACACCATTCATGGCTTCAGCAAGTGTTGCCACGCTTTTGGGTAGATACCGGTCAACCGCCAAAGCACAGGAAGAACTGTCATCGAGCAGCAGCATGATCCGAGCCAGCAGACCGTGACCACATGCCAGATCAACGACCCTCCCGCCCCTGAAACGCCGCCGCACTCTTCGAGCTACTTCCCACGCTTCATACAGTTCCTTGCGTGGCAGGCATCCAGCCTGGCAGACTGCACGACCAATGGCATCGAAGAGCGTGGCGCCACTGAATTTATGCAGAAGTTTTTCAGTAAGACGATTTTTTGATGAACGATCCATGACGTTCTTTCAGGTTGTGTGAAATTATCCCGTCAACCGTTGCTAAATTTCCGCCGTTAGATGCCACATCCGATACAATTGACGTACTCCCCGCCTGAAAGGCGAGGATTCTGGGTTCAAGCAGCAATTGCCGGTATTGCTACCGGTCTTATACCGCCTAGCCCAAGAGCAGACGCCCCCGCTCTTTGAATATTGATTGCTGCATTGAGATCACGGTTGTTGGTTGTGCCACAAGCACACGACCAAACACGGTCACGAAGATGCAGGCTCTCGTTGATCGTCCCACAGACGCTGCATGTTTTACTGGATGGAAACCAGCGGTCGACCTTGATGATGTCGCAGCCGGTCTTTGTCGCCTGGTGTTCTAGGATGGAAACAAACGACGCAAAACCAAGATCGGATACTTTACGGCCCCAGAGGGCTTTCATGCCGGAAAGGTTCAGATCCTCGATTGCAATGGTTTTGTGTTTCTGAGCCAACTCCCGGGCCAGCTTGAAATGGAAGTCTTTGCGCTGTTTACTGATGGTACAATGTAGCTTTGCCAGTATCCTTTTAGCTTGTTTCCTGTGGTTGGAGCCTTTCTTCTTTCTTGCAAGACTCCGGTTTGCTCTTTTCAACTGTTTCAACGATTTCTTCAGTGGTTCCGGTGCTGCTACTTTCGTCCCATCGCTGATGGTGAGGAAATCTTTCAAGCCAAAGTCCATACCCGCTGTTGTGGTAGTCGCGGTATGAACGGACTGATGTTCTCCATCAGTGACGATTACGAAGTAGATATCCCCTAGGGTGTTTCGCTTGATAGTCAGGGTTTTAATAATCCCCTCTATCTCAAGGGACTTGAAGAAGCGGTACTGCTGTTTACCAATCTTCAGACGGTTGCCGGATATTTCGTATCCGGCCTGCTTCAGGGTAAAGCTTTGGTATTTGATCTTTTTACGGAACGATGGTGGTCTGACGATTCTCCCTGATTTGGCTTTGCTGTTGCGGAAGAATGCCTGATAGGACTTCTCGATCCGCTGGGCAACATCCTGAACTGCTTGCGAGCCAAGGCTGTTCCAGTGATGGTATCTCTGCCGTTTCTTTAACCCGGTGAGATGTTTCATTAAGTGGAACTGGTTCAGGTGTTTGCCAAATAGACGGTAGTACCGCTTATGCAAGGCAATGCAGTGATTCCAGATCGAGGCGGCAATATCTATCTGCTTGTGCAGTTTCCGGTTCCGTTTTGAAACGTATGCCTTAAATACAAAGGTTCTCACGCAATACGACTCCACTGGGTGTCAATGTAGTGCTTGATAACTTCAGTTGATACACTGCCGGTTCTCGGCGGATATTTTGTAACAGCATCTTTTCTGCGCGGCTCATTTTCTTGATTTCAATTTCTCTGCGGATAGCAGAGGAACGGGAATGCCCCTCCTCCAGAAATACTACACGCAACGGCTTGCGGGCACGAAAGTATTTAGCTCCCCTGCCCTCTTGGTGCTGATGAAAGCGCCGGTTGATATCAGTTGTTATGCCGGTATAGAGCGAATTATCCGAACAGCAGATAATATACACGCACCACACTGAAGTCATGCTGTTGAGATTTTAGCAGCAAGATTTGTAAGCCGTTTTGTAGCATTCCTGTTTTTAACTGCCATTGCCAGGGCCTTCGGTTGTCCGATTATGGTCACAAGTTTTTTCCCCCGCGTTACAGCCGTATAGATCAAATTACGTTCAAGAAGACTGTAATGCTGCATTGCAAGCGGGATTACAACTGCAGGATATTCTGACCCCTGGCTCTTATGAATGCTGGTGGCATAGGCCAATGACACCTCGTCCAGTTCACCAAATTCATACTCTACTATTCTGCCGTCGTAATTCGCTTTTAGGGTGCTTTCCTCGATATCGATTTCCAGAATCTGCCCGATATCCCCGTTAAAGACTTCCTTATCGTAGTTGTTCACCGTCTGGATGATCTTGTCGCCTGGCGAGTAGGTCGTGCCAAAGCGGGTTATCTTGGGCTCGCTGTTCCCATTGAGCACTTTCTGGAGTTCCGCATTCAAGGAGTGAGCGCCCAGACCTCCGCGATTCATGGGGGTGAGAACCTGGACATCCTTGACCGGATGCAGGCCAAAGCGTTTCGGAATACGTTCCGTAACGACCTGCAGTAACTTGGCGTGAATTTCTTCCGGGGTTTCTGCTGGTATGAAATAGAAGTCAGACAGTTCTTCTGTTTCGTTTTTCAGCGGTAGCTCTCCCTTGTTGATCCGGTGAGCATTGACAATGATCTTTGAGGTTGCCGCCTGACGGAAGATCTCGGTCAGCCTGACAGTCGGAACAGAGCCAGATGAGATGATGTCGGCCAACACTGCACCAGGGCCGACGGAAGGCAGCTGATCCACATCACCAACGATCATCAGAGCCGCACTATCGGGAACTGCCGCCAGAAGTTTGTTCATCAGCACCACATCCACCATGGATGACTCGTCAATGACTATGAGGTCTGCCTCGAGAGGGTTATCTCGGCCGCGCTTGAAACCGAAGCTCTGGGGATCAAATTCCAGGAGTCGATGAACAGTTTTGGCTTCCCGTCCAGTAGTCTCGGTAATCCGCTTGGCTGCGCGGCCAGTCGGTGCTGCAAGTAATATGTTGAGCTGTTTGGCTGCGAGGATTTTCAGGATGCTGTTGACCAGGGTCGTCTTGCCGGTACCCGGACCGCCGGTGATGACGAGTGCTTTGCTGGTTAACGCAAGACATATTGCGTCCTGTTGGGACTGCGAGAGCGAAAGGCCTGTCTTTTCTTCTACCCAGGGGAGCGCCTTTTCTCCGTCAATCCTGCTCCAGGGAAGTGCCCCGTTCAGTATTCTCCTGACGCTGTTCGCCACACCCTGTTCAGCCCGATGAAGTGGGGTCAGAAACAGGCAGGGGACGCCGTCGATCTCTTCCGGCACCAGGTTCTGCTGGATTATTTCCTCCCGGATTGCTGCTTCCAGAATCGACTCGTCAATCTCCAGGAGTTTTACCGACTCCTTGATCAGGGCGTCGTGGGTGGCAGCACAATGACCGTCGCCGGACAACTCCTGCAATACATGGCGCACACCAGCTTGAGCCCGAATCAGTGAGTCTGTTGCTATGCCGAGCCGGCCGGCAATGAGGTCTGCAGTCTTGAACCCGATTCCGTGAATGTCGAGAGCCAGGCGGTAGGGGTTTTCAGACACTTTGATGATCGCCTCATCACCGTAGGTCTTGTAGATTCTGACCGCCCGTCCGGTCCCGACGCCATGGGACTGGAGGAATACCATTATCTCGCGGATTGCTTTCTGCTCCGCCCAGGCAGCGGTAACTTTGTCCGTCCTTTTCTTACCGATTCCGGGGAGTGTCAACATTCTCTCCGGGGTTTCCTCAATAACAGTGAAGACATCGATGCCAAATGCCTTCACCAGTATTTTGGCAAAATGGGGGCCGATTCCTTTGACCATGCCGGAGCCAAGGTACTTTTCGATGCCTTCCAGAGTGCTCGGGGGGACTGTTTTCAGATGAGTAGTCTTGAACTGCAGACCGTGGGTCTTGTCATTATGCCAGGTGCCGACGCATTCGACGAACTCACCGGGGGTTATGGCTGCAGCACTCCCGATGACCGTGACCAGTTCGCGCTTTCCTTTTACCTTGATCCGGATGACGCAGAACCCAGATTCCTCGCTGTGGAAGGTTACCCTCTCGACGGAGCCGGAAAGCCGCTCGACCGGTACATCTGGTGTGGTGGTTTTTTCACTCATGTACTGGTTACTTTGCCTACCGGAGCGATATAGACGGTGAATTCCTCATTACCATCGACAGCAACCAGTTCATCCGCCAGTTCCTGATTATAGGCAGCGATGGCACAGGTACCGCAGTCGATAGCTTCACAGGCCAGATAAAGATTTTGGCAGACATGGCCGGCATCAAGGGCGATAACTTTGTAGGACGCCTCGGCGTAGCGCCACTCGGTGCGAGCCACTACTGCGGTCCAGATGAAAGTTACGGCAGCCTGACCGGCAAATGCCTGGCCACGACAGGCGGCAGTGAGATAGGCCGTCAGGTTCGGCATATCCCGCTCATGCACCAGGGCGTGATTAAGGGGGAGGTAGCGGTACAGGCCTTGGGAGAGACCATCGACCTTAAGTACACCAAGGTAGGTCTCAAAGGGGTGGCGGCAACCAGCTGAAGGAACTGTGCGCAGCACTGCCGCTTCGTGAAGCACGGCACGGACACCCTGGGTAGACCAGAGGAGAAAGGCCAATTCATCGAGGGAAAGACTTTCGGCGGTAAAGCGGCGGTGGCTCATACGGTCGGCGATTGCTGTCTGCAGGTCATACGCTTCTATCGACCATTCATGCCGGGGTGGCAGAGGAATGATCCGGCTGCCCGGCTGTACCGGTTTCTGCACGGAAGGCGGTTCGACACCTTCAGACTGCGGGGTGCAATAGAAATTGACCTCTTCCCTGATCCGGTCTGTAAGGAAGTGCCTGCCGCTTTCTGTGGTTATCGTCGGTTTCCTCATGATTTGGCACCTGTTATAGTTTTTATTGCTTCACTTGCCCAGAAGATATTTCTGTAGTTGTTTTTAAGAATATCACAGTCGGAATGTCCCATATACGGGATTAGAAATATATCCGAGCTTGTCTGTAAGATAAACTGTAAAAGTATATGTATCCGGCCTGTATGAAAAGTAATCTATGGAAAATGATATTGTTCCGGTGGTTCTTCCAAAAGTATTTGTCAAAGAAGTAACGGTCGTATTTGTTACCACGCCATTTGAATTCGTTGCAGAGATTGTAATCGTGTCAAGGTCGACGTCTGGAGCATAGTAATCAACATTACCGTCAACAATATAATTTGTTCTGTCATGTGAAAATTGGTATGTTGATATTGATGGAGCTGTGATTATATGGATTGGCAGTGGCACTGTCACAGTTACTTCCCCACCGCAACCTGCAAGACCAAGAATCAACATTGACATTAAAAGAAGAATGTTCCTTTTCATACATGTACTCCTTTCACATATTTTCAAATAGTTCTGACAATTGTTAGATTGCATCGCTTGTGCCGTTATCAGAATAATGGCACAACTAACTGATTTTGTTGGTTTGATTTGTTTTTTGTTTGGGGAGTATTCGTGATGTATGTCTTAAAGGAGTAGAGGAATACTTCAATAGGGGTATGCAGCGATTGACATGCCAATCAACCTGGCAAAAAATTGAAGGTAGAATTTCTCAAACATATCCGGATTTTAAAGAAAAACGGCAACCCCCGTATCTTGTGAGTTGCCGTTTAGTTGCATTGTTGCTTGATTGGTATTATTTCTTTTTTGCTTTGGGTGCAGTCTTTGCCGCTTTAGCAGGAGCTTTGGCCGGCTTTGCAGTCAGATCCTTCAGTGCCTTGCCTGGTGTGAATTTACCATTGGTTTTAGCAGCAATCTTTATTGCCTTACCAGTCTGGGGATTTCTGCCAGTACGGGCAGCACGGGTTACTGCGCTGAATGTGCCAAAACCGACAAGAGTAATCTTGTCGCCGGCTTTCAGGGCGGCAGTGGTTTCAACTATGAAGCTGTTCACAGCTTTTTCAGCCTGGGCTTTAGTCAGTCCAGCACCTTCGGCAATCTTTGCCACAAATTCTGCTTTGTTCATATTTAGCTCCTTAAAGTAAATTTATTCTCGTTATATCCGTTAACTGCCTGAAAGTCCACACTATCTAAGGCAGAGTTTATTTTTCTCTTATGGAGAATCGATCGAGCGCATTGACTCTGGATATTTCAACGCTATCCGTAACACCACGTGAATAAATATTGTTTGCAAGCCAGGTAAGTTCATCTCTTTCCATATCCCCGGGAACACTTGTCCACCATGATTTGCAGCCACCTTGTGAACCGTCATTCCAGCGGTAACCTCTCTGTTTTAGTACGTCTTTTTTATCAAACGGTGCACCAACGGCACAAATTTTAGAGGTAGTTTCATCGTATCGGTCAAGAAGGGCTTTGAACACAGGAATGCCACTCACGGGGAGAGTTTCCAGAAAAATGCCGAGCAAACCTTCTGCGTCGTTCAGAGCACGGTGGGCATTTATGAACAGGCCAAACTTGTAGAGTAGATATTCCAATACACGGGTTGAGATCATCTCGGCTTTCCAGTCGATCTGTGTCATGGAGCAGGCCCATGGCACTGTGGCAAAGAACGGATAGCGGTTCTCGACGAAAGGGCGATCAAAGCCGGCGTTGTGTGCAATCACCAGTGATGCCTCACCAGCGATCTGCATTACTTTATCATCATCAAATGCCTGGCCACGTACCATATCGTCAGTAATCCCGGTTATGGCAGTTATTTCTGTCGACAGAGGTGTTTTGGGATCCTCAAAACCAGAATAACGGTTAATGACCCTACTAATCTCTCCAGTGAGTGGGTCATATTCAAAGGCAACCATCCCCAGTTCGATGATCCTGTCTTGGGCATGATTAAGCCCAGTGGTCTCGGTATCAATGCAGATGCCAATATGAGGGTTGGCAATTGTGTTACCTGTGAAGCGAGTATCCTGATCAAAATTCAGTCGTCGTATGATCCGGAACTCGTCAGAAACCTTGAGGGCGGCAATGGCTATTTCCATCTCCAGTGGATTCAAGGGGACATTTCCAGTTTTTATCTTCATTTTAGTATTCCTGTCCGTAGTGTACGCTGTATCCTATCCCGCCAATCTGGATTGACTCCGGCTTCATCGGCATATTCAGGCCATCTCGCCACCACCCGGGTTACTTCATTAAGAACCGATTTAGCGGTAGTACGCTTCATTGAGGCAGCTTCAGCACATGCGTGAAAATCATCCGATGTGAAGCCGTCTCTCTTGCCGTTCAGGGTCATCTGGTGCGTTGATGTCCACATTCCGCTTGGTTGGTAGCTATAGGTTATGTCGAAGGCCGGGGCCAATGACCACTGTCCGCTCTTGTTCATCAAGAAGGCGATATTTTTGACATGATCGTCCTGATTGCGGGCGATTATATTGAAAGCCATTCTCCGGTACAGCTCTTCAACAGATGCCATGGACAGATTAAGTTTGCGGATAACCAGCAACGCCTGCTCATAGGAATAGGCGCCAGCCATATTGTAATCATAATGCGCCATAGCTCCCAAGGACAGCATGTGCAACTTCCCGCCATCCGGCAATCGATCGAAGCGCTTGGTCATGAAATGTCGCCTGCCGTTTTCTTCCATAAGGAGGCATCTGCTCATGGTGATGCCGGCGTCGGTCGCCATCCGGTGATAAGCGTATTCGATGGCGCCATATCCTTTGGGATCTTCCTGCTCCTTGTCTTTGTTCCCGGAAACGCCGTCAAACTTGAGCAACCAGTATTCAAAACCGGTTTCGGAATTGATCTGACCAGAGCGAACTTCATTGGTTTGCGGGTTCCAGGCTATAACCGCCTTTGCCCGTGCTCCACCGGCAGATGTACCGACACGAAGAATGTCACGCATTGCCACTTCTCGGTGATTGTCATTGAATGAAGTTTGCAGGTTACTGCGGTGGGTGAGGATGTCAGAAGCGAGTTCAACAAGTTTTCCGATGTCCAATTTAGAAGGGCGTCCTCCCCGATAAGGACCAAGAACAGGGGAATATTCGAGAGCACCCATGCCACGCGTTCCGGTGTAACAGAGACGCTCTACAGCATTGAAGGAATCAGGGCTTCGTCCCTGCATGGCCAGCCAGGTGTCGATCAGCGCATTACCAAATTTGTCCGGGAGAGAGTCCGCCAATAGTCCGGGGAGTCCGTGAAATGTTTCCCTGGCCAGTACCGGAAAGGAGTAGACCCGGCTATCCAGAGGCATGGTCAGCGGTGCGATCTGTATACCGCTACGGATGAAGGCCGGGTCGTATTCAAATGAAGCAAACTGCGCTCCGTCTTCCAGGGCGACTGCTCCGATGGTGCGCCCCCAGAGTTTCACTTCGGCAATTGTGATCATGATTCGTCACTCCAGGACCATTCCT
>Ga0172367_10007901_pt1 | contig 12038 bp, 11 predicted proteins | sample Lak10m_FD_114542 | JGI IMG/M metagenome (GOLD analysis project Ga0172367, IMG submission 114542) | Freshwater microbial communities from Kabuno Bay, South-Kivu, Congo - kab_022012_10m | ecosystem: Environmental > Aquatic > Freshwater > Lake | place: Democratic Republic of the Congo: South-Kivu...
TCATATCAATCAAGAGCTCTTCGAATCCAAATTTAATTTGATCCCATGTTGCTTCCCACCATGTAGTATCAGACAATGTTATGGACCATTCTGCAATATTTTTAATTACTTCTACTATTTGTTTTCCCAAGTAATCCAGTTTTCCATAAAAATCAGGTAACCGCTTCTCAAAATTATCAGCAAATTCCATCAACATCGGAGCAAAAATGTTGTAAAGCGGAGTGAGAACTTTATCAATCAGAACAGTTCTCAATTTCATCATGGAATTTTCAAATTTGTTCAAACTCTGTGCAGCTAAATCACGTTTTTTTTGTTCCTCACGAATAGTCTTTAGTGATTCAATAAATCTCTTTCGGTCCAGTTTTCCAGTGTTATCAATAAACTGACCCATTCTAGTATAAAGTTCATCAAAGTTTTTACTAATATCTGCTGCTGATCCCCCGAGACCAGCAGCAGCCACTCTGAGAATATCCTTGACCCTCAGTGCATCATCACCCGCTGCTTCTAAAATGTCAGCTGTTTTTTCATCCAGCTTTTCCTGATTGAGTTTACCTTTTAGTGCTAAATCTGTAGTATTATTCAGTATAGATACTGCTCGACCCATGGTAGTAGTAGCCATTATTTGCTCATTGGTAAATGGTTGTAATCCTAACACCTTCAATTTTACCATTTCTGCGCCTATGTCACCCATGACTGCCTGCATCTGCATCATTTCCTGATTTACCATTTCTCTGGAGGTGCTATCCATTTTGGCTAGCGCCATCTGATATGCAGCAGTCATCTGCTGTTTCTTAATAGCTTCTGCTTGTGAGCGACGACTTTGTCCAGTAAGTTTCGCCATGGCATCCATTTCGATCATCAATCTCTGAGCTGTGTCTGCCAGAGCTTGATCGCTCTGATTACGAACCGCTGCACCAGCAGTGTTCAAACTCATGACCTGAGCTAATCCTTCATTGATATCCTCAATGGAATAACCCATGTCTCTCATACGATCACGCAATATTGCAGTGGTTTTGGCAAATAATACTGCGCCCTGAGTCACTGTTCCAAACTTGGCAAAAATTTCGGTATTTTTGCTAATAACTCCTGCAAACCCCTCCATGCCCAGACCGGTTTTTTCTGCCATCTTGCGCATATACATTAGGTCCTGCCCAAAAGCTGCACCTGATTCAGCTAACTGTGTCTGAACATCCCGATAACCTTCCACAACCTTTATGGTTGCAGCTACTATACCCACTAATCCACCCAGTATGCGTCCCAAGAAGGGTATGCTTTTCAGAGCCTCAGCCACAGTCTCAGTATAAGCACTGAGTTTGTTTTCACCCATTACAAATTGTGAAATCAATTTGACTGTTGAGGCAAATAAACCACCCAGCATACGAGTTAGGCCACCTATTGCCCAGACCAGCAGATCCAAAGCCACCAATGCCCCAGCTGCCTTTTTGCTTAGACCTGCCACAGCAGCACTTGCCTCACTAGCACCTGCTGACATTTCCTCGCTGCTGGTCTCAAACAAATTCAGAGCCTCAGTTGCTCTACTAGCCGATCCTGCTATATCAAACAGATTACCTGCAAAACCTTCAATATCAGCAGCCGTCTGATCCAGATTTTTTCTGACGTCATCAACACTGTCAGACAGATTACTAACATCAATGTTTCCCAGTTTTTTGGATACGTCAGATATGGAATTATTGAGAGAGCTAAAAGATTTATTCAGACTGCTAGTAGTTTCACTGAGTTTGTTGAATCTGGAGTTGACCTGAGCAGTGTTCACTGAAGTCGTATTGGTTTTCAGTGTGTTATTGATGTTCTCAGCAGCCTTGAGTACTTTTTCCAGGGTCTCTTCAGTGGAAATATTTTCCACAGTGATGTCTCCTGTTTGACTGACCAGGGCTCCCGTCATTTTAATTTTTACTTCAGCCACTTTTTTTCACCTTTTTTCTACACTATAAATACTTCGGATCAACCATTATTTATTCCCAAGGATCACCATGTCTAGAACCAATCCCCTACAAAACTTTTTTCGCAAACCCAAACTGAGTGTGCTGCTACCCAGTCGAGGACGTTGGTACCCCAAAAATTCACTGTCCAAAACCACTGTGGACATTTATCCCATGACTGCTGCTGATGATCTCAGATTTAAAACTAATGAAGTATTACTAAACGCCAGTGCAGTTTCTGAACTGATGCAGAGTTGTGTACCAGATATCACAGACCCAGAGCAAATGCCTGTGCTGGACCTGGATGTGATCCTGCTGGCCATACGTCAAGCCAGTTATTCTAGCACTATCAAAGCATCAATAAATGTACCCAATACTGCACTGACTCAGACTCTGGATCTGGACATCCTGGGCCTGATTCAGAATTTTGCTAATGCTGCTGAACTCTGGGACGAAAAACTCACCCTGATCAATGAACAAGATGAAAGTCTCACAGTGATTCTCAGGCCAGTTACTCTGAAAAGCATGTTCTCTGCTACCCGTAGCCTGATCAGGCAACAGCAAGCCACTGCTGAAATCACCATGAGCAACCGGCAGGCTGACGAGAAAATTGCCGAACTGGACGATCAGATGAAAACGCTGAGCTCAGTAAGCATCAATATGGTGGCTGACAGCATCAGTGAAATACTGACTCAGGATGGATTCAGCATTAAAAACGCCGGTGAAATTCGTCAATTCCTGAATCATCTGGATCTGGCCTATTTCAAGGCCATTCAAAAGCATATAGAAGAACAGAAATCTCTAATCAGCTTCAAACCCATCCAGATCACCAGCACTGCTGAACAGATAGCAGCAGGAGCTCCTGAAACCTGGGCCGCAAATATTCAATTCAACATCAACAATTTCTTTGAATCCTAATCTATGACCAATCCACTAAGTGCTTATTTTAGACAACCCAGCTTGTATATTCAGCTACCCAGCGGTGGTAGATACTGGCCTGAAGGCAGCATTCAGATACCGGTCACTGGAGAACTGGCTGTGCTCAGCATGACTGCTGCTGACGAAATTCTGCTAAAAACTCCTGATGCTCTGTTCAATGGTGAAGCCACTGTGCGTCTGATCCAGAACTGTGTGCCTGCTGTGCAGGATGCCTGGCAGACACCCATGCTGGATCTGGAAACCATACTAATTGCCATCCGAATAGCCAGTGTTTCAGAGCATTTGAGCATTGAAACTCAGTGTCCCAAATGCTCTGAACACTCAGATTTTGAACTGGATCTCCGACAGCTACTACAGGATGTGGATGCAGATATTTGGCAACGACCTCTGAAAGTGGGCGATCTGACCTTCAGATTCAGACCCATTAGTTTTTATACCCAAACTCAATATAACAATCAGTTGTTTCAGTACAGAAAAAGATATCAGCAACTGGATCAGATCGCAGACACTGATCAAAAATCCTCTCTGACCAATGAGATTATCAACAGCATCAACAGTCTGGAAATTCAGTACATGATTGATACCGTACAAAGCATCAGCGTGTCGGGGCAGTCGGTAACTGCCCCTGAACACATATCTGAGTTCATGATCAACTGTGAAAAACAGATATACTCACAGATACAGAAACACACTGATACTCTCAAGACCACTCTGCGCAAAACTAATCTGGAGCTCAATTGTCCAGAATGTTCACACAAATATGTCACTGAGTTCAGTATGGAGTATTCAAGTTTTTTCGATCTAAGCTCCTGATGTTGAACTCTGATCAGGAAATACAGGAGCTGATAAAGGGAATGGATCGTGAGGTTCGAGATATCAAAGAGGACTTGTTTAGGTTATCTTGGTATATGAGAGGTGGGATAACTTTCTCTGAGATTTACAACATGGGTATACAGGAAAGAGAGATTATCAGTAAAATTATCAAGGAGAACTTGGACACCACCAAGAAGTCAGGTTTGCCATTCTTCTAGTATCTGTGGCTCCTCAGGAGATGTGCTAACGCACATCTGTTATTTCGCTTGCTTTGCAAGCTCATAAGTGATTTTTTTTCTTTTACGCTGAATCAACATGAAGTATTGTACCGATGCTCCAATCTCTTCATAGATCCTGCCATACTTCGCCCGGTGAGGGGCGAAGCAATGGTAACTCTTCATGAGTCACTACCAGATAATACAGAAGCATTTGCGGAGGCGGTTGGCCGGTACCCCCAGCTTCTTCTTCGGTCTCAGAACCAGCTGCGCGGAAGAAATGCGTGACACTGACGCAAATGGTCCTGCTCTCTATTCTGGATAGGAGCGGCTGGGAAAGACACCAACGGGACGTTGCACAACGGTATTATCTGCGCTGAGCAACTTATCGGTGGTTGTATCTTTTTCACAGAGCCACCATCATTTAACTTATAAAAGTCTTTGGGTGTAACACGCAAGATCCGACGGCTAATTTTTCAAGCAGTCTCAATGCGAGTCGAGCAGCCTCGACCAAACAGCGTTACTATGTGGTTCCTTAGTTGTTTTGAGATGGTCTCGAGAGTTCCTTGATGATGTCCTTGTTGAGTTCCATGAATGTTTTTAGATCTGAAAAAAACCAAGTTCCATAACGCTGTGATTTATAATGGGTTCCATGAGGTGGTAAATTGAGAGTTTCCTGTGCCGGGGTGGCTATATATGTACCTTGACGAGTAAATTTCATGAACAACACCGTGAAGTCACCTGTGTCAGCTACCTCCATGGCTTGTTCAATCCATGATTCCAATTGTTTATTAGTTGTTCCTGAAAGTAATTGATGAAATGCAAAATCCTTGTAGCTCTTGCACTCGATATTTAGCATACTAAAACCAGGGCCGGGTATAATATCACCCTTGAAAGTTCTGATTTGCCCTTCGCTCAGTATTTGTTTACGATGAGTATTGATACCGCCTATGTAGGCTCCACTGCCTGGGGCTCTCATGAAATTCTCGCCCCAGAGCTCTGACAGATACTGAGCGACTTCTCGCTCCCATGAGTTGCCTTTCTGTTTTTGTGGACTGGGCATCAAACATAGTTATGCTATGATGTTCTCGGTGTTGAATTTACACTTATCGCCATGATACATAGTATAATGATTTTTAGCTACTGTTTTATTGCAATGAAGACACAGCTTTTGATTTTCTGGTTTTTTCATAGGATTTCCATCACCAGAATTTTTCATTTTAGTCATCATTTTATTATAATCAGAACGAGGTTTACCGTACATAGGATTCTTTTCCCCGCGGATCTTTTCTGAAAGTTTAGGATTTCCTTTGAGTGCTTTACTTATATTCTGATTATGGGAATTCGGTCTATTTTTGCTATAAGCAGATAAACTTTTACTAATGTTTTTCTTTCTAGTATCAGAATGTTTTTTCCCATAATGTGGGCAAATTTCCTTTAACTTTCCGTACATTGGATTTTTATCACCTTGACGAGCCAAACTTTTCTTTTTTCTAGTTGCAATACTGTCTTTAGTTCCTAAGCGATTTCCTGGATCAAAGCAAGCATTACTTTGATTGTAACTCATAGCATCATTTTTGGCGTCAAGTGTTTTTAAGTACTCTGTTTCAAGTTTTCTAATATACTTAGGGTCACCTATAACTAAAATTTCGCAAACCCAATTATCTCGATTTTCAAGTATCAACGGTTTAACTATTTCACTTGAACATAGATAATTTTCATGATAAGCAGGCGAACACCCTTGAGAAGACTTACTACCAATATACCATTTTTTTGTAGAAAGTTCAGTCCATTTATAAAGATAAGCTAATGTTTTCATAATTACTCCAGTAAAGTAAAAGTGGGCTATCTGCGTTACTGGCACAGAAGGAGGATCAGTCCGTTCGCCCATTCTTATTTATGATTCGGAATAATATTGAGTAAAACCATTTTCTTTTATAACACGAAGAATTCTAGATACTCTAGAACTAAGATCGTCACGATGAGATATTAAAAATATTGAACGATTTCGATCACGAGCCATATGTTTTAACACAATCATTGCGCTTTCGACTCCAGCAGTATCAAGCCCATTATCGATCATTTCGTCGATGAACATCAAGTTCACTGGATGATACAAGTTCTCCCAGACATCCCTGAAACTCCAGCTCAGACTCAGTATCAGACGGTTACGTTCTCCACGACTAAGTCCATCAAAATCCAACTCACGTCCTAGCTCTTCGATTTGAACACTAAGATCGCTCTGGAAAATCACACGATGCGGCAGACCCATCTTGTACAGATAGTAGCTTAGTCGCTGATTCAGATAGCTCAGATTCTGATCAATGATCTTCTTTCTGACAAAGCTGTCTTTGTTGGTGAGTAACTTGAGCAAGAACTCTTCGTGTTCTTGCACTCGCTTCAGAGCATTGATGGTGTCGTAACAGATTTCTTCCAGAGCCTGAGTGCTCATCTCGGTTATCTGTTCCTGATAGGGGTCGGTTTCTGATTGTTTAGACACCAACTGAGTCTGCATGGTCTGCAGATTGATACGATGTTCAGTAGCTGTTTCAGGGTCAGGATAGAACGTTTCAGATGGCTCAGAAACCACCGTTAGTTGAGCCAGTTCCAGATCCAGCTGATAGATTTCTGATTCCAGTTGCTGAGCGGTTTGCTGACTTTCAGCAATGGCGGCAGTTTTGTCAGCAATTTGCTGATCCAGGTTTTTTACTGGTTGCCCACAAGTATAACACTGATTGTTTTGTAAACTCTGTAATTCTCGTTCCAGACGATCAAATGATCGAATTTCCTTCTGCAAAAAAGACACCTGCTGAGCTTTGGCTTGGGATAGTTGATTACGAGTTTGCTGATAGTTTCTGAATTCACGCCATTGCTCGTGCAGACTGATCTCCTGCTCAATGTTGATCTGACTCAGCTGATCAATCATCAGTTGCAATTGTGCAACATCAGTCTGGTGTTTTTCCTGCCACATGCGCTGACGGCGTTGCAAGCTCTGAATCTGCTCCTGAATTCTGACATTGGCGCTGGTCACTGCTTTGATGCGATGCTCTTCCTGAGTGGCCAGATCCTTGGTGACTCGCATCTGTTCACGCAGACGATCGGCTTTTTCACTCAGCAGTGTGATACCCAGTAGCTGTTCAATGATCATGCGCTGGTCATTGGCTTTCAGACTCAGAAACGGTTCGGTATAGGTGTTCAGAGCCACCAGATGTCTGAACATGTCGTGACTCATACCCAGCAATTGATCAATGGCATGCTGAGATTCGTGGCTGTCACCCTGGGCTTCATCAGTGGCAGCCATCTCTTCACTGTCGATAAAGAACTTGAAAATATTGGGTTTGCGGCCCCTCTCTACACGATAGTTCTTTCCGTTGACTTCAAAATCCACAGTGACCAACAGTCCTTTGCCATTGGTTTTGTTGATCAGATTCTCTTTGCGTATGTTGGTCAGAGCCTGACCGTATAGTGCATAACTCAGGGCATTGAGTATTGCTGTTTTTCCCACACCATTTCTGGATCCCGAATCATCTCCTCCCAGGTCTATGTTTTCACCCAAAACCAATGTTAGATCTTCTGTGTCAAATTTAACTGATTGGGTGGCGTTTCCAACTGATAGAAAATTTTTTGCACTAACTGTTTTGATCTTGAACATAGTTATAGGTTCCGGTATATATCCAGCAACAGGTTGCTGTCGTAGAAATCACTGGCAATGTTCACAATCTGTGAGTTTACAATCTGATCCACGCTCTCAAACTTTACGTTGATGTTGGAGTTATCGTCAGTGAGTGCGTCCTGTTTTCGGGAAATCAAGCTGAGTTCTCGTAGACTGTAGGTCTCCACAAAATTTTCCTTGATAAATGTGGCTTCCTCATAGCTGATATCCACATCCAGGTTTAGCCTGACATAGCTATTGGGCATCAGGTGTTTTTCGGGTTCTGAAATGATTTCGCTGATGTTGAATACTCGATAACGTGGTGTTCCAGGCCACTGATGGAATTCAGGATCAGCTCCCCAATTCAGTATCATACAGCCGCGATCATCATCACCAGCGTCACTGAAGTTATGTGGGAAACAATTGCCCATGTACCAGATGTTTTCTTGTCGCTGACGCTTGTGAAAATGCCCTGAAAAAACCTGTTCCACGCCCTGCAGATATTCTGTTTTAACGTCGCCCACGTCGGGCATTCGGACCATGCTGTTCATCAGGAAGTTGGGTAACTCAAAGTGACCAAACATGTATTGACCCTGATATCGACTGAGGTGACGATGCTCGTCACCCACCAACCAGGGCACAAATACGCAATCTCCCTGGGCATAGAAGTCATTGATGATTTCCAGATTGGGAATGTTGCGAGCCCAGCTCACACTGTACAGATCTCGACGATCTCTGTAGAACAGATCGTGATTACCCGGAATCATAATGGTTCTGGGAAAATGTCTGCTGATGATTTCCAGACATTCCAGACTGTAGTTCAGTGTCTGAACATTGATGCTGTTGCGATTGTTGTGAAAATCACCCAGAAACAAACAGATGTCACAATTCTGCTGCTGAGCCAAGTTGCACATCCACTGAGTGAAATCCAGACAATCCTGGTTGTGTTGAACACCATTGCTCTTGAGTCCCAGGTGTATGTCTGTAAACACCATGGCTCGCTTGAATAGATTTTTCATTGATTACCTTATGGGAATTTAGTTACATTATAACTGATATCTGAGTAAATGTAAATCAGAATGGGTTAAAACCAGTATAGAATGCTGCTGCAATCAGTGCGCTACAGGGTATGGTTATAACCCAGGCCAGCACTATGCGTCTGGCAGTTTTCCACTTAACATTGGGCTCGGTTTCGCTTGCCCCCACGCCCAATATACCACCAGTAATGGTATGAGTAGTGCTGACTGGAATACCCATAGCACTAGCAATAAACAACATAATACTACCACCAGATTCTGCACAAAAACCTCCTCTGCTGTCCAATTTGGTCAGCTTGAATCCCAGAGTATCCACAATGCGCCATCCGCCTGCCAAGGTGCCCAGGCCAATGGCCAAGAAGCTGGCCCAGATTACCCAAGCGGGTATCTGACTGCCAGCACTGACCTGTCCGCCTGCCACCAGGATCAGGAAGATGATGCCAGCAGTTTTCTGAGCGTCATTGGCACCGTGGCCCATGCTATAACAGGCACTGCTGGCCAGCTGAGCCAGCCGAAACTTCTGATCCAGGTGTGAATTATGTTTGGGCCAGATGGCTCTGGCTGCGGTGTTGATGCCAGCACCCAGCATAAAACCTATCACTGGACTCAGTACGATAAATGATCCAATTCGCAGAATGTTATCCCAGATCAGGGGTTCAAATCCAGCTTTGCACACAGTGGCACCAATCAAGCCGCCAATCAGTGCATGACTGCTGCTGGTGGGCAAGCCATAGTACCAGGTGATCATGTTCCAGGCTATGGCTCCCATCAGACAGCCAAAAATCACATTCAGATCCACCACACTGGGTTGTACGATGCCTTTGCCTATGGTGGCAGCCACATGACTGCCTATGAAAAACACCGACAACACATTGAATACTGCGGCCATCATCACAGCTTTGCGAGTACTCAATGCTCCAGTAGCCACCACTGTGGCTATGCTGTTGGCTGCGTCGTGAAATCCATTGGTGAAATCAAAAACCAATGCTATGAAGATCAAAAATACAATACTGAGCAAAACGGGATCCATGTTAGATGTCCTGACTGTTGGACCATTTCATCTGACGACTGAAGCTGGGAGTTAGTCCATGCTGTTCCAGAATGTCATCACGCAGGTCTTGATTTCGTTTTTCAATATTTAGTATGCGGGTAAAACTGTTGGTCAATGTGGCGGTGAAGTAACTGAACGGATTGGAACTCTTGCTTTCATCAAACTGTAAACCAATCTGACTCAGCTGAACCAGTGCAGCACCACGCATTTCTTCGTTGTAGGTATACCCACGCCAGTTGCTGCGAGTAGCATAGCGTTCGCACAGCTTCAGAAACATCAGAGCCAGGTTCTCGGTCATCTGTCCGTGTGTTTTGCAGAATTCACCTGTGTCCAGATCACCACGCCAGTGACTCTTGCCCACACACCAGGGGTTTCCGTTGGCATCCAGACGGTAGTGATGAAACGGCGGGAAGTTTACTCTGATGTGCGTGGGATCAGGAGCAGTCATAATCAGCTTTTCGGCGTCTTCGTCCAGCTCGTCCTGCTCAGATTCGATCTCAATGTCTTCAATCAGTTTCTTGGCCTTGCTTTTGCGACTGGGTTTGGCAGGCTTGGGAGGAGCCAGCGGAATATGCACCCAGGTCATCATACGAAACACCAGATCAGTGATGGGGATACTCAGTGGATCAGTCTCTTGCCCGGTTTCCTTGCGAATACGTTCGGCACGGTTGGTTTGTGCAGCCAGGACGTTTTTGGTGATATCAGCAGCATTGTGCAAGATAATGTCGTACTGGTGGTCTTGTACAGGATCACGGAAACTACAAAAGCTGTTCTTGCTCAGGTGAATCTCTCGTAGCATGTCTCGGTTATTCAAGTAGTTGGTTTTACTCATGAGATATATACATATATTTTAGCACAGATAAATAAATGTGTAAAGGATTTTAAGATGGCTGACCCACAAACCACGGCGAATACACCACCTACTGGAACTCAGACTAAAACTGGAGTAGGGAAACCTACTCATAAAATTAGGATATCTTTGCCTCCGCTAGCCGGAACCATATTTTACAATGATGAAACCAATGTGTTATTGTCACCTCTGAAACACACCCAGGGATTTCTGTTTCCCATTCAGCCAGCAGTTTCCATAGGGTATGACGCTAAATACCAGGAACTAACACCCACTCACAGCAATTTTCCCTACCAGATGTACCAGAGCAGCAGCATGAAGGCCATCTCTCTCACTGGTGATTTTGTAATCAGAAATCAGTATGATGCACAATATGTAAACGCTGGTATTCATTTTTTGAAATGTCTAACCAGAATGTTCAACTATCGTGATGGCGAATATGCTGGTGCTCCGCCACATGTGGTCAGACTCCACGGTATGGGTTTTACTGCCTTTGATAATTTGCCTTGCGTGCTTACTGACGTCACTATAAATTACCCAGAGTCAGTAGATCACATTACCTTTCAGATTAACAACAAGAGTATCTTTAAAAACGAAACGGCTAGAATACCAGTCTTCCTGACCATAAGTGTTTCACTAACACCAGTTTTTAGCCGTGATTTTATCACTAATGTGTACACAACCAAAGGATTTAGTTCAGGTAGTGTTCGTCTGATGGGACGTGATGAACAAAAACAAAAAACTCAGTCTGCTACTCAGGACTCAACTAGTTCAAGTGCCAATACCAATGCTATTGAGGCAGCTAATAAAAACAATGTTCTCACAAATGCTCTGAAAGGTATAACTCGACCTTCAGTTCCCACCAATAAACTAAGTAACTCACCCATTACTAAAGTGGATCTATCATTAATTGGTAGAAATACTACAGTACAACAGCCTAATGTAGTCTCCAAAGGTTTGACCACAGTGGGAAGTATCAGATAACACAAGGATCATTTGTATGACCTACTCTAAAACAAGTTTATATTATGAAACTAGAATATCAGCTGATGGTAGCTATTTGGATCAGTATGTAATCAGAAACGTACCTGCTACGGCTGAAGATGTTGTTTATGAAATTGCTTACAAGTACAATCTTCGCCCAGATTTACTTGCATATGATCTTTATGGCAATAGCAATTTATGGTGGGTATTTGCTGAAAGAAATCCCAACACACTCAAAGACCCTGTGGGTGATTTTCGTGCTGGTATACTGATCAGTTTGCCCAACAAACAAACACTGATATCTTCATTAGGTTTATAAAACATGGCATTTTCAAAAGACGATCTAAACAAAGCAGTTTCAAGAGCTACTCCCACTGCGTCCAATGTTGTTAGCTCTGATCTCACAGGAGCAATTCAGAGACCTAATGCCCAACCCCCAGGCAAAACCGTCAGGGATCGGCTCACAGGACAGACACAATTTAAATCATCAGGAGAAGACCAATCAATATCACCAGAACAAAATACTCAGCTCAAACAGCAAATTGGACGTTCACAGA
>Ga0172367_10007903_pt1 | contig 12035 bp, 10 predicted proteins | sample Lak10m_FD_114542 | JGI IMG/M metagenome (GOLD analysis project Ga0172367, IMG submission 114542) | Freshwater microbial communities from Kabuno Bay, South-Kivu, Congo - kab_022012_10m | ecosystem: Environmental > Aquatic > Freshwater > Lake | place: Democratic Republic of the Congo: South-Kivu...
ATATCAATTAGTTCAAATAATCAACATGTACAAGTCTGCTCAAGTTTTTTTCGTTTTTTTCAGAAAATCCTAAAGATTTCCTAAAGATTTAAAAATGTGGACAGAAATTGACACTCATATTAGTGAAGTAACTGGTGCAAAATTTCAAACTCAGCATAAGGGCAGTGTTCGTGGTGGCTGCATTAATGAAGGTTATGCCATTTCTGATGGTAATTTGACTTACTTTGTGAAGCTTAATCGGACATCTCAACTTGAGATGTTTGCAGCTGAGGCCCTGGGTTTACAGGAAATATTGGCTACGAATAGCATTCGTGTACCGAAACCAATTTGCTGGGGTGCTATTGGTAATTGTGGCTATATTGTTTTGGAATGGTTGGAAATGGGAGGGGGTAATAGTCAATCTTGGTTAGAAATGGGACGCAAGCTAGCAGCCATGCACAAAGTCACCACTAGCAAAGGTTTTGGATGGAAAATTAACAATATTATTGGTTCTACGCCCCAAATTAACACTTGGACAGGAAACTGGGGGGAGTTTTATAGTCAATATCGTCTGAGTTATCAATTTGAGTTAGCTAGGGAACGGGGTGGGAGTTTTCCTCGACAAAATCAGTTACTGGCGGCTATTCCTGAACTGTTGGCTAGTCATGACGTGCAGCCATGTTTAGTCCATGGTGATTTATGGGGTGGCAATGCTAGGTTTATCATTGGGGGTGAACCTGTGATATTTGACCCTGCTATTTATTTTGGCCACAGGGAAGTAGATATTGCTATGACGGAATTATTTGGTGGTTTTCCATCTGGATTCTACCAAGGTTACAACGAGGTTTTTCCTTTAGACCCAGGTTATGAGCAGAGAAAAACAATTTATAATCTGTATCACATTCTCAATCATTTTAATTTGTTTGGGGGTGATTATGGTTCCCAAGGGAATCGGATGATTGACCAGATTTTGCACTGGGCACTAAAAAGTTGACTACAAAGCAAGACAATTCACTTTTGAACTGTTCACATGGCACCCATTGTTTTTTATCACTTCCCAGGCTTATTGTGAAATACTGTCAACAGCAGCACAACGCTTTCCCCAATGACTACTTAAATAATCTGTGGGGAGAAATCCGGGCTTGTCCTTATTTTGCTGTCAATAATCTCAACGGTGATTTTGTGGGGACTAAGGGTTTCTCTTTGGTATTTAAGCGATCGCATATTTCCGTGGTAGAACAAAAATTTCCCTATTTTAAGCTTTATTTAGATTTAGCTCTCCAAGCAAGTTGTAATGCTTTTTACCTCAATCCCTTGCAACTTAAAGAAGGTTCCCGTGTGGACCCCCACATTGATCGGTCGTTGCGTTCTTACTGTAAAACCGTTGCACCACCTCTGTTTGTCAGTGTTCTTTATGTGCGCTTACCTGAAGATATGCAAGGAGGAGAGTTGGTACTTAAGTCAGAGAAGCGCCAACTTGGGCAAATTAAACCGCAAATCAATACTTTATTGTGTTTTCAAGGTGATTTAATTCATTCTGTTAATACTGTAAAAACATCAGGACATCGCTTGAGTTTGGTTTGTGAACAATATAGTTTAAGTGAAGGGGAGCTAGTAGAAATACCCGAGTTTACTGTGGAATCAAGAACTAAAACTACGAATCGCACCAAAAAATATGCTTCATAGCTTAGTTCTCAACTTTTTCCCCCTGTCTAATATCCCTCCCCAGTTTCTTACAGTGAGACATCTCCACAGTTTTAATATAAAAAATTACTGCTCAATAATGGGGAGACTCGGCTGAAAATCTGGAGATTCAGGCTGAAGTAGATACTGCCAATTCCGAATTTGCTGTTGCGCGGTACTATAAGCAGAACTATTGGGTGGAATTAATTTAGCAGTTTCAATGGCTCTGACAACATTAAGATTACTCTGGGAACGAGCAATATCTAATAATTCCTGACTCCATTGATCAATAGCAATGTTCACATCCATACGCAATAAGCTATTTCTAGGAATTCTGCTTGCTATTTTTATTGCCTGAGATAATGCGTCCGATGTGCCTGCAATAGCTACTTGTTTGGCTTTGTTCCAGTTTTCTTTAGCTCGGATCTGCTCTTGCCAATTTGTTATGTTTTTTCTGGCTTCCCTAGCAAGGGCTCGCCCTGATGATGCAACTGGTTGGGCAATGGTAATAGCATTCCTTAAATCACCACTCTGGGCTAGCATTTTTGCTTGATCTAAATAGGGCTGATCTTGTATTCGCTCCACAGATGCTGTCCATTTGCTGATGTTGCTCTGGGCTTCAGAATACAATGCTCGACCCCGAGGAATTCGGCTTGCTTCTGATATTGCAGCTTGCAAAGAATTAATGTCATCAAGCCATGCCAATTGTTGAGCGCGTTCTAAAATAGGTCTGTCTTCGATAGTTTCTATTTGGTTACGCCAACGGTTCATTTCTTTTCTAGCTTCTGAAGCCCGGGGGTTGTTGGAAGGAATTAACTCGATTTCACTAATTGCTGCTGTTAAATCTTCGATAGTTCCCTGGGTGGCAAGTGACCTGGCTTTTTCTAACCGCGCCACATCCTCGATTTCCAGTTGCCAAAGAGAAATCAATTCTTGTGCCTTATCATAAGTTGGTCTAGAAACATCAATTTGTTGGGCTTGAAAAATAGCTATTTCTAAACCCGATACTGTACCCATCCAGGCACTACTGTAGGCATCAGCTAAAGTGATAAAGTCTTCTACTTCTGACTGTAATCCTGTGTTTTGCGGGATTTGTCTGGCAATATCTAGGGCTGTGTTCGCATCGCGGCTACGGAGACTCGCTTCTGCCAAATCGAGCATTTTACGTCCAATTTCCGGAATCAGCTCCTGCGCTGCTTCATACATATAGCTTTCCGGTTTAATGGATTCAGATATTTTAACGGCTTTTAGTAAGTTATTGACTGCTTTACTATTGGCTAAACTTTCCGCTTTTGTTAATTTATCACCATCTTCCCGTGCTGAAGTAATTAAATCACTCAATTGATCATACTTGACAGTTGACCAATACTCATTATTCACACGCAGTAATTTAGCCGCTACCATAAATGCTAAATTCCAACGCCGTTGTTTGAGTTCTTCTTCAGCTTCCGTGTATATAGCTTGTGCTTTAGACCAAGTTGATTCCCACTTGCTGATTTGTTCACCTACCAGTTCATATGGTGGTAGGTCGGGAGGTATTTGACGGGCGGTAGCGATGGCTTCTTGTAAATTTCCGGCTTGAAAACTTTGGTCTGCCAATTGCAAAATATCCCGTGACCATTCTTCTAAGAAACGATTAATTTCTCCCCGCAGGGGGTGATCATCTGGTATCTTACTGACTATAGCGATCGCTTGCAACAAATCCTTGACATTTTGCTTAGAAGCTGATATCTGAGCGCAATGTAATTTGACTGAAGCACTGACAAAGGGTCGGTAAATCCCAGGGCAATTGGGGGCGCTTGGTAATTTGAGCAGCATTGCCATAGCGAGAAATCCCACGCTACCTGGAATTAACGTTAACATTAGTACCCACACAAACCAGTTTTTCATCCAGTCTGGGATTTTCCCAGGATTTTTACCTGGTAAATTATTTTCTGCTGACTGAGGATTTAAACATAATTCGGGGTTGTCCTGTTCTTGTTGCTTCACTGACTCAGAGGTAGAACCAGCACCCGATACACCAAATGTTGGAACTTCACCGAATTGTGGCGTTCGGTATAATTTTCTCATATCATCTGGCTCTCCTGCCCTAGATGGGTTCCAAGTTTTAGGAATATCCCGCTCTGTCATCTCTCACACCAAAATAGTTGAATAGGAATCTGTTTTGGGCTGATAATTATGATACTGCCGCAGTAACTTTGTCGTAGTTGAAAAGCTATTTTAAAGCCACTTTATTAAATACCCTACCACCACAGATACCATAAATACTATCAACCTTTAGTATTAATCTATACTTTAAAGTGAAACAGAAGATTCAGCCTGCAAGTCAACTATTAATTGAGCTAAGTGGTTGCTATTTGCTTGATAAACTTCTCCACAAAACTCACAAATGGCTTCAGCGCCATCATCTTTAATAATCATGTCTTGCAATTCGTCTTTGCCTAGGATTTTTAATGCTCCCAGTACACGGTCAAAAGAGCAACCACAGTGGAAGCGCAAGATTTGACGTTCGGGGAATATAGACAAACTCATGTCCCCTAGTAGGTCATTAAAAATTTCTGGCAATGTTTTACCTGCTTGTAACAATGGTGTAAATCCAGACAACCCAGCTACCCTTGATTCTAATGTTGCTACTAGGGATTCATCTCTGGCAGCCTTGGGCAAAACTTGAACTAGCAACCCTCCGGCGGCTTGTACACCAGTTGCTCCTACAAACACGCCTAAAACCAGGGCTGAAGGAGTTTGTTCGGAATTAACTAAGTAATGAGCTACATCGTCGCCTATTTCTCCCGATATTAGTTCCACTGTACTGGAGTAAGGATAGCCATAACCGATGTCGCGCACTACATAGAGGTAGCCTTGACCCACTGCACCACCTACATCTAGTTTACCTTTTTTGTTAGGAGGTAATTCGACTCCAGGATTGGCAACGTAGCCGCGCACTGTTCCATCCAAGCCAGCATCTACCAAGATACCACCTAATGGACCATTGCCTTTGACACGAATATTTACCCTAGAACCAGGCCGCTTCATACTAGAAGCCATTAATAAACCAGCTGCCATACTCCGGCCCAGTGCTGCCGTTGCCACATAAGACAACTTGTGACGTTGCCGTGCTTCTTCTGTCAAACGATTGGTAATCACACCTACAGCACGGATACCACCGTCGGCTGCTGTGGCACGAATTAATTGATCAGCCATGGAAAACCTTCAATTTCTTAACAAGTCTACTTTGTCTATATTCTAAATACTTGTCTCGTAGAAAAACGACACTGTGATAAGTGATTGTATTTGCAATACTAGAACTACAATCCACTAAAATTTCAGACCTGATCTTTAAACAATTCTTAAAAATGCTGGGTAATTTTCAACAAAGTCAACTACGGATAGAAATCACTGCCTCTGCCAGTGCGATTCGTGAAAGTTTGCAAAATCCTGACAATGTAGGGAAATGGCTTGTGGGGCAAAAGTTGCCACCAGGAATGCCAGAAGAGTTACACCCTGGATATCAGTTTACAAGCTGGACTGGGCTAGTTTCAATTCACCATCAAGTGCAGGTGGCAAAACCCAATTGTTTACGGTTGCTACTCAGTGGAGGCATTGATGGCTTTCATGAATGGTACTGGGGAGAAGGTTGGGTGCAGTCTCGCTTGGAGGGAGTTTCAATGTTGCCTCTCAATTTAGGTCAGACCCTAAATTTGTTGAGTTTACGTCATTTTTTAGTAAATCAAAAGCCCAGAACTAATTAATGGCTGTTGGTATCTGGCTGATTATGGCGATTCCTGCTTTTAATTATGGAATTGCCAAAAAGCAGTAATTAAGTTGGTTTAACTACCAATACGGAACAATTGGCTTCTTCTACTACCTGAGTACTGACAGAACCTAAAACAATTCGCTTCATCCCTGTTAACCCGCGACTGCCAATTAGAATTAGATCAGCCTTGTAGATATTGGCAAGACGAATAATTTCTTCGGCAGGATCGCCGGTTACCAACTCTAGTTCGCTGTTAAATGATAAATTTTCTTTATAGTTTAACAGTTGTTTTTCAATGGGAAAATCAAAAAACTTTGAAGATTTTGGATTAGGGCGATCTGCGGGCAGTTGCTTCTCTGATTCCGAGGTGGGAAACACATGACAGAGAATGACTTTGGCATCATTGGCAAATACCAAGTCGTTTAAAGCTTGAATGACTCTTCCTGCAATTTCTGATTCATCAAGAGCTACCAAAACATTTTTTAGCACCACTGATCTCCTCCAAGGTAGACCTCTTTAATATAATTGGTTGATACAAGTTGTGGGCGGTTAGAGCTTTGGTTCAAAGGATTTCAATCAATGACTGCTGATTAACTCCACTACTGTTCAATTTTATATCCTGCAGCCATGGGGTAGTTTTGTCCAATAGTTTATGAAAAAAAACAATATTCTCAATCATTCTTCCTGCTGAATCCTGCGTCTGACTGAATCTTTATGGGATGGCAGTCCCTCAGCTGTTGCTAGGGCATCGATGGCCCCAGCTGCTCTTTGTAGTGCAGTACGCGAGTATTGAATAATACTCGAATGTTTAAGAAATGTTTCTACTCCTAAAGGTGAAGCGTAACGAGCTGCGCCGGAAGTGGGCAAGGTATGGTTAGGCCCTGCTACATAGTCTCCTACAGCTTCTGGGGTGGAATAGCCCAGGAATATTGCCCCGGCGTGACGAATTTCTGAAAGTAGAGTCCAAGGATCTTCAACTTGTAGTTCTAAATGTTCGGGGGCAAATTCATTAGAAAACTCTGCTGCTGCTGACAAAGATTCCACTACGACAATCAAGCCATAGTGAGCGATAGCTTTTTCTGTATCTATCCGTCGTGGATGATCTACTAATTGTCTTTCTACAGCTACTTGGACATTTTTCGCTAAAGCCGTGTCTGTGGTCAATAAAATTGCCGCCGCCATTGGGTCATGTTCAGCTTGTGCTAACAAGTCAGCTGCCACATTGACTGGATTTGCTGTTTCATCGGCAATAATTAGTACTTCACTGGGCCCCGCTAGGGAGTCAATGCCCACAGTGCCGTAAACCAGTTTTTTGGCTAAGGTGACGTAAATATTGCCAGGGCCAGTAATGATATCCACCTTAGGAATTGTATTTGTACCGTAGGCTAAAGCTGCGATGGCTTGGGCTCCGCCAACACGATAAATTTCTTGTATTCCTGCTTCTTGGGCAGCTACCAAAACAGCTGGGTTAATTGCTTTTGTTTTACCTGGTGGTGTCACCATGACTACACGAGTTACACCAGCCACTTTGGCCGGAATACCGTTCATGAGTACGGTACTGGGATAGGCAGCACGACCGCCAGGCACATATAAACCGGCAATATCTACTGGGGTATAGCGTTTGCCCACCACCACATCATCATCGCCAAAATGTACCCAACTTTTGGGAATACGCTGTCGGTGAAATGCTTCAATTTGGCGGCTAGCTAACTGAATTGCCTGGAGCAACTCCTTCGATACTTGTTGGTAGGCTGCATCAAGTTCTGACCCACTAACACGCAATTCCTCTAATTTTAGAGTTTGGTGATCGAATTCAGCTGTATAATGCAAAACAGCTTTGTCGCCTTGGCGCTGCACTGCTTGCAATACTTCGCGCACAGTTGCTTCTTTGTGAAGAACCTGTGCGTCCTGTGTGCGATTGCAGATACGTTGCAGTTCTGCTACAACATCTGCCTGCTGAGTAATGATTCGCAGCATGGAGTAAGGAGAATGCCAAAATTTAGAATATTCCCGCCTGAGAATTAGTCTTAACTTTTGACCAGTGAGCTGGTGGAGCTAAATCTAATTCTCTTCTCTAGCTTAACCTGGATTTTTTTTGATACTCCGGGGCTTGCTAGCACATAGTTTGCCGGAGAAGGCGACTTCATTCCTCAGTCCGAATTATCTTGTTGGCTCACCCTGGCGGTCAGCCCTTGGATATACGGCAGGGAGAAGGTGTGCCATACCTACTACCCTTACAACCTAGCCTGGTCTCCTGGGCACTGTCCTGGGGGAGTTTTTGCACATCCAGTTTTCCTGCATCAAGGAGGTGAAGTAGGGTCTGAGTATAAATTGTACTTATTTTTTTAGTCTACTAACTAACATTTATCAGGGGTGTCTTATTTTAACGCATTTTTTGCGTCGATTGCACATCAACTGCAAAGTTGTCAAGGATACTTTTGGCGACTGATGATTGTTTATTGGTTGTTAGTCATCAAACAATGACTGGTCAGTGGTTGAGAGAAACTTTTTTTTTGATAAATTCTGACATTGGCATGATGAATGCTATATTAGTAAGTCTAGTAGTGTGTGTACATATTAATAGTATTTTTGGAATTGACCGTGGCGAATACAAAATCTGCTCTCAAACGCGCCGAAATCGCAGAACGCAATCGTCTGCGTAACAAAGCTTATAAGTCAGCAGTAAAAACGCTGATGAAAAAATACTTCACGGCAGTAAATGTTTATGCTGCTAATCCTAACTCAGAATTAGAAAAAGAGGTACAGGTGCGTCTGTCTGAGGCTTTCAGCAAAATTGATAAGGCTGTCAAGCGGGGTGTTCTCCATCCAAACAATGGCGCTAGGAAAAAATCAAGGCTAGCAACGAAGCTCAAACCCCTGACTGCGCCATCTGCTGAGTAGTTTAATTCTTCAGTAATCGGTAAATATATTAAATATAACTGATTACTGACGGTGCAATTAGGACAAGTGAGTGATGACGGATAACTGGAATGCAGCTGATTGATACTCACGTTCATTTGAACTTTGATACATTCCAACCGGATTTAGCGACAGTGCGATCGCGATGGCAACAGGCGGGTGTAGTGCATCTAGTACATTCCTGTGTTGAGCCATCAGAGTTCTCCACTATCCAGGCCTTAGCGCACCAGTTTCCAGAACTGAGCTTTGCCGTTGGTTTACATCCTTTAGATGCAGATAAATGGGACAGGGATACAGGGGCGGAAATTAAAGCTTTGGCTCGATCAGATCCGAAGGTGGTGGCCATTGGAGAAATGGGCATGGATCTTTATAAAGCAGATAACTATGCAGTTCAGCGCATGGCTTTTGAAGCTCAACTGGCCATCGCTTGTGAACTGAATCTACCGGTGATTATCCATTGTCGTGATGCTGCCACACAAGTGAGGGAAGTTTTACAACAGTGGCGGGAAAGCACCAAAGTAATTCCCAGGGGTGTAATGCATTGTTGGGGTGGAACACCAGAGGAAACAAAATGGTTTCTGGATTTGGGCTTTTATATTAGTTTTAGTGGAACGGTAACGTTTAAAAACGCTAAAACTATACAAGCTTCAGCGGCGATAGTGAGTAGCGATCGGCTGCTTGTGGAAACAGACTGCCCTTTTTTGTCTCCTGTACCTAAACGAGGTGAGAAGCGAAATGAGCCAGCCTATGTCCGTTATGTAGCGGAACAAGTAGCTCACTTGCGTGGGGAGACATTGGAAGCCATCGCGGCTCAAACTACCCAAAATGCCTGCGAATTGTTTCGATTAGCGTTATAAAATCTGCTCATCCATCTCCAGGCTGGAGGGAAAAAATAAAACCCCAGGAAGACAAAATTGTGTTAGCATTAGTCCCTCCAAAACATTTTGAATAAGCCATAATAAAAAAGGAAGGAATTAAAAACTTTTTAGATTGATTTAGCACTGTTATCAACCCGATCATCCACCTCATCTCTACACGCGGATGTTCTGAATTTATGACTGATGTCAAAATTCGACGGTCACCTAGAGTTTAGCCAAAAGCGCTTGTAATGTATTTAAACTATAGGAAATTGTTAAAAAACGTAAATTATTTTGAGAAAAAACCCACGAAAATCAAACCCAAGCAATCACGCGGATCTTTCCCTGGGTGTAGGGGACTCTCCTAAGTACAGAGGGTGAATTATCGATAACAAAAATGCCTTAGAGATGTCTAGGCAATTGATGATGCTGAGGGGAAAAAGTGAGAAAAGCACAAAAAATTCGTCAATTTTCCAGCCACCTATTATCCAGGAATCAACTTATTAGGATTTTAGCGCACCTTAACCGAAAAAAAAGGCGATTACCCCCTTGCCAAAATCTCTGTTTCCAGTTTCAATAGCGGCGTTTGTTTACACCTAGAAATAGCAGATGGCATAAAAAAAGATAAGTTCCCAAGCAGTTATGGACACAAGTTAGCAGTGGGAACAGGCAAAAAAGAGATTTAAGCAGTGTCCTCAAACAAAGTTTAACCAGGTTGACTAAGGTAAAGGCATGACTACAGATACATATATGGAACCCGCCTTTTTATTGCCCGATTTAATTGAAATTCAGCGTTCTAGTTTTCGTTGGTTTCTAGAAGAAGGGCTAATAGAAGAACTCAACTCCTTTAGTCCAATTACAGACTACACAGGCAAACTAGAACTGCACTTTTTAGGTCAGAACTACAAACTCAAGGAGCCAAAGTACAGTGTCGAGGAATCTAAACGGCGGGACAGTACTTATGCCGTACAAATGTATGTACCCACACGTCTGTTAAACAAAGAAACAGGGGATATTAAAGAACAGGAAGTATTTATTGGGGATCTGCCTTTAATGACAGACCGAGGCACGTTTATTATTAACGGAGCCGAACGGGTGATTGTCAACCAAATCGTCAGATCCCCTGGAGTTTATTACAAATCTGAAATCGACAAAAATGGGAGGCGTACCTATTCAGCCAGCTTAATCCCTAACCGAGGAGCATGGCTGAAATTTGAAACAGACCGTAACGATTTAGTGTGGGTACGCATCGACAAAACCCGTAAACTCTCAGCACAGGTACTGTTAAAAGCCCTAAGCTTATCAGACAACGAAATATTTGACGCTTTACGCCACCCAGAATATTTCCAAAAAACCATTGAAAAAGAAGGGCAATTTTCTGAAGAAGAAGCCCTGATGGAGTTGTACAGGAAGTTAAGACCGGGTGAACCACCCACAGTCTTGGGTGGACAACAGCTATTAGACTCCCGTTTCTTCGACCCCAAACGTTATGACCTGGGTAGAGTAGGACGCTACAAACTCAACAAAAAACTACGGTTATCCGTACCTGAGACCATGCGTGTACTTACCCCTGGGGATATTTTGGCAGCAGTGGATTACCTGATTAACCTAGAATACGACATCGGTAACATCGACGATATTGACCACTTGGGTAACCGCCGGGTGAGAAGCGTGGGGGAACTACTACAAAACCAAGTCCGTGTGGGCTTAAACCGCTTAGAGCGAATTATTCGCGAACGCATGACCGTATCAGATGCGGAAGTTTTAACCCCAGCATCCTTGGTTAATCCCAAACCATTGGTAGCAGCCATCAAAGAATTCTTTGGCTCCAGCCAATTAAGTCAGTTCATGGATCAAACTAATCCCTTGGCAGAACTGACTCACAAACGTCGCCTCAGTGCCCTTGGTCCCGGTGGTTTAACTCGTGAACGTGCTGGGTTCGCTGTGCGAGATATTCACCCTTCTCACTACGGCAGAATTTGTCCGATTGAAACACCAGAAGGTCCCAACGCCGGTTTAATTGGTTCCCTAGCCACCCACGCCCGGGTCAACCAATACGGATTTTTAGAAACCCCCTTTCGTCCGGTAGAAAACGGAAGAGTAAGGTTTGACCTTCCCCCGGTGTACATGACAGCCGACGAAGAGGATGACCTCCGCACCGCCACCGGCGACATACCTCTAGATGGAAACGGTTACATCAAAGGACCCCAAGTACCCGTCCGCTATCGCCAAGACTGGGCTACCACAACACCAGAACAAGTGGACTACGTAGCAGTATCCCCGGTGCAAATTGTCTCCGTAGCTACCAGCATGATTCCCTTTTTGGAACATGACGACGCTAACCGAGCGCTGATGGGTTCCAACATGCAACGCCAAGCAGTGCCCTTGCTTAAACCAGAGCGTCCTTTAGTTGGAACTGGTTTAGAAGCCCAAGGCGCGAGAGACTCGGGTATGGTCATAGTCTCTCGTACCGATGGCGAAGTCACCTACGTAGATGCCACGGAAATTCGTGTTCGCCCCAAGATAGGTAACCCAGATAATAAAGAAATTAAGTATCGACTTTCCAAATACCAAAGATCCAACCAAGACACCTGTTTAAATCAGAAACCCCTAGTCAGAATTGGTGAGCGCGTCGTCGCCGGGCAAGTCCTCGCCGATGGTTCATCCACCGAAGGAGGAGAACTAGCACTAGGTCAAAACATAGTCGTTGCCTATATGCCTTGGGAAGGGTATAACTACGAAGATGCCATCTTGATTTCTGAAAGACTAGTGCAAGATGATATCTACACTTCTATTCACATCGAAAAATACGAAATAGAAGCCAGACAAACCAAACTTGGACC
>Ga0172367_10007905_pt1 | contig 12034 bp, 8 predicted proteins | sample Lak10m_FD_114542 | JGI IMG/M metagenome (GOLD analysis project Ga0172367, IMG submission 114542) | Freshwater microbial communities from Kabuno Bay, South-Kivu, Congo - kab_022012_10m | ecosystem: Environmental > Aquatic > Freshwater > Lake | place: Democratic Republic of the Congo: South-Kivu...
AATACAAAACTGCCGATGTTATTACTATCGCCATTCGGTTGATAGCGAATAAAATTCACGAAATTATGATTGCCTCTCAATGTAAAGTTTGTCGGTAATGCTGGATGAACACTTAGTTGAATATCCGTACCTGAATCGAAGATGTTTTTTTTGGCATTAGTGGTTCGATCGACATCGACAAACACGCGCCAACCGCTTTCCCACTCCGCGTTGATTTTCCGCACTACAACATGTTGACCGCGTCGGATGGCTTCGCTACGCGCCTGATTCATAGCGGAAACCAACAGATTAGCCTGAGAAGTCAGTCGACTATTGCTTATGGCATTCGAAAAACTGGGGAAAGCCAAACTAAACAAAATCGCTAAAACCGAAACCGCGATCATGCTTTCGATCAAAGTAAAACCCACTTCAGCATCGGTATGAGTTCTCATCTTGAGCCTATGAATCATCCTGATGATCCTCCTTGTGAATCCTGTCCATCAATTGATGACAATTCAGATGTTAGCCAAAACATCCAAAAACATTCGACAGCGCATAACGGCTGAACAAGGGCATTTTTTGGATGATTTGCTGCAAATGGCATTGAAAATGTTCACAAAACCCCAAGCCATTGACTAACATGTTAATTCATTCTTTTCCAACTTTCTACCACTTTAGCCCCTCTTAATTAAACACACCGGAAAACCTGCTGAACATTCGAAACAGGCGAATTCAAAAAGATGAGCTGTAAATTTCGGAAAAAATATGACGTCTCAATCTATAGAAATCTATGCTGGAGCCGGTGATCAAGCTTTGAGCATGTTAGTCTTATAGAACTTGATGCTGCGGCCTGCCAAACTCTAGGGATCAACCGGAACCAGTGGAATGTCACGGAAGGCGATCTACACCACTATTCAGCAGTTAATTGGAAAAGCGTTGAACTCCTTGCAGGCGGTGTGCCTTGTCGTCCCTTTTCAAAAGCGGGTAAGCAATTAAGTGATCAAGATGAACGTGACCTGTTTCCAGAAGCTATTCGGCTTGCGTCTGAGTGCAAACCTCAAGCAGTTATGCTTGAGTATGTTCGCGGTATACTTGACCCAGTTTTCGACGAATATGGAGCAAAGATTACTTCCGATTTGAAGAATTTAATCTCTAGCGAGATTGATTGAAAAGCCAAGAATATCAACTTGGTATCAAAATTTTCTCTTCCTGTCTTACCAAATGAAGCAGTTTTCATATCAGCAGAAAGATTACATTCAGGCAATTCCCTAAAACAACTCCCAAACAGGTATCAAATTTATTGGCAATGTTGGAAAACGTCCCAGTTCCACCCACTGGTTGTCGGGGGTATGAAAATCCGATCCCATGGAAGCGTGAAGCTGATGTCTTTGACAAAATTGCAGACTGACTCGGATTTCATCTACCGAAATCCGACTGGTCACAACTTCAATACCCTGCCCGCCTGCCGTTTTAAATGCAGCTAAGGCCTGATTCATCCACTTTTGACTAAGGTTATACCGCAAGGGATGCGCCATGACAGCAACACCCCCTGCGGCTTTAATCCAGTGTATGACCTCTTCAAGCGTGGCCCATTGGGTCGGCACATAAGCCGGTTTTCCTTTACTGAGATAGCGATCAAAGGCTTCCTGCTGGCTGGAGACAAAGCCGTGCTGAAACAAAAAGTCGGCGAAGTGCGAACGGGTGATTTCGCCCTCCCCAGATTTTTCGCAAATAGTCTCATAAACACCAGCTATGCCTTTTTTCTGTAATTTATCGGCGATTTTTCGTGCCCGCAGCTCGCGAATAGTGTGCTGTTTGGCAATACCGTCCAATAAAATCGGATTCAAAGGATCAATATTCAATCCCACAATATGCAAGCATTGGTTGGCATAAAGTGCCGACAATTCGATTCCGGGAATAAAGCCTAAGCCTATTTGCCTGGCCACTTGCGTGGCTTCTGCCAGTCCTGCGGTCGTATCATGATCGGTCAATGCCAGTGTTGTGACACCTTTGGACTGTGCTCGTTGCACCAATTCACTAGGTGATAAGGCACCATCCGAAGCGGTGGAGTGACAATGCAAATCATAGACCTCAGGCATTTATTGGTACTCACCGTAGAGTTTGGCGTATAAGCCCTGTTGCTGTATCAGAGCTTCATGACGCCCCTGCTCACAGATTTGCCCTTCCTCAAACACATAAACATGATCTGCCTGTTTAACCGCACTGAGTCTATGCGCAATGATGATGGTGGTTCGACCTTCCAGAAAAGCGTGTAATGCCTGGTGTAATTTATATTCGGTTTCGGTATCCAATGCCGAGGTTGCTTCATCCAAAATCACTACAGAAGGCTTGCTGACTATCATGCGCGCAATGGCCAAGCGCTGCCGCTGACCACCGGATAAACGCATGCCTTGCCTGCCGACGACGGTATCCAACCCTAATTCTAATTCATCCACGGTGGCTTTAAGTTGCGCCAGTTCCAGGGCATACCATAACTCAGCATCATCAATCTGCCGTCCCAGGGTGAGATTGGCGCGAATGGTATCGTTTAACAAAGCCGGATGTTGCAACACTGTTGCCACATGTTCACGCACCACATCCAGACCAATATGCGTCAAAGGCACACCATCAAAATAAATCATGCCCTGATTAGGCGGATACAAGCCTATCAGAGTTTGCGCGAGCGTAGATTTTCCTCCGCCACTGGCTCCCACAAGAGCTATCTTTTTGCCGGCCGGAATTCTCAAGTTAATACCGTTCAGAACAGGCTCATCCTTATAGCTAAAGTGCAAGTTTTCCACTGTCACGCTGACAGTCTTTTGGGACAAAAAGGGATTTTCCAGGTGCGGATACTCCGGTTCGCGCTGCAGCATGGCCAGTTGGTTGACTCGCTTCAACGCGGCTTTGGCTGCATAAAACGCTTGCTGTATGCCTAGAATCTCCTGCACCGGGGCCATCATGAACCACAAATACCCAAACACCGCCAGCATTTGACCAATGCTAAGATCGGAATATAAAACCATCAGCATGGCGGTTGCCCGAAAAATGTCGAAACCGAATAGAAATGTCAGGAAACTAAGACGTATCACCGCATCACTTTTCCAGGCATACACCGTGGAATGATTTTTCACCACCAGCGCGCTATTGATCAATTGCTGACAATAATGCTGCTCACGATTACTGGCCCTGATTTGATTGATGGCTTCCAGGGTTTCGCTCAAAGCTTGTTGAAACACACTGTAAGCCTTGTTTTCATTGGCCTTGAGGTTTTTGATGTTAGAACCAATCGCCCGGGCAAAATAAATCACCACCGGATTTAAAAAAATGATGAACAAGCCCAGTTGCCAATGCATCCACAGCAAAATCAAGGCGGTACCCAATACAGTCAACGTGGCAATCAGCAATTTGCTGATGGTGGTGCCGATAAAATTATCCAGGGTGTCCAGATCGGTCACCATATGCGCAGTGACCGTGCCACTGCCGAGACTTTCATATTCCGACATGGAAATATGCTGTAAATGCTGCACCAGACTTGCGCGGATACGAAAAATCACATCCTTGGCGATATTGGAAAACTGGCGGGTCTGGATGATGTTTAAAATCAATGCAAACAGCCGCAACAACAAACTGACCACTAAAATTCCGCCGATATACACAATCGGCTGCTGCCATTCCAGCGGCAGGTAGGGATTGACGCTATTCAATACCAGACCGGGATGATGTAGCAGTACTTCGTCCACCAATAAGGGCATCATCAAAGGCACAGGCACACTGGCAATCGTGGCTAAAACGGCAATCACATGTCCTGTCAGCAGTTGTTTTTTATGCTGACGAGCGATAGCAAAAATGAAGCGCCATGAGTACTCAGGGTTGCTGGACGAGGGTTGTTTTTTCAATGTATGAACAAGATAGGTTAGCCTGAGCGGATTATAATGGCTTAAGCGTTTTGCAAAAACCACTCCGGCTTTGCATTTATTAGGAGATTTAAAAGATGAGGATAGTCATCCAGTTGATTCTGCTGCCCATTTTTCTTGGTTGTATGACGACACATGCAGCAACTTCCGAGCAATCTTTGAGCATCCTGCGCAAAACCTTTCTGCAAGCCGAACAATATATTCAGCAAGACCGGGAAAGTGATTTTTTTGCGCTGGTCGATACCTTAAAGGATTATCCACTGTATCCCTATCTGCAATACCAGTGGCTAACACATCATCTGCAGGATAACGCTGCCATTCTGAGTTTCATGCAAAATCATCCTACCAGTCGCTACACCCCGCTGTTACACAGCAAGTGGTTGAAAGATTTGGGACAAAAACAAAATTGGCTAACTTTTGTTCAGCATTACAAAAACAGCCAAGATCGCGAGTTGGATTGCTACTTTGCGTTAGCGCGCTATCAGCTTGGCGAGCAATCCGCCGCCATAGAGACCGCCAAGCAATTTTGGTTAAGCGGTCAACCACAACCTCCAGCTTGCGATGCTTTATGGCCTGTTCTGCAAAACTCGGCTGAATTTAAATCGGAGCTGATCTGGCAACGGTTTCAAAACGCGTTTAACCAAAACAACATTAGCCTCGCTAGGCAAATGCTGGTTTTAATGCCCAGGGCGGATCGTGATCGAGCAGAAATCTGGCTGAATCTGCAAGCTCAACCCAGTCGAGTTGCACAAGCCGCCTTCTGGAAAAAAACCGATCCTCAAGCCGGTATGCTGTTTGCGCACAGTATCTTGAATCTGCTGGACACTGATCCTGAAAGTGCGATGCATACTTGGGATGCGGAAAAAAATGATTTTCAAATCCCGCCTGACAAAATAGCTGAAGTAGAGAGACGACTGGGCCTGGAACTGTCGTTTCGTCGAGATCATCGCGCCTACCAACGCTTGACCAGCCATGCCGGTAACGATCAGTCCGCACAAGAATGGCGAGTCAGAGCAGCACTCAGTCAACAAGACTGGCCAAAGGTATTGACGGCCAGTAATGATTTGAATCCATCACTCAAACAAGAAGACAAATGGCGCTTTTGGCAGGCCAGAGCGCTGGCTGAAACCGGACAATCTGAAGCGGCTACAGCGATTTACCAGGACATTGCCAAGAACCGTAGTTTTTACGCATTTTTGGCGGCTGATAAACTGCAACAAGCCATTACCTTAAATGATCATCCCCTGTTGGTTTCATCTGAAGAAATCGAGCAATTACAAACACAAAACGAGTTTCTGGTGACCCGGGAACTATTGGCTATCGACCGAAAAACTGAAGCTGCCCGACAATGGTGGCATGCTATCACCGATCTGGATAGACATCAGCTCAAGGTCGCAGCCAAGTTGGCCCAGCAATGGGATTGGCCCTCGATCGCGATTTTTACCCTGGCTAAAGCCAATGATTGGGATGACATGACATTGCGCTTTCCATTGCAATATACCGAACAAGTACAAGCCAACGCCGAAAACCTCCAGTTGGAACCCGCACTCCTGTTGGCGTTGATTCGCCAGGAAAGTGCTTTCGATCCTTATGCTGGATCATCGGCCGGAGCCATGGGGCTGATGCAGTTGATGCCAAAAACCGCCAGACAAATCGCCGCTGAAAGCAAAGTGGAATGGAACAATGACTACAATTTGCTCAGCCCGACCATCAATATTCAATTCGGTAGTGCGTATTTTAAAAAACTTTTAAATCAATTTGACGGCAATATCATCCTGGCAACTGCAGCCTACAACGCTGGTTCACTAAAAGCCCGATCCTGGCTACCTAAAAACCAAGCGCTACCCGCAGACATCTGGGTTGAAACCATTCCCTACAAGGAAACGCGCGGATATGTAGCTTCCGTCATCATGTATACCCTGATTTATCAGCAACGCCTGAATCGAAACCCTCTTAAAGTCGCGGAATTGCTGCGCGAAATAAAACCCAACTAAAAATTGAGCTGATTTTTTAACCTGACTATTGGATAATGGGCGGTGTTTTCAGCCCACTTACTCAGGTAAATATTGAATGGAGAAACAGCACAGTTTCACGCGCGAAGAATTATTAATGTCCGGTCGTGGTGAATTATACGGCCCACTCAACGCGCAACTCCCGCTTCCAAACATGCTGATGATGGATCGTATCCTTCACATTTCGGATGAAGGCGGCAAATATGGCAAAGGGGAAATTATTGCTGAACTGGATATCCACCCGGATTTATGGTTTTTTGCCTGCCATTTTCAAGGCGACCCCGTCATGCCAGGTTGTTTGGGGCTGGATGCCATGTGGCAATTGGTAGGTTTTTATTTGTGCTGGTTAGGCGGCCCCGGTAAAGGCCGCGCCCTGGGTTGCGGTGAAGTGAAATTTACCGGCCAGGTGTTGCCAACAGCTAAAAAAGTCACTTATAAAATTGACCTAAAAAGGGTCATTCTTCGCAAACTGGTCATGGGTATAGCCGACGCCACCATGGAAGTCGATGGCAAACAAATTTACGAAGCCAACGACTTGCGCGTTGGTTTGTTCACTTCCACTCAGGATTTTTAAGGTAGCCAGCAGATGAGACGCGCGGTGGTAACGGGTTTGGGGATTGTGTCCAGTATCGGCAACAATCGGGATGAAGTGGTGAATGCTCTGCGAGCCGGTCGCTCAGGGATTGTGCATGCCGACCTGTATGAAGAAATGGGCTTTCGCAGCCATGTTCACGGACCTATCAACATTGATCTGGACGAAGCCATCGACCGTAAAATCAAGCGCTTCATGGGTGATGGTGCTGCGTACAATTATCTGGCTATGGAACAGGCCATTGCCGATTCCGGTCTGGAAGACGAGCAAATTTCCAATTTTCGTACCGGCCTGGTGATGGGTTCCGGTGGCCCGTCCACCTCAAATCTGGTAGAAGCCGCCGATATCATGCGCTCCAAAGGCATCAAAAAAGTTGGCCCCTACATGGTACCTCGCACCATGTCCAGCACCAACACCGCCTGTCTGGCGACGCCATTCAAAATCAAGGGCGTGAATTATTCCATCAGTTCTGCTTGCGCAACCAGCGCGCATTGCATAGGCCACGCGATGGAGTTGATACAGCTGAATAAACAAGATGTGGTATTTGCCGGTGGTGGTGAAGAGTTACATTGGACCATGTCGGTATTGTTCGACGGCATGGGTGCGTTGTCTTCCAAATACAACGATGCCCCAGGCACCGCATCCAGACCTTATGACGTCACGCGCGACGGCTTTGTAATTTCCGGCGGCGGCGGCGTTTTGGTCATCGAAGAACTGGAACATGCCAAAGCCCGTGGCGCAAAAATCTATGCCGAACTGGTCGGTTATGGCGCCACCTCCGACGGTTACGATATGGTTCAGCCTTCCGGCGAAGGTGCGGTTCGTTGCATGCAACAAGCCATGGCGACCGTCGAAGCTAAAATCGACTACATCAATGCCCACGGCACCAGCACCCCGGTTGGTGACACCCGTGAACTGGAGGCTTTGCGTAAGGTATTTGGTGCTGACAGCGTACCTGCAGTCAGCTCAACCAAATCACTCACCGGCCACGCGCTGGGCGCAGCCGGTGTGAATGAGGCCATTTATTCATTATTAATGATGCAGGAAAACTTCCTCAGCGCCTCCGCCAATATCACAGAACTCGATCCTGAAGCAGCAGGCATTCCTATCGTCCGAGAATTTCGCGACAACGTCACATTAAACACCGTGATGTCCAATAGCTTCGGCTTTGGTGGCACCAATGCCACCTTGATTTTCCAGCGTTATAACGGCTAATTGCCAGCAGCCAAAGCCTAATGGCTTTGGCTGCCACTCAAACACCTATGTCCAACGAAGAACAAAAATCCAGAACCCAGTTTAACAAACTGCAAAAGCGCCTGAGGCGCAGCGTCGGCGAAGCCATTGCCGATTACAACATGATCGAACACGGCGACAAGGTCATGGTGTGCCTGTCCGGCGGCAAGGATTCTTATACCATGCTGGACATTTTATTGAATTTACAAAAGACTGCACCCGTCGACTTCGACATCATCGCCGTCAATTTGGATCAAAAACAACCCGGCTTTCCAGAGCACGTCTTGCCTGAATACCTGCAATCGATCGGCGTGCCTTTTCATATCATTGAGCACGACACTTACAGCATCGTCAAACGCATCATCCCAGAAGGTAAAACCACCTGCAGTCTGTGTTCCAGACTGCGACGAGGCACGTTGTATGGTTTTGCCCGGGAACACAACATCACCAAAATCGCCCTGGGTCATCATCGCGAAGACATCATAGAGACATTTTTTCTGAACATGTTCTTCGCGGGCAAAATGAAAGCCATGCCGCCCAAATTACTCAGCGATGATCAGCAAAACATTGTGATTCGCCCACTGGCGTATTGCCGGGAAAAAGACATCAATCGCTTTGCCGCCTTCAAAAGATTTCCGATCATTCCCTGCAATTTGTGCGGCTCTCAGGAAAACCTGCAACGTAAAGCCATGAAACAAATGCTGGCCGGTTGGGACAAACAATTCCCCGGCCGTCTGGAAACCATTTTTGCCAGCCTGCAAAATATCGCCCCATCCCAATTGCTGGATACCGGCATCTTTGATTTTGCAGGTTTACAACGCGATCCGGATTCGAATACTCCCCGTATTACCTCGAATGAACCCGGCCTGGACATACTTGAACGCTAACTTGATGGAACTTCCGCATGAAACAGACGATTTTAGTGACCGGCGGCGCCGGTTACATTGGTAGCCATACTTGCGTTGAGCTTTTAAATCACGGCTTTGAGGTCATTGTCGTTGACAATCTCAGCAACAGCAAATTCGAATCCATCCGCAGAATCGAAGCCATTACCGGACAAACCGTTGGTTTTCACGAAGTGGATATCCAGGATAAAAACGCTCTCAACTCCATTTTTCAACACCATCAAATTGACGCGGTGATTCATTTTGCCGGACTGAAAGCCGTCGGCGAATCCTGCCAACTACCGCTGACGTATTATCAAAACAATATCACCGGCACCTTGGTGTTGTTGGAATGCATGACCGAAAACGGCGTCAAAAACCTGGTTTTCAGTTCTTCCGCCACTGTCTATGGCGACCCGCACACGGTGCCGATCACCGAAAGTTTTCCACTACAAGCTACCAACCCTTACGGTCGTACCAAGCTGTTCATTGAAGAAATATTACGCGACAGCTCCGCAGCAGATGGCTTAAATAAATCAGCCCGGCCCTGGAAAATAGCCATATTGCGCTATTTCAACCCGATAGGTGCCCACCATAGCGGCTTAATCGGTGAAGATCCTAACGGCATTCCTAATAATCTGATGCCTTATCTTTCCCAAGTAGCTATTGGCAAACTACCCATATTGTCGGTTTTCGGTAACGATTACCCTACCCACGATGGCACTGGCGTCAGGGATTACATCCATGTTGTGGATTTAGCATTGGGACATATTAAAGCGTTGCAATTTTTGATGAAGCAAGCCGATGAAACCAGGTTGTGCGAGGCCTATAATCTCGGCACCGGCAACGGCTATAGCGTATTGGACATGGTCAATACCTTCAGCCAGGTGACCGGCCAATCCGTACCCTATCAAATCACCCCGAGACGTCCAGGGGACGTAGCCTCTTGCTACGCAGACCCTAGCTTGGCGCTAGAAAAATTAAACTGGCAAGCTGAACGGGATTTACAACAAATGATGATCGACGTCTGGCGCTGGCAAAACCAAAATCCAAACGGCTTTGCCTGATCACAACTCATGAATATCGGCCCCTTAGAGCGCAGACTCATTCAAGCCACCCAATCCGGCCTACCCTTGGTGGCCGAACCTTATCAAGCCTTGGCAGATCAGTTAGGTATCAGCAAACAGGAAGTCATGCAATGCATGCAAACCATGCAGGAACAGGGCGTCATTCGCCGCATTGCCGCAGTACCTAATCATTACCAACTGGGTTATCGCCACAATGGCATGACAGTCTGGGATGTTGATGATGAATGGGTTGACAGTTTGGGACAACAGGTTGCAGAACTACCGTTCGTGAGTCATTGTTACCAAAGACCCCGCCATTTACCGGACTGGTCATACAACTTGTTTGCCATGGTACATGGCAAAACAGCGGAAGACGCAGAGCAACAAGTTGCATTGATAGCCAACTTATTAGGCAGTTCGGCCCGTCAACATACCGTGCTTTATAGTACGAAAATATTGAAAAAAACTGGATTGAGACTGGCAAATTAGCCGCTTTACCACTAAATTGATATTGCCCAATTCGATCATCAGCAGAAATAAAGACTGCGTATGCTCGTTAAGTCGCTAAGAGATTTTGCCATAAACGATGCTCTCATGAGAACCTAATGCCATATTTCTTGGAATTCTAACCTCCAGAGGACGGTCGGAATTTCTTTTCAAGTTCCGACATGCCTGTCTGAATACTTTGAAGTCTAATTAACCCAATAAGAAAAATAATGGTTAGAGATACAGGCAGGTTTCAACATTCAGAATCCAAAGACCTCGCTTCTCTAAAACAGGACATCTGTTGCGCTCTCGTCGAACACATGCTGAATGGCGCGGCTTATTGCAAAATGCTTTACTGTGATGGTCAACCCCACGATTTCATTTATCTCTACACCAATCCCGCCTTTGAAAGCTTGACTGGCTTAGAACAGGTCGCTGGCAAACGGGTTTCAGAGGTTACTCCCAATTTAAGAGCAAAAGACCCAAAGCTTTTTGAAATTTATAGTCGCATTGCGGCAGGTGGCGAACCTGAGAAATTTGAATTATGGGTCAATGCATTGGATGCCTGGTTTTCAGTATCCGTCTTTAGCCCAAAACCAGAACATTTCGTTACCATTTTTGATGTCATTACCGAATACAAGCAAACCGAACTAACTCTCAAAGTGGCTAATGAAAGATGCTCTTTGGCTCTTTCTGCAGCATTGGTTGGCACTTGGGATTGGGATCTGACAAATAATCAAACCAGTTTTAATACAGAATACTACAAACTGATTGGACTGCCTGATGGCATAGCCCATAGCTATGATGACTTTCTGGCAATGCTGCATCCCGATGATCGCCCACACCTAGAGGCGAAGGTCAAGCAAGTATTGAACAAGGAAATTCCAAGTTATCAAACTGAATTTCGTTTGATACGTGCCAATGACGGTATGGTGCGCTGGCTGGTGTCCAAAGGCCAAGTCATCTTTGAGCATGACCAGCCTTTACGAGGCTTAGGCGTTGTTTATGACATCACCGAACGCAAAAATGCCGAGCTTGAATTGGAAGACAACGAATTTCGCTGGAAATTTGCTATCGAAGCCTCCGGGGATGGCCTATGGGACTGGAATATTTCAGATAACACCTTGTTTTTTACCCGCCGTTGGCAGGAATTGCTGGGTTGTGGTAAAGATGACATTGGAACCGGCATTGAAGAATGGCAAAAACGCATCCATCCCGAGGATCTAGCCAATACTCTCGCCACATTACAAGATTATCTCGATGGCAAAACACCGCATTACGTTTGCGAACACCGTATTGTTTGCCAGGAAGGCAGCCACAAATGGATACTGGATCGAGGCATGATGGTAAGTCGCGAAAAGGATGGAAAACCACTCCGTATGATCTGCATGTACACGGACATCACGGCGCGTAAAAAAGCAGAAATGGATCTACGCATCTCTGCCATTGCCTTTGAAACGCAGGAAGGCATCATAGTGACTGATGCCAATTCAAAGATACTACAGGTGAATCGTGCTTTCACAGCGATTACTGGTTACTCTGCTGAAGAAGCCATTGGCCAAACCCCTCGTCTGCTTAAATCCGATCGACAAAATGCAGAGTTTTATGCGCAGATGTGGGGCAGCATCAATCAAACCGGCGCATGGGAAGGCGAAATCTGGAATAAGCATAAAAATGGCACCGTATATCCCGAAAATCTTATCATCACTTCGGTAAAAGATGCAGACAACAAGGTATCAAATTATGTTGCCACCCTTACCGACATCAGCCTGAAAAAAGCAGCTGACGAAAAAATCATGCAGATGGCTTTCTACGATCCGCTGACCGGCCTTGCAAACCGCAGACTAATGACCGATCGCCTTTCCAA
>Ga0172367_10007907_pt1 | contig 12031 bp, 7 predicted proteins | sample Lak10m_FD_114542 | JGI IMG/M metagenome (GOLD analysis project Ga0172367, IMG submission 114542) | Freshwater microbial communities from Kabuno Bay, South-Kivu, Congo - kab_022012_10m | ecosystem: Environmental > Aquatic > Freshwater > Lake | place: Democratic Republic of the Congo: South-Kivu...
GTCACTTCAAACTCAATCGAGAGGTAAGTATCAACTCCCTTGCGATTAATGCAGCACTTTTTCCCAGGTTCGACTGCACCTTTGAAAGTATGCTGATCAGCTCGATACACCCATTGTGTACAGCCTTCCAATTGGGCGATCGCATTAATATCCAGCGCATTTAGCCGATCGCGATCGCGACTAGCACCAAAGAATTTTTCGGCTTCTGTGAGGCGATAGTTGATCATTTCAATGCGATCGTTTTGAAAGATCAGGTGTAATACGGCTGTGCGATAGGGATGATGTAGCTCATAGTCGTAAGCTTGTTCGAGAAATAGCCATACACCATTCTCAGTAATTGGGTTGGGTAAGGCGCGGATACCCACGCGAATATGGGCAAAAAATGGGGGGTTATCGATCGCCTGTTCCCAATTACTATGATCACCTGCTAGCCATTGAGCAAGGGTGTAGACATCGTTGGGATGGGTAAGTACTGTCATAGATTGATAAATAAATAAAGATAATTAAGTGGGTTATAGTGCTTTGCGTTTAATTTAAGCCCAGAAAGATTTTTGAAAGCGGTGCTTCGCGCCGCTTTCAAAAATCTTTCTGTACTACTCAAAGCCTCAATAGGCTATAAAGCTCAGAGCCATCACAATCACAATAACTGATCCTGCTAATGATCCTAAAAGTGAGCCTTTAACATAAGTTAACTCTGGCATCTTAATGTTTAGGGCGACGAAGCAACCCTAAACAAATGGGTTCTTTTTAACTCTGGCATCTTAAATATTGTGAGGAAGCTTCGCCGCCTCACAATACATTGGCTTTTTAGTAGCGATCGCGATTATATATGACCTACTCTGTGGGAACCCCTAAGTCTATGAAAACACAACAATTCTCAGACAAGGAAAATTTAAGACTTGAGCAAACCGCTCCCTCTGGTGAAACAGCAAAGCCCAAACTCTCTCCCGAATTGCTGAAACAATTACATAGCCTCGATCAACATCCGCATCGTTTGCCCATTTTCATTGGGTTGTACATCTTGTCAGCATTAGCAACCTATGGGTTAGTACAGGCGATCGCGACACCTTGGGTATATCTCCTCTGTTTACCCTTATATCTTTTGGCAGCAGCCTCTTTGCATGGCATTAGCCTGTTTACCCATGAGGGAGTGCATGGTGTACTTAGCCGCAATCTGCAATGGAATCGGTGGCTGAGTATTCTTTGTGCTTTACCCGTTGGGCAAAATTTCTCCGCTTACAAAGTCTTACATCTCAAACATCATCAACACTTAGGTGTGGAAGGTGATCCCGATCATTACAAAAACTATACAAAATGGAACTGGCTAACCTTTTTGATGCATTGGGGAAGATTGATAATTGGTTATCCTGTTTATATTGTAGTGATTCCGATTCTTGGCTTTTGGCAGGGAAATAAGTCCGAGCGCCTATGGATTGCGATCGAAGTGGGCTTGTTGGGCTTACTAGTTACAGCAGTCATACTGTCACCTCTACCACCAGCATTGCTAATTCATGGTTGGCTAATTCCGATGTTGTGGATTAACACGATGGTGAATATTCGCGGTATGAGTCAGCACACTCTCCTTGAGCATGAAGCTGATTTAGTGCGTGGAACCCGCACGATTTTGACAGTTCCCTTAGTGCGATTCTTTATGTGTAATGAGAACTATCATCTAGAACATCATCTCTATCCAGCCGTGCCTTGGTATCATTTACCCCGCTTGCATCAAGAATTGAAATCAGATCTGCTCCAACAGGGTGCACCTTATATTCCTTCCTATTTTGCTTTTGTCCAAGATTTCATCGCTGCAAGCATACAGCGTCGGCAGGTCGGTTCCGTTGTGATTAATTGAGTGGAGAAACAGATGCAAACTTTAATCAGAAAGCCGATCGCTAATCCTAGAATTCGGCAATACCCTGAATTAGCCATAGCAGAATTAAGCAAATTCCCATCTTTGCAGTCAGCGGTCTTACATGTGGCGGAGGTATATGACTTTAGTTACCATCCTTATATCCTCTGGATGGAAGACCCTCTGACCGATCGCGAGGCTTTTCGGCAAAGTCAAGTTCCTTTTCGATTTGCAGTGGAGTCATTCTCTCAGCCATTAGCAGCAGTATTAGCCAGAACTACAACTTTAGAGTCTCGCTTGCCTCTGCTTGCCAATATCACTGAAGAACATGGACATGGCGATTGCTGGCGATCGCATAAATATACGTTTCAGCAATATCTTCGCGCCTTGGGCGCGAGTGATCGCGAACTAGAGGCTACCTGCACGATGCCAGTATTAGCCTTTAACCAATCGATTTTGACCTATTGCTTGATGCAGTCGGGGGAATCAGGTGCGGCGATGCTCGGCATGATCGAGTATCTCTATGTCGGCATTAGTGCAGCGATCGCTAGGACTTTGCAGCAACGTGGTTGGACGGCTACTGGCAGTCAATCCCACTATGCGGTGCATGAAAAGCTAGATACCGAACATGCTCGAGACTTGCTGCACTTAGCAGAAATGGGTTGGATTAATCCCTGCTCTCGTGAGCAAGTTGTCCAAGGATTAGTGCTGGGCGCTCACTATTTTTGGAGTTTGTATCGTGACTTGTAACTTGAAAGCTAGCCCCGTCTCAGAAATTGCCTTCTCCCAAGTACGCGAAGATCCTCGCATTGAATTACGAGTCATCCAAGAACTAGCCAAGCATCAACGACCATTGAGAATCCTTTTAGTGGCTTCAGGTGGTTGCACAGCCCTGAGTTTACTCACTAGCCCTGCGATCACCAAAGTCGAAGCCATAGATCTCAATCCTGCCCAACTACACCTTGTGGAATTGCGCCGACAAGCCCTATTACACTTGCCGCTAGATGCACAATTACGATTGATTGGAGTCGTTCAATTTGATGCCGAGCAAGCTGCTAGCGATCGGGATCGCCTCAGCATCTATGCCAACTTACGCAACTATTTACCGCAACCCACCCAAGCATTTTGGGATGCTAGACAGGAGCAAATTGCCTTTGGTGTTAATCGAGTCGGGCGGTTTGAACAGCTATTTCGCGAACTTGCCACAAAATTTGCTCAGATTGGGATTTCTCCTTTAAAAGAACCATTAACCGCAGTTCAACATCCACAATGGCTCAATCTATTTGAACAGGTATTTGAACGGGAGAGACTGGTTCAAACATTTGGTGAAGCAGCGGTTAACTATTCGATGGATTGCAGTTTTGGTGAACATTTTGCCGATGTGTTTGCTCAAGCTTTACAACGCTTTAATCCCCATGAAAATTATTTTTTAACCCAAGTCTGGGGCGATCGCTACGCTGATGATCTTTCAGGTTATCTTGCAGGTGAAGGATTGCCCCTGTATCTCCAAGACTCTGCTCAGGAGAATATTCGGGCATTAGGAACAGAAAGATTACAATTGCATCAGGGGGCATTTGTCGATCGCCTTCAGCAGCTTGCCACAGTAGAGAGATTCGATTTGATTCAGTTTTCTAATATCTCAGACTGGATGCCTTTGAGCCATCTCCATCAAATGCTGACGGATGCGATCGCTTGCTTGAAATCAGGAGGAGCTATTATCGGGCGGCGACTCAATGGCGATCATCATCTAGCCGCAATTATGGCGAAGCATATACCTGTTGATCACCATCTTAGTCAGGAATTATTAGCAAGCGATCGCTCATTTTTCTATCGTGAAGTCGTAGTAGGTTTTCGGTCATGAAGTTTCATCAAATTGAATTTGCTGAGCGTTCTTTATTTCAAGTCGGCATTGAGGCGATCGAGCTGACTGCGTTCTATCCATTGGGAAATGATGCGTTCCAAATTAATCATGGAAATAACTACTTTGCCTTTTTTGATCGCCTCGGCGATGTCAATTATTTTGTGGCATTGGATGGCGAAAGAGTTGCCGCAGTTGGTGCAGGCATCCTTCGACAAGTACCTGATCGCCAAGGAGAATCATTGCGTTTAGCTTGGTATTTATGCGATTTAAAAGTACATCCAGACTACCAAAGACAACATCTTTCGATGAGGCTGCTGTACTATGCTTTACAGTCCTGTATTGGTAAATGCGATCGCGGCTATACGATTTCGATGAACGCCAGTGATGGCAAGCCCAATCGGTTGGTGCGTATTTATGAGAAGTTTAATCTTTTGCGATTCCGATGCTCATCGATATTAGGAATTTACAGTGTAGATGCGGAAGTAATGCGATCGCTGGAACCCATACTCATCAAATATCGCGGTAAGATTTCCTATCTATCACTACAAGGAATTAAGGACTTAAAACTCCAAAGTAATGGAAAAATGCTGCCATTGCTCCATGTGCAATGGGGCGAAAATCTACCAGTAGAGATTGAAACTCCACTAGCTGGATATAGCCATATGTTTTGTGTACCCAGTGGAGATGAATTAGCGATCGCGCTTCAGTCAAAAGGCATTTTCCCCAATGCGACGGCTAGTTTAGTCAGTCACGGTATGGATCAAAGTGATTGGCGCTTTATCTTAACTAGTGATATTTAACGTGAATTCGATATAGTCATTCACGTTAACTTATTTTTGGCTCGAAACAACGCGCATAATTTCTTGGGCATTAATCGGTTTACTGACATAATCATTCATGCCGACATCTATGCAGGCTTGGCGATCTTCGGGCATGACACTGGCAGTCATCGCAACAATCCTGACTTGGTTCATTAATTCAGTACGAATAATCTTTGTGGCTGTTAAGCCATCCATTTCTGGCATTTGCAAATCCATAAATATCAAATCATAATTATGCTCTTTAACAGCTTGGACTGCTTCTAATCCATTATTAGCAATACCAGCGACTTCATAGCCAAGTTTTTTGAGCAGTGAGCGAGCAACCATTTGATTAACTCGATTATCTTCTACTAAGAGAATCCTCAAGGGTAATTTATCGGCAAATAGTGTGTTAGACATCGTTTCTCCTATAGAAGCTACTAAAGACTGTTTGATTTTTTCACTAGTTGAAATGACGATCGCAAAGTGAAAGATCGATCCTTGGGGAACTAGCGAAGGTTGCCAGTCTGCGGGAGGATAACCGCCAACTTGACCAAAGCTCTCTACCCAAATTGTGCCATTCATTAATTCGACTAGACGCTTGCTAATCGCCAGTCCCAGTCCAGTACCACCATATTTCCGACTAACGGAAGCATCAGCCTGGGTGAAGGGTTGAAATAAGTGATTAAGGCGATCGCTTTTGATGCCGATACCTGTATCCGCGATCGTAAACTTTAGCTGATATTTTTCTCTTACCTCTAAACCCTCTTGCTCCGAGAAACCAAAAGATGATTCCTCTTTCCCTTCTGGAAGAGAAGACTGAAGTCCGAGGGACTTGCTACTGACAGAAATCTTCACATGCCCCTGTTGGGTAAATTTCACCGCATTGCCGACGATATTTAGCAAGATTTGACGTAAGCGGGTGTAATCGCCGATCATAGTGCTGGGTATTTCAGGGGCGATCTCATATTGGAGCATAATATGTTTATCGTTCGCTTGGGGCTCTAGTATCTTGCAAACTCCCATTACTACATCTTCTAATGTGAACTCCGATTCTTCGATTTCTACCATCCCTGACTCAATTTTAGAAAAGTCTAGAATATCGTTGATTACAGTTAACAGAGCTTCACCACTGTCTTTAATGGTTTTCACAAAATCTGCTTGTTCTTCTGTAAGTTCAGTAGTCTCCAGAAGTTGCGTCATTCCGATCACACCATTCATTGGTGTACGAATTTCATGGCTCATATTTGCTAGAAATTCGCTCTTGGCTTTGGTGTCAGCTTCAGCCTTTTCCTTAGCTTTGGCTAGTTCTATTTCAGACCGTTTACGATCAGTAATATCTAGGGTTGTTCCAAAAAGCCGCACAACTTGTCCTTGGTTGTTAATTTCTATTTCAGCACGTCCCTCATGGTAGCGAATAGAGCCATCGGAGCTGATGATTCGATAGTCGATGACATAGGGAATCCCATCGGCGATCGCTCGTTCTACATATTGCTGTAAGACAAACCGATCATCAGCATAAATTAGCTGGAGATAATCTGCATAGCTTGGCTCTGGTTGAGATGGGTCAAGCTCAAACATATAGAAAAGTTCCTTTGACCATGTAATTTTCTGACTTTGAATATCAAATGACCAGTTGCCAATATGGGCGATCCCTTGAGCCTCAATCAGAGCCGCTTCACTTTTTTGCAATAATGCTTCAGCCTGTTTACGATCGCTAATTTCAATTACCACTCCATACCAAGCGACATCTCCATTGCCTCGTAGTTTAGGTCGAGAGTTTCCCTTGATCCATTTGATTGATCCTGATGGGTTGACAATGCGCCATTCATGACGAAATGGCTGTAATGTTTCGAGACTACATTGCACTGCGGCTTGGTAGCCAGCAATATCATCTGGATGGATACGATCAAGGAGAATTGAAGCATCAGCTAGAACTTCTTCCACGGTTAGCTCATGAATCACTTCGATCGCCCGACTCATATGTTCAAAATAAGTAGAGCCATCAGGTCGCTGGACGATTATATAAATATTGGCAGGTGAGGATTCAGAAATTTCGAGAAACCGAGTTTCACTTTGCTTTAAAGCAATTTCAGCTTGCTTGCGATCGCTAATATCGGTAATCGTGCCAACTAGCTTAATCACATGTCCCTGTTTATCACAGACCGCCTCACCTCGGCTGATAATGTAGCAAATGGAACCATCAGGTCGAATAACGCCATGCTCGACAGTGTAGGGTGTGCCATGTGCGATCGCCTCTTCAACGGCTGCGCGAATTTGAGGTTGGTCATCTTTGGGAACAATATCAAAAAAGTTTACATAGTTGGGTAATGGCACATTTGGATCAAATCCCAAAATGCGAAACTGCTCGGCTGACCAAGTACTCGTCCCTGTTGCCACATCAAAAGCCCAACTTCCCACACGAGCGATGCGTTGGGCTTCAATCAGAGCATCTGTTTTTTCCGCAACCTGTCGCTCCAAATCTTGCTCATAATTCAAGCTCATTTGATCGGCATCTCGGAGATCGACCATCATTTGATGCAAAGCTTCTTTTAAAGCTTGCACTTCAGGAATCCTTGTATTGGGGATTGGTTGCTCAAGACGCTGTTCGGAGAAAGATTTGGTGGCTTTAGTAAGATGAGACAGCGATCGCCCGATTCGCCGAGATGTCCAAATGCCAACTCCCACAGAAACTATCAAAGCCAAAACACATAAAAGTCCTGTACGATAAGCATTTGACTGAATTTCGGTGATGAAGTCAGATTCAGGGATCACAGTCACTAACTGCCAGTTCAATCCATATTTGTCTTGATAGGGCGTAATCTGCACAAATTGGCGATATCCCTCAATAGTCAAGGCAACCTGTCTGGATTCCTTGAGATGATCAAAACTACCAAATTGCTGAAGTAGTTGTTTAGAGACTTCCCTTGTCAATTTATCTTGGCTGTCAATCGCCGTAAGCCGAGTAAACTGTCCATCTATCCGTTTTAATCCCGAAGCTTCCGCAGCCACAGATGTCGCCACAAGATCACCCGATCGCTCGATAATAAATATCTGTCCAGTGGGAGTAAATTTCAATTGAGAGAGAAACAGGCTGATATCTGACAAGAGATAATTAGCAGTGAAAAAACCATAAAATTTGCCAGTGGCATCAACGACTGGAGCAACTGCAACTGTTTGTAGCGTGGGGATAACTCTTGCTAAAGATATGGGTGTCCATGCTTGTTTACCAATATCCTTTGCTTGCTTGTACCAAGTAACATTACGAAAGTCATCATTAAATTGTAAAAACAGTTGAGAGGGCTTGCCTTGAGGATCAACTGCATAATATCGGCGCTGATTGGGAATAATTTCGTTAAAGAAAATAGAACCGAGAGGGATAGCTCTACCTGTGGCTTTCTCGGCAAGTTGTTGTACTTCTTGGGAGTCAATTCGCAAGTAGCCAACCACTGTACCTGCATCGCTCCAAAAACCACTCGCTGGTAGTGATGGATTTAAAAGAATTTGTTGCCAGAGTTGTTGTCTCAGTTGTTCTTGGTTATCAAGCTTCAGGGTTCCTTGTTTTACTGCTAACTGATTAGCTGCGACAATCTGCTGCGATCGCTGCATATAGGTATCGAGGCGATCGCCTACCCGCTCCGAGGTTTGACGTAATAGCTGATTAGCTAAATTCTCAATCGCTTGCTGTCCACTCTGATATGACAAATAGCCGATTAATGTAGCAGTCCCCACAACTAACGTCACAAATGGAATAACTAGCACTAAATTAAGTGAAGTTTTTGGGAATTGTGATCGCTTGAGAGAGATACTCATTAGAGCAATTTTAAAACCATCATTATACTAAAAAATAGCCTTGTGTAAAGGTTTTGAAGCTTTTGACAGCAATTCTCATTATGAAACTAGGGTGTTTACAGCGCGTTCGGCGCTGTAAACACCCAAATCGTTTTTTGAAAGCCAGCTAACAGCTGGCTTTCAAAAAACGATTTTTATAATGAGAATTGCTGTGTTTTTTGGTTTTGATCGTTCTCGTATTGAGAACCTGATACAGCACTTTGCACTGACTTAAAACCCAGAATAAATTTTGAAAGTGCTGCTTTGCAACACTTTCAAAATTTATTCTGGATGCCTTAAAGCCTAAATAGGCTGCATGAAAGCTACTATAGCAAAGCAAGTTTTGCTTAGGACATAAAACCCAAGAATCGATTGGCGGCGCGAAGCGCCGCCAATCGATTCTTGGGTTTTAGTTTGTACTAGCTAACTCTTTTTTTGCTATAACTTCTCCGCGAATATAGTGTTTATCATTCAAGTTACGAGGGTTGGGTTCCCCCAACCCTCGTAACTCGCTTGCTTGAAAAGCGCTATGATGCTAATCAGATTAATGTGAATTTGATACAGCCATTTGTGCCACGCTTCGCGGGGCACAAATGGCACGAAATGACTTCAGATTAGTCGGTAGATGGCATCTGATTTAGCTTCATCCAGTAAAACCCTACTGCTTGTGACATTTCTACAAACTTTTGAAAATCTAAAGGTTTGACAACATAGCTATTGACACCTAGATCATAACAAGCTTTTAAATCTCGGTTTTCCCCTGATGAGGTCATAACAACTACCACAAGATTACGAGTACGCGGAGATTTACGAATCATTTCTAAAACTTGAATACCATTGATCTTCGGTATTTTGAGATCTAGAAGCACTAGCCTAGGCAATGGCTGAGTGGGTGGTTGACCATCTCGCCCAAATAAATAATGAATCGCCTGTTCGCCGTCTGACACTACATGTATTTGATTGACAAAGTTATAGTTGTCTAAGGCTATTTGGACTAATTCGACATCATTAGGATCATCTTCAATAAGCAGAATTTGAGTAGGTTCCATATATTTAGACTATTAGAGTGAACTATAGCGTTTATCAACATAGTGAAGTAATACCAATTCACAGAAGTGTGGCGACACTTCTGTGAATTTAAAACCAAACCCTGTAAGAGTTTTGAAAGTACAAAATGGCGTAGCCATTTTGTACTTTGGAATAAGGTTTGGGTTCCCCCCTCTTCGGCGGGGAACCTAAACTTTGTACCCCGCTTGCTTGAAAAGCGCTATATTAGAATTGTTAGAACTAAGTGCCGCATTGCGCCGGTTAGTTCTGGAACTTTATAAAAAAGGTTGCCCCTTGATCAGGATACCCTTCAGCCCAAATTAAACCATCATGACGTTGAACAATCCGTTGCACGATCGCTAAGCCAATGCCCGTACCTTCAAACTCCCTTTCATTGTGCAATCGCTGAAAAGCACCAAAGAGCTTATCTGCGTATTCCATTTGAAAGCCTACGCCATTATCTTTAATTCTAACTGTTTGATCTGGCAAGCTATCAATTTGAACGTAAGGGTGAGGTTGGTTACGGCTGAACTTAACAGAATTGCCAATCAGGTTGTGGAAAACTTGTTGTAAAAGCGTAGGGTCGCCAACTACTGTGGGTAGTTCACCGATCTCAAATTCGACCAGCGGATTGTGATGAGGGTCAGTACGAATGATCTCAATCGCTTCATCAACTAGAGTGCGGATTGAGATCTCAGTTGACTCTAGTGGTCGCCGACCATAACGAGATAGGGTAAGCAGCCCATCAATGAGATATCCCATCTTTTGGCTACTTTTCTCAATTACTTGCATATAGTGAGATACCTTAGCGTCATTGAGAACTTCATGGCTTTTTAGACGTTGTTGTAGAGCATTGACAAATCCATGCATATGGCGCAGTGGCGCTCTGAGATCATGGGAGACAGAATAACTAAAGGATTCTAATTCACGATTAGTACTGGCTAATTGGTTAGCTGCCTTGATAATTTTCGCTTCGGCAAGTTTGCGATCGCTAATATCAGTTACTCGCACTAGATTAATCGTCCGTTCCGCAACAGAGATTGCTTTGACAGCCAGATTACCCCAAAAATGCTTACCTTGAAGAGTTATATATTCAAGTTCTCGACTCCAAAATCCATTAGCTTCAATTTCTGAGACGATAGAAATCATCTCTTCATCAGAAAATTGCGATCGCTGAAGCGTATGTCCCTCAATACCAATTAATTGTGATTTGTCAGAAGCCTCAAATAGCCTAGCTGCTGGCTGATTACAGTCTGTAGTGAGTAACGTCTGAGGGTCTACCAAAAACAGCGCATCTGTGGATTCATTAAAAAGAGCTTCGCGCAAATCGCGGCTACGAGTCAACTCTGCTTCGGCAAGCTTTTGAGCTGTAACATCTATAGCCGTGCCGATAATGCGCGTCAGTTGACCTGAACTGTCATAAACCATCTCGCCCCTAGCCATTACATAGATCAATGAACCATTGATCTGAATGATTCGATGTTCAAGATCGTAGGATTGTTGCAATGCCATTGCAGTTTGGACAGTATTGTCAAAATGTTCCCAATCATCGGGGTGAACATATAGTTGCAGTTGATCGTAGGTTGGTGGATCGCTGCTGGGATCAATTCCATAAATACGAAAAACTTCATCAGACCATGTGATCTTCCCTGTATTAATCTCATATTCCCAACTGCCTAGTTTGCCAATGCGTTGAGCAGTTTTAAGGTGAGTATCACTTTTAATTAATTGCTCTTCGGCTAACTTTTGTGCCGTAATATCAAAGTTAATGCCAATCAATCGTTGAGGTTCGTCATGATCGTTACGCTGAATCAAAGCAAAGGCTTTGAGATAGCGAAGGTTGCCATCGGGCAAGACAATCCGAAATTCGGGTTCATAGTCCTGCTCCCCATTTAGGGGCTTTTTGTACGGCTGCTTCAGCAAATGGGCGATCGCTAGGATGAATACGACTTGCCCAATCTAAATAAGCATCGGTAGATGGGTCTGGGTTAACTCCATACAGTTCATAGGTGCGCTCATCCCAAAAGAGACTATTGTTCACAATATCCCATTCCCAGATACCGATCGCGGCGGACTTCAGGGCTAGGGTCAAGCGATCAGTGAGAGTTTGAAGTTGTTGCTTGATTATTTGGCGATCGGTCACATCGCGTACAATCACCAATAGCTCATCATCACAGTAAGGGGCAATCCGCACCTCTTCGTATACAGTTTTGCCAAACTTCGTGAGTTGATGCTCATAAATTTGGACTTCTCCAGTGGCGATCGCCTTCTCATATAGTGTTAGTTGTGCTGCTAGGGTTTCTGAGGATAAAACTTCAGAAATATGATGTTTGATTGGAATATATTTTGACTTGTCGTAGGTTGAGGGCAGAATGCACTGCACACAAGTTCCGTCTGGATTAAGCAGCAATAACAGATCTGGAAGTGCTTGGAGAATCGCCCGATAGCGAGCTTTACTTTCGTGCAAATCCACATCCAAGTTTTGGCGACCAGTAGTGTTGCTAATCTCATTGGCGATCGCATCTAGGCGAATGGGAACTCCTGAAGAATCTTTAAATACCTTTAACTCAGATCTTGCACCATTCAGGAAAGGGGTTGCCAAGAGAGCAAAAGTATGAAAAAAAGGGCGTAGTAGAAAATAAA
>Ga0172367_10007911_pt1 | contig 12028 bp, 10 predicted proteins | sample Lak10m_FD_114542 | JGI IMG/M metagenome (GOLD analysis project Ga0172367, IMG submission 114542) | Freshwater microbial communities from Kabuno Bay, South-Kivu, Congo - kab_022012_10m | ecosystem: Environmental > Aquatic > Freshwater > Lake | place: Democratic Republic of the Congo: South-Kivu...
ACGCCCGATCGGCGCGGCGTCGCGACCACGATCGTGGCCGCGGTCGGGATCTGCGGCGCCATCGCGGGCTACTTCGTGACGCAGGCGTTCACGTGGCGGACATCATTCCTCATCGGCGGGGGGCTCGGGCTGGGCCTGCTGGCGCTGCGGTTCGGCGTCGTCGAGAGCGGCATGTTCAGCGCGGTCCAGCGCGCGCATCGCCCGGGGCGCGGCGCCGTCTGGCGCCTGTTCTGGCCGCGCGAGCGCTTGGTGCGTTACCTCAGCGTCGTCCTGATTGCGCTGCCGATCTGGTACGTCGTGGGCGTCTGCGTCAAGTACAGCGACGTCATCGCGCGCTCGATGGGCATCATCGAGGGCGAACGCCCCGCACCCGGTCGTGCGATCATGTGGTGCTACGTGGGCCTGGCGGTCGGCGATCTGGCGAGCGGCCTGGCCAGTCAATGGTGGCGCTCGCGTCGAGCCGCCATCGCCGCTTTCCTGGGGATCACGGCCCTGGGGCTGGTGGGGTACTTCTTGCTGGGGCGTCTGCAGGCGAGCCTTGGCCTCACCTACGCGATCATCGTGCTGCTCGGCTTCGGCATCGGCTACTGGGCCGTCTTCGTGACGACGGCAGCGGAGCACTTCGGCACCGACCTGCGCGCCACGGCCGCCACGACCGCGCCGAACCTCGTGCGTTGGTCGGCGGCGGGCAGCGGTGCACTCTGGCTCTTGGTCGAGCGCTGGATCGGGATCGATGACCCCGCCGCGCCGTGGCAAGCGGCCGCGATCACCGGACTGATCGTGATGAGCCTCGCGGCACTTGGTTGGTTCGGGTTGCGTGAGACTTACGGCACGAGCCTCGACTGGACCGAAGGCTGAACCCCGCACCGCGCGCGAACCGTTACATTCCGGCTTGATGTCCCCCGACGTGCAGACGAGTGCCGGCACGACCGTGATCGCCCTTGAGGGCGAGCTCGACGATGTGCGCGTGCGCGATCTCTGGGAGGACGTCGTGGGTCGCGCTCGCGCCGCCGGAACTGGATCGGTCGTGGTCGATGCCACCAAGCTGTCCGAGGTCGGCGGAACCGGGTTGCTGCTCCTGGCCGAGATCCGCCGGACGGTGGTCTGGGCTGGCGGCACGATCGAGATGCGTGGGCTGACGGCCGACCAGGCTTCCCTGGTCGAGCGCGCCGTCGGCCACAAGCCGCCGGAACCTCGCGAGGAAGACTCGCACTTCGTCAGCGACGTCGGCGAGACGGCCTTCCGTGCGCTCGATGAACTCGCCGACACGGTGCGCTTCATCGGCGAGGCGGCGATCGACCTGGCCTATGCGATCCGCCATCCGCGGTCGCTGCGCTGGCGCGACCTCCTGCGCGTGATGGGCCAGTCCGGCATCGACTCGATGCCCGTGACCTGCATGCTCAGCGGGATCGTGGGCTTCATCATCGCCTACCAGATGATGCCCGCACTCGATCGCTACGGTGCAGCCGACCAGACGCCCACGATCATGGGCTTCGCGATCATCCGCGAGCTCGGACCGCTCATCACGGCGATCATCCTTGCGGGCCGTTCGGGCAGCGCCTTCGCCGCCGAGATCGGCACGATGAAGGTCACCGAGGAAGTCAACGCACTCACCACGATGGGGCTCAATCCCGAGCGCTTCCTGGTGACGCCGCGCGTGCTGGCCGTGGCGATCACCACGCCGCTGCTCTCGGTCTTCGCCTCGTTCGCTGGCGTGCTCGGCGGCTGGCTGCCGATGGTCGCGCGCGACATGAGCCTTGAGCTCTACCTGCAAAGCGTCCGCAACTCGATCGACCAGGTCGACTTCCTGCAGGGTGTCTTCAAGGCGTTCGTCTTCGCAGTCGTGATCGGCGGCATCGGCTGCCGCTCGGGCCTGAAGACGCAGGTGGGGCCCGGCGCGGTCGGCGCGAGCACCACGCGCGCGGTCGTGGCCGGCATCGTGGCCATCATCGTCCTCGACGGCGTGCTCGTCGGTCTCTTCCATGCGCTTGGGATCTGAGCCATGCTGACCACCGCCGCATCCACCGAGACCGTGATCGAGGCCAAGGACCTGTCGGTCGGCTACGGCGGCCGTGCTGTCCTGACCGGGATCAACTTCACGGTCGCCTCCGGCGAGGTCTTCGTGATCGGCGGCGGCTCGGGCTGCGGCAAGAGCACCCTGATGAAGGCCATGATCACGCTGCTGCCGCCGGTCGCTGGCACCCTGCGGATCGCGGGCCATGACCTCGTCACGGGCGGCGACGAAGCGGTCAACCACGTTCGACGCTCGATCGGGGTCATGTACCAAGGCGGAGCGCTCTTCGGCGGCCTGACCGTGCTCGAGAACGTGCGACTGGCCATGGAAGAGCAGGGGCTCTACACGTGGACCGAGATGAATTCGCTCGCGCTCTCGCTGCTGGCGATGGTCGACCTCGATGAGCATTGCAACAAGATGCCCAGCGCGCTCTCGGGCGGCATGCAGAAGCGTGCGGCCGTCGCGCGCGCGATGGCGATGAACCCGCAGATCGTCTTCCTTGATGAGCCCAGCGCGGGCCTCGATCCCATCAGCAGCGCCGGCTTCGACCAGATGGTCGTGCGCCTGGCGCGCTCGACGGGCCGCACGTTCGTGGTCGTGACCCACGAACTGCCCAGCATCTTCACCATCGCCGACCGCATGGTCGTGCTCGGTGGTGCCCAGAAGACCCAGTTGGCGATCGGCTCGCCGAAGGAACTGCTCGCGTCCGGCCCGCCGGATGTGCGACGGTTCCTGGCGCGCCAGCCCGAGGACGAACGACCACAAGGAGCAGCATCATGACCAGCAACAAGCACGCTTACAAGGCAGGACTCTTCGTGCTCGCGGGCCTGGCAGCGATCGTCGCCGGCACGCTGGTGACGACGAGCCGCGCCCTGTTCCAGACCACGATCCCCATCAAGTCGTACTTCACGCGCGCCGTCACGGGCGTGTCGCGCGGCACGCCGGTGCGCTACCTCGGGGTCACCGTCGGCAAGGTGACCGACGTCGGGTTCCCCACGGGCCGCTTCGTGTACGACGATGGGGCCGCCAAGGCCGGCGAGTTCAACCGCAACGTCATCGTGAGCATGGACATCTTCGTTCCCGATGGCCAGATGACCGACGAGGTTCGTCGCGAATTCGCCTTCGGCCGCAACCACGGGCTGTGCGCGCGCGTTGCCACCGCGGGCCTGACCGGCCTGCCGTACATCGAACTGCTGCACGAGCCTGATCAGTCGTTGCTGTCCATGCCGCCCGAGGACATGATGAAGGATGACGTCGTGGCGATCGCCAGCACCGCGAGCAAGTTCGACGAAATGGTCGACTCGATCCAGGCTGCGGTCGCCAAGATCGGCCGCATCGACTTCGCGGGCCTCGGCGTGCGGATCGGTGAGCTGATCGACACCGCCGACACATCGATCAAGACCGACCTGCACCGCACGCTCGCCAGCATCGCCGACACCAGCGACGAGGTCCGTGCGTTCCTGCAGAGCGGCGAGTTCAAGTCGACCATGAAGGAGCTGCCGGAAACGGTGGCGACGTTCCGCAAGACGGCCGAGGACATCCGCATGCTCGCCCGTCGCGTCGAGGGCGTGGTCGCTCGCGGCGAGCCCCGCGTCGGTGCGCTCGTCGAGGAACTCACCGCCGCCGCGCGCAGCTTCGAGCGGCTCGCCAACCAGCTCGAACGCGATGCAGGCTCCACGCTCTTCGCACCCCCAGAACCCGCCAGCACCCCGTCGAATTCCTCCAGGAGCACCAAGCCATGACCCACTCCACCCAGCGCACCACCTCCAAGACCATGAAGGGCTTCCGCGGCTTTGCTGCCATCGGTCTCTCAGCCGCCGTCCTCGGGCTGCCCGGCTGCTCGCTGCTGACCAGTCGGCCCGGTTCGACGCAGTGGACGATCGACGCCGCAGCGTCGGTGCCCAGCGCCGAAGGCACGCCCACGCTGGGCCAGCTTGGGGTCGCCCGGCCTCGCATGGCTGCGCCGTGGAATTCCGACACGCTGGTCTATCACCACGCGAACGGCGAGGCGCGTGCCGACATCTACAACGGCTGGGTCATGCCGATCGACCAGATCCTGCAGGCGCAGATGGTCGATGTGCTCGCGCAGGCCAAGGCGGCGCAGTCCGTCACGCTTGCCGGGCTGTACGGCTCCGACCAGCTGAACCTCGTCAGCAGCGTGCGTGCGTTCGGCGCGTTCTTCGACGACGACCGCAAGGGCGTCACGCGGGTCAAGCTCCACGTGCTGCTCCTGCAGCGCACCGCAGAGGATCCGCGCATCGTCATGGAGCGCACCTACGAGCATGAGTCGCCGGTGGCGAGCGACGATGCCGCTGGCGTGGTCAAGGGGCTCTCGGATGCCTACGGCCAGTGCCTGCGCGACCTCGTGCGCGACCTGCGCGCCGTCCCCGCCGATGCGCTCGCCAAGCCCTGAGCGCAGCATGAGCAACCTCACGCTGCACGCACTGCTGGGCGAATCGATCGACTACGCCGGTCTCTATCCGCCGGCGTCGCTCGATGAGCCCGCCGCAGTCTCCATGCACGCTCGCCTGCTCGGCGGCGGTGCGGCGTGGATCGGCGCACGACTCGTCTGGCCTGCGTCCCGGCTCTCAGTGCTGGGCACCCTGGCCAGGGGCCACGCGCCCACGGCCGAGCCGCCGCGCACGGAAGGTGCTTGGGCGATCTCGGCCGTCACGCCGCCGATCGCGCAGTGGGATGACTTCACCGCATCGCTTGCCGCCGTCGAGGAGTTCAACGATCGACACGCCTCGCCCGGCGAGCCGGCCATGCGCGTGGACTGCCTCGAGGTGAAGGCCGCAAGCGCTGCAGAGATCGAGCGGGCCATCGACGTGCTGCCTGAGTGCTTCACCTACTGGGAACTCCCGGTCGATCGTGACGTGCGCGGCCTGCTGATCGCCATCGCCGACGAGGGCTTCGGCGCCAAGATCCGCACGGGTGGCACGGTGGCCGCTGCGCACCCGACGATCGAACAGGTGGCGGCCTTCATCGAAGCCTGCACCTTGGGTCGCGTTCCCTTCAAGGCCACTGCCGGACTGCATCGGGCGCTGCGTCATGCGGTGCCGGCCATCGGTTGCACGCAGCACGGCTTCATGAACGTCATCGTGGGCGCATGCATGATGCATGCGGGTGCGATCGATCGCGCGGGGCTCGAGCGGCTCCTGGCCGACGAGCGGCGCGATGCCTTCACCGCCGATGCGCGCGGCATTGCCTGGGAAGGCCACCGCATCACGGCGGCGCAGGCATCGCTTGCGCGTGCCCAGCTCATGCACAGCTTCGGCTCGTGCAGCTACGACGAACCATTGGAGGATCTCCTGGCCATGGGGCTGGTGAGCAATGAGGAGTGCGCATGACGGCGTCAGGAGCATCGTGGGTGGCGGGTGCCCATTCAGCCGGTGGCGAAGGCAAGAGCGAGGGCTTCGGCCTCGCGAACCTGCCGATGGGTGCGTGGAGCGGCGAGGGCCGCGGTGCGCGCCTGGGCGTGCGAATCGGCGACAGCATCCTCGATCTGCATCGGTGCGTGGAGTCGGGCGTGCTCGCACGGCTCGACCGCCGGATCCAGGATGCGCTGGCGAAGCCCGTGCTCAACGACTACCTGGGCCTTGGTCACGCTGCGTGGTCCGCCACGCGCGTGGAGCTCCAGCGCCTGCTGGGCGCTTCATGCGGCGACCTGCGCGACGCACCAGTCGCCAAGGATGCGCTCCTGCCGGCGTGGGGCATCACGATGCGCCTGCCGTGCGACATCGGCGACTACACCGACTTCTACGCGTCGATCCATCATGCGACCAACGTGGGCTCGATGTTCCGCCCCACGAACCCGCTGATGCCCAACTGGAAGCACCTTCCCGTGGGCTACCACGGCCGCGCGAGCACGGTCGTGGCCAGCGGCGCGGCGGTGCGCCGGCCGATGGGGCAGACCGTGCAGGCCGACGACGGTCCGCCGTCGCTCACGGCGTGCCGCCTGCTTGACTACGAACTCGAGCTCGGTGCTATCGTCGGCGGTCAGGCCAACGAGATCGGCCAGCGCGTGAGCGTGCCCGAGGCCGCGGCGCGCATCTTCGGCCACGTGCTCCTGAACGATTGGAGCGCGCGTGACCTGCAGAAGTGGGAGTACCAGCCGCTGGGGCCGTTCACGGCGAAGAACTTCATCACCTCGATCAGCCCGTGGGTCGTCACGGCCGAGGCGCTCGCGCCGTATCGCGTGCCCATGCCCGCGCGAGCCGAGGGCGATCCGCAGGCGTTGGACTACCTGCGGTGGGATGGCGACTTCCTCCTCGATGTTCGGCTCGAGGTCGCGATCTCCAGCGCACCCATGCGCGAGCGCGGGGTGCCCGCGATGGTCGTGAGCCGCAGCCGCGGCACCGACCTGTGGTGGAGCATGAACCAGATGCTGGCGCACCACACGGTCAGCGGCTGCCGCATGCGCCCGGGTGACCTCATCGGCAGCGGCACCATCAGCGGTGCAGGCGAGGACGAGCGCGGCTGCCTGCTCGAACTCACCTGGCGCGGCACCAAGCCGATCACGCTGCCCGATGGCACCGAACGCAAATTCCTGCAGGACGGCGATGAAGTGATTCTTCGTGGATTCGCGGTGCGCGAGGGGCTTCCCAAGCTCAGCTTCGGCGAGTGCCGCGGCATCGTGCTGCCGGTGGCGTGAGCCGCCGCGCTGCGTGACGGCGCCGGAACGACTCGCGATCGAGGGAGTGGTGCGCTGCATGCGCGGCCCAGTTCGACGCTGCTGTGCCTTGCGCGCCAACGCGCCGCCCCGATCAGCGCTTCGAGCCTGCCACGCGCGCAGCGCGCGCGACGGTGTTCACGCCCTGCCAGTCGACCTTGATCTCGCTGCCCTTGGCGATGCCCAGGCGCGCCAACTCGCCCGCGGCGAGCTCGATGGCGTAGCGAGCCTTGGCGCCGCTGGGGTAGCGCGGCAGCCTGACTTCGTAGGCGCCGCGCGATTCGTCGGCGCGCTTCGGGGGCTCGATCTTCATCGTGTGCACGCCGGTCACGATCCCTTGCTCGTTCACGTACGCGATGTCGATCGGCACCAGGCAATCGACCATCCAGAAGCCCAGCTCGCGCGAGTAGGGCATCACGAAGAGCATGCCCCGGTGACGCCTCACGCGATCGCGGCCCGAGAGACCCTTGGTGATGGCGGCGTCGGTCGCTGCCAGCTCAAGGTCGAACGGTTCCGCGCCGAGCGTGAGCCGCACGACCGGCAGACCGGCCTCGCTGAGGTTGGGGATCTGCGCAGGCAGGGGGTCATCGTCTGCGGGCTGCACCGGGGCGGCTGGCGTCGCCGCGGGCGGTGCATCCGACGGCGCGCCAGCAGGCGCTTGCTTCGGCGCGTCCTGCACCGGCGTGCCTTCCATCGCCGACATCCGTGATGCGCCCAGTGCCACCATCGTGCCCACTCCCATGACAGCCATCGCTGCGATCAGTGGCGCGCGCATGATGATCAGTCCCAGGTGTTCGCTGCACCGGCGCGTGCCGGTGCACGGCGGGCGGGCTTGCCCTTGGCGGCGGGCTTCGCCGACTTCGCCTCGCTCGCAGGCTTGGCGGCCTTGGGCGCGCGCACCTTGCCGCTCGCGGTCATCGCGCCGTCTTCCCACGAGGCTGGGTAGAGCGGCTCGTCGAGCTCGACGGCGGCGCGCGTGGCCATGAGCGGACGGAACGTGTCGCACATCACCGCGAGTTCGTTCGTGTGGGTCAGGCCGATCGTGGCCTCGACCGTTCCCGGGTGCGGCCCGTGCGGGATGCCCTGCGGGTGCAGCGTCAGCGAACCGCTCTCGATGCCGCGCCGCGCCTTGTAGTTGCCCTCGACGTAGTACAGCACCTCGTCGGAGTCGAGGTTCGAGTGGTTGTAGGGGACCACGATCGCCTGCGGGTGGAAGTCGAGCGGCCGCGGGCAGAACGAGCAGATCACGAAGTTGTGCGCTTCGAAGGTCTGGTGCGTCGGCGGCGGCATGTGGTGCTTGCCGACGATCGGGCTGAAGTCATCGATGTTGAACGCGTACGGGTAGACGCAGCCGTCCCAGCCGACCACGTCGAGCGGGTGGTACTCGTAGGTGTAGCTGTGCACCCAGCCGCGGCTCTTGATGCGCACCTCGTACTCGCCGCGCTCGTCGAAGGTCATCGGCAGCTGGGGCAGCCGCAGGTCGCGCTCGCAGTAGGGCGCATGCTCCAGGAACTGCGCGCTCTTCTTGCTCAGGTAGCGCGGCGGCGGCAGGATCAGGCTGCCGTTCACGGCTTCCATGAAGATGAACTTGTTCGCCGGCTCATCGGCCTTGGGCTTCTCGAAGACCAAGCGGTAGATCGTGCCCTTCGGGATGACGAGGTAATCCTTGGGCCCGAAGGGGATCGCGCCGAACATGGTGAAGAGCGTGCCGCGGCCGTGGTGCACGAAGAGGCAGTCGTCGAAGACGCTCTTGTAGTGGTAGTCCATGCCGTCGGCGGGCACGCAGACCCCCATCTCGACATCGGCGTTGCCGTACAGGATCACGCGACCGGTGATCGGATCGCCCTGCGGCGGCATGGGGCTGCTGCGCGTGTGGCGCATGCGCATGACGTTCTGCTCGACGTACTCAGGCTGCGCGTCGTACAGCGGTTCCCAGCCGCACACCTGCGTCGGCGCGTTGATGTGGTAGAGCGTGCTGGTCGGGCCGGTGAAGCCCTCGGTCCCGAAGACTTCCTCGCTGTAGAGGCGGCCATTGGGGGCGCGGAACTGGATGTGGCGCTTGCCGGGCAGCTTGCCCATCGTGGTGTAGTAAGCCATGGGGATCCTCTGTCGCGCAAGTGTAGCCGTGTGCCTGTCGCGCCCGTACCCTCGGCAGTCGATGGCACCTCGCAGCGAACCCAGCATCATCGCCCAGCGCGCGTCGTGGCTCGTGATCGGGAAGCCTGCCGGATGGCATTCGGTCGAACAGTCCGGCGGCGGACAGCAGACCATCGAAGCGTGGTTGCGTGCGGCCCACCCGGCGCAGGCATCGCTCGAGGGCGCTGGCCTGGTGCATCGCCTCGACGAGGGCACCAGCGGCTGCCTGGTCGCGGCGCGGTCGGAGCCTGCGCTCGCAGAATTCCGATCGGCATTCTCGGGTGAGCCGTCGCAGCACGCCGTCGAAAAGCGCTACCGCGCATGGGTCGCGGCGGGCGCGCGCGATCGGGGGCAGTTCGCGCTGCACTTCACGGGGCGCCATCGCGGCTCATCCAAGGTCAGCGTGAGCGAGCGCGGCGATGCGTCCACGCGCGGCATCTGCCGATGGTCGGTGCTCGCGCGCGGCGCCACGCATGATCTGGTCGAGATCGAACTCGTGGGGCCGGGGCGTCGCCACCAGATCCGGGCGGGGTTCGCGTGGCTGGGCTTCCCGCTGGCGAGCGATGCGAACTATCTCGGCTCGGTGCGCCAAGGCTTCGAGCACGCAGCGCTGCACGCGCACGCCGTCATCATCGATGACGACCAGGTCGTGGATCCTGATCCGCGCTTCGATCCCTGAACTGGCCGAGGCTGACGCGTCGGGCGACAGAGTCAGCGCCGGCGTGCTCCAGCGGGCGAGCGCGCTCTGCACGATTCACAGATTGCCGCGGCGTTCCTGTTCGATCTCGAGCGCTTCGAAGAGCGCCTTGAAGTTGCCCTTGCCGAAGCTCTGCGAGCCGCGACGGCAAATGATCTCGAAGAAGAGCGTCGGGCGGTCCTGCAGCGGCTTGGTGAAGAGTTGCAGCAGATAGCCCTCGTCGTCGGCGTCGACGAGGATGCCCAAGTCCTTGACCTTCTGGTGGTCTTCCTTGACGACCTCGTGGCCGTGCTGGCGCAGCATCGTGTCCACGCGACTCCAGACGCCTTCGTAGTAGGCATCGGGCAGGGCCAGGAAGTCGACGCCGCGGCGGCGGAGCTCGGCCACGCTGTGCAGTTCATCGTCGGTGCGCAGCGCCAGGTGCTGCACGCCTGCGGCCATGCCGTGCCACTCCAGGTACTCCTGGATCTGGCTCTTCTTCTTGCCCGCGGCCGGCTCGTTGATCGGCATCTTGATGAGGTGGTTGCCGCTGGCCATCACCTTGCTCATCAGCGCCGAGTACTCGGTCGAGATGTCCTTCTCGTCGAAGTGCTTGAACATCTTGAAGCCCATGACGTCCTCGTACCACTTGACCCAGTGGTTCATCTTGCCCAGCTCGACGTTGCCGACGCAGTGGTCGACGAACTTGAGCCCGCAGGGATTGGCCTTGTTCCACGCATTCAGGCTGAACGCACCCATCGGGCGGAAGCCCGGCGCAAAGGTCGCGCCTTGCTTGATGTTGGGCAGCGCATAGGCGCCGGTGCGGCTCACGAAGCTGTGGATGGCCCGTCCATAGGTCTTGATGCCGGCCATCGTGACGCTGCCGTTCGCGTCGCTGATGGTGCGGGGCTCGTACGCGCTCTCGCCACCGTTGCGGCGGGCCTGCTCCCACGCGCGCTCGGCGTCGAGCACGGTCAGCGCCACGTCCTTGACCCCGTCACCGTACTGGCGGCACTCCTCGGCCACGGGGTGGTCGCTGGTCAGCGCCGTCTCCAGGATGAAGCGGATGTTGCCCTGGGTCAGCAGGTACTGGGCGGTCGTGCGGCTGCCGGTCGTCAGGTCGGAGACCTGCTCGACCTGGAAGCCAAAGGCGCTGGCGTAGAAGAAGGCGGCTTGCTTGGCGTTGCCGACGTAGAAGCGGACGTGGTCGACATCGACCAGCATCAGGGGATCGGTCGACGAGAGGCTGTCAGCGGTCGGGGCGGTGGAAAGGCTGCTCATTCCGCGAGTATAGGACCGTCTTCGCGGGGGGCCAAGGGGCGGCGCCGGTTGGAGCAGGGGCTCTGTCGCCGCGATCTTTGCCGTAAGCCCTGCTGGCACAGCGTCTTGGGGGGCGGTAGTCGGAGTGGCCGCCCTCGGCGAGCCCGCCGCGCCGAGTCAATCACGAGTCAATCAACTGACGGCGCGTTCGTGGACCGCGCATGCGAAAAAGCCGATCAGCGACGACGCACAACATGCAAAAAAGCGTCTTCGACAAGGTCCGAAAAGCAGCAAAAAAGTAGTCAAGTCAATTGCAACATTCTTGCCTGACCGTACTTCCGCATTATGTTCCCTCCGCTCAGCGAGGCCCTTCCGGGTGTCGTTGCGTGGGTCCGGCTTCCGGAATCCGTTTCAAGACAACGCCGCGTGCTGTCTGCGGCGATGGTTGGGTCACTCGGCCGTGCGCGCGGTGCGCTCGGCCCGCATCGATTCGTTACTGCATCCAAGGAGTTTGACAATGCAAGATGTGAACCTTCAGTCCATGTTTGGTCGGCTCGCGGCGTGTTCCGCGGCGCTGGCTCTGTGCGCGCTGACGCCCTCGGCGCTCGCGCAGACCGGCGGATCCGGTGGGCTCAACGCCAGGCAGTGGAGCAGCGGACCGGGCGCCAACGGCCACTGGTACGCGCTGATCCAGAACGGCAAGGCCTGGGATGTTGCCCGCAAGTACGCGAGCGACAACGGCGGCCACTTGGTCACGATCAACAGCGCCGATGAACAGGCGTGGGTCGTCGCCAACATCCTCTCGCGCGTCAACCCCGAGGCGAAGGTGTGGATCGGTGGGCGTGCTCCGAACGGTTCCTGCACCAACCCCGACGCCTACTACTGGGTCACGGGCGAGGACTTCAGCTACCGCGCCTTCATCACCGGCGAACCCAGCAACCCCGGCGAGTGCGCGCTCGCCATGCGTCGCACCTCGACGTCCTCGATCAACGGCCGCTGGGAATCCCTGGCGCTGACGGCCATCAACCGGTCGATCGTCGAATGGGAAGCCGACTGCAACGAGGACGGCTTCGTCGACTACGGCCAGATCGCGATGGGCTACCTCGTCGACAACAACCAGAACTACATCCCCGACTGCTGCGAGCTCGGCGTCGACTGCTGCCCGGACGGGCGCCTGCCTGATCAGGACGGCTGCGGTGGCAGCACGGTCAACGGCGACTGCAACGGCAACGGCCGCTGCGACAGCGAAGAAATCGACTGCAACAACAAC
>Ga0172367_10007912_pt1 | contig 12026 bp, 11 predicted proteins | sample Lak10m_FD_114542 | JGI IMG/M metagenome (GOLD analysis project Ga0172367, IMG submission 114542) | Freshwater microbial communities from Kabuno Bay, South-Kivu, Congo - kab_022012_10m | ecosystem: Environmental > Aquatic > Freshwater > Lake | place: Democratic Republic of the Congo: South-Kivu...
GGAGTTGGAGCTTCATCATCTAACAAATTAACAACCGCTAAAGTAAGCTCTGGAGCCGACATAACTTTCACATTTTCAGGAACAGACAGATCGGAAACGTGCAGAGCATCGCCCACTCCTAAATTAGAAACATCCACAGTCAAAGAATCGGGAATCTCAGAAGGCAAACACTCAACCTCTACTTGACGGTTGACGATATTCAACAAACCACCATCTGCAAGACCGATAGGCTTACCTTCATATTTAATTTCAATACTCACTCGAACCGCTTTACTCAAATCCAATGCAAATAGATCCACATGAACTGGGCGGCGGCTCAATGGATGAATATCCACTTCCTTCATTAAAACAACTTTACCATTGGCTTTTCCATCTGCACTTTTCAAGTTGAACAAAGCATTTTCATAGGCACGTACGTTGTAACGAACAATGTCGCCCTCATTGATATACACATTCATATTTTCGTTACCAGCTCCATAAATGACAGCTGGCACTTTACGATCATTACGAAGGGCTCGGCTAAAATGTTTACCAACTTGGCGGGACTCTACTGTTAATTCTAATCTTTGTTTCATGGTTCGCTTTCCTTTAATCCTCTAAAAATTCGCTCTCAAAAACTCTTTTAACTCATTCGCTCGAACATCCATTCAAGCATTTAAATAAATTCAAAAATAAACTCAATAAAAATGGTTCCACTTAAAAATCAAACAAGGAACTCACAGAATCATTTCCATGAATTCGTTTGATAGCTTCTGCCAAAACCGAAGCCATCGAAATAACTTCAAATTTTCCACATTCTTTAGCCTTTTGGGATAAAGGGATGGTATCAGTTACCCACAACTGTTCGATAGGACATTCCTTCAAACGAATTATGGCAGGTCCTGAAACCACAGGGTGGGTCGCCACGGCGAAAACCCTTTTTGCACCATTTTTGATAAGACTGTCAACTGCTTGTGTAAGAGTTCCAGCAGTATCTACCATATCATCAACAATAATGGCTGTTTTTCCAGCAACATCACCAATCAAGTGCAAAGCTTTTGCCTCATTTGGACCGGATCGCCGTTTATCAATAATCGCAATGGAACTTTCAATCCGCTTGGCAAAAGCCCGACACCGTTCAACCCCTCCTGCATCTCGACTCACTGCAACAAAATCAGACCCAAACCCATGAACCTCTCTCCAGGCCCTGGCCAGGGTGGGAATTGCAAATAAGTGATCCACTGGTACATTGAAAAAACCTTGAATTTGAGCTGCATGCAAATCCACAGCAACCACACGGTCCGCCCCTGCCGTTGTTAATAAATCTGCCATGCATTTTGCTGAAATGGGGGCGCGGGGCGCAACTTTGCGATCCTGCCGAGCATATCCGTAGTAGGGAATAACTGCAGTAATGTGAGCCGCCGATGCCCGGCGAAGAGCATCCAACATTATAAAAAGTTCCATATAGTTTTGATTGACGGGTGGACAAGTACTTTGAATGACAAAAACATTTTGCCCCCGTACACTTTCATGGATTTCAATTTGAATTTCACCATCAGCAAAGGACGAAATGGCACTGTAACCCAGCGGCACTCCCGCTGCCTCGGCCACCTTCTTCGCTAAATCCGGATTGGAATTTCCTGTGAATATCTTTAAGTTGGTCATATTCCCCCCGCCCTTTTGGTTGGAGAAACTATCTTGTCACTTTTGAGCTGTCAATCGTGGGAAGAAATCGCAGAGCGCAATCGCTCTAAAAATTGATTCATTGCCAAGGCACGATGAGAGTGTTGTGCTTTATAGCCTGCGCCCAATTCACCCAAAGTTTTTTCCTGGCCCTCGGGAATAAAAACAGGATCATAACCAAAACCCATTTGCCCCACAGCTTTTGTTGAAATTTTTCCTGGGAACTCTCCGGAAAAAACCCATTCTTCTCCCTCTGGAGTGTAGACAACAATCATTGAGACAAATTTAGCATTGCGATTGGGAATGGGACGGATGGACATCATTTTGAGGAGCTTCGCAACGTTTTCACTGTCGGCGGCCTTGGGACCCGCATAACGTGCGGAATGAACCCCCGGCAATCCTCCCAGCCCTTCGACCTCCAATCCGGAATCATCTGCTAAAACCCATTCTTTATTTTTAATAGCTCGGAGGCTACGAGCTTTGATACGGGCATTATCTAAAAAAGTCTTGCCATCTTCGGGACGAGCTGAAAATCCTGAAATCTCATTTTGCGTACGAATCTTCAGATCCGTAAATCCACGAAGAGCCAATTTAAACTCATTCAATTTACCACTATTACCCGTGGCAACCCATATTTCCTTAAATTCCATATTTTAATTTCCTTGCAATGGAAAGATTCCGCCAACAATTTTCTCTTGAACTTGAAAAAGTTGACGGCAACCCACTTCCGCCATATCCATCATTTTGTCCATGTCTCCTCGGGAAAAAGGCGTTTGTTCTGCAGTGCCCTGAATTTCAATAAAACGGCCTTCATTGGTCATTACAAAATTCATATCCGTGCCAATACTAGAATCTTCATCATAATTAAGATCCAATAACACATCACTTCCAACCAACCCTACACTGATGGCTGAAACATAATTTACAAGAGGAATTGATTTTATTTCACCCACAGCATACAGTTTTTTAAGAGCTAAGGCCAAGGCAATATACCCCCCCGTAATCGAAGCCGTGCGAGTCCCCCCGTCAGCATTCAGGACATCACAATCAATCAAAATTTGCTTTTCACCCAAACTCTTTAAATCGACAGCAGATCTCAAACTACGACCGATCAACCGGGAAATTTCCTGACTCCGCCCGCTGGATTGCGCCTTATCTCGTTTAATACGCTGATGAGTTGAACGTGGTAACATGCCATACTCTGCCGTAATCCACCCTTTGCCTGAGCCGACCAACCATTGAGGGGCCTTGACTTCATAACTGGCAGAGCAGAGGACTCGGGTTTTTCCAAATTCAATCTGACAAGAACCCTCTGCATAGTCCAATACATGGGGAGTGACGATGATTTCGCGCATTTGTTTTTGACTTCTTCCATCTGTTCGCATGATCCGGTCAATGTAAGGTGACAGGCGCATCTTTGTCTATCTTTTCTTTGAATTTCAGAAGGGCGCTCCGGACTTTACTCACCATCTCATTCTGTACCTCAGGTCGACTGAGCTTTTGAGCTTCCTGCAAATTGGTAATATACCCGAATTCAATCAACAAAGCTGGCATCGAGGTATTTCGAATCACGCGAAAAGGGGCCTGGCGCAAAATCGGGGAATCGCCTTTCTTAGACTCCTTCCAAGGAAGAGAGGACCACGTTTCCTTAAGGTACTGAGACAAATAAAAGGAAGCCCGTAATTTTTCCTGTTTGTGAATATCCATGAGAATATCCTGAACATCGGGTTTGAGCTTCGAGGAGCAAGCCTTTGCAGGACAAAAACCAGGAGTGTCTTCTGGAGAATTTTCACTCCTCTCGATATCCCATTCCGCTACCTGCAATTCCTCTTCATCCAGGGGCAGACTGTTTTGCATAAAAATTTCAGTCCCGGCGACATTTCCATTTTCATTGGAATTAAAGTGAAGACTGAGTAGCACATCCCCTCGACTTTCTTCGGCCCGACGCACCCTCTCATCCAATGGAATTTTAATATCGGAATTCCGAGTCAGAATTACCGTAAAATTCGGATTGCGAGCCAAATCCGCTTCCAGTTTTTTTGCGAACTGCAAAGCCATTTCGCTTTCTTTGATTCCATATTTTGTCGCACCGCTATCAATGCCGCCATGTCCTGGATCAATAATCACAATGAGGGGGCGCCCCATTCCTTCCTGCTGGATTTGAGGGGAGGCTTTTGCCGCTCTGGCCACCCAACCAATCCCATTCATTAAAAAAAGAAGAATCCACAAAAAAGCAGACTTATACCAATTCCGATTACAAAGTAGACCAAGGCGCGACCGTGGGAAACGCGGAGGCCTTTTCCCTGCAGGCCGCACAAGGCGACCGACCGAGCAACGATGGGATACGAAGTAAGTGGACTTGGTATTAGAAAGCAATCGAATCAAAGTTTCTTTTAAAGAGTTCATAGCTTTAGTGTACTCCAATTAAAAGTGAATGCCAGACTAGGAGCTCTGAAACCTTAAACCCCCACCAAATCTCGCAAAAAGTAGTGGAAAACCCCAGGCTTTTATGGTGTATATCTATCCTATTGATCTTATTTTAAATCTTATTTTAAATCTTATTAAGAGAAATAGAAACAGGGAGTAATAAATGAATTTAATTGATCTGATTCGTGCCGCCATTCAGGAAGACATGCCTCAGGGAGATCTCACGACGGACTCTTTGGCATTGAAACCTAAAAATGGGTTTGCTCGTTTAAAAGCAAAGTCAGACCTTGTTTTATCGGGAATTTCTGCCTTTGAACAAACGATGCAAATGCTCGATCACAGTGTCAATATCAAATGGCATTTTGAAGAAGGGGACAGCATTATCACAGGACAAAACATTTGCACCATTGAAGGCGATCTTATTCAAATTCTGAAGGCCGAGCGAGTGGCCCTCAATTTTATAGGACGTTTGTCGGGAATTGCGACTCTCACTCGCTCCTTTGTAAATGCCGTTGCAGGGACGTCGACCAAGATCCTCGATACTCGAAAAACCACTCCGACTTTTCGCGAGATAGAAAAGAAAGCGGTGGTCCATGGTGGAGGCTCAAATCACCGCATGAACTTGAGCACTGCAATTCTGATTAAAGATAATCATATTGCTCTCATGGGTGGAATTACAGCCGCAGTTCGGAGAGTTCGTGAACACAGTCCATTGGCCATCGAAGTTGAAGTCAGTAACTTGGAGCAAGTTAAGGAGGCCGTTCATTTGAACGTGCAACGCATCTTGCTCGACAATATGGATAATGCAACTATGACCAAGGCCTTAGATTTAACTCCAGAAACAATTCTTATTGAAGCAAGTGGAAATATGAGTTTAGAGCGAGTTGCCACGGTTGCCCGCTTGGGAGTTGACTTTATCAGTGTTGGCGCATTGACACACTCCGCCCCTGTCGCCGACATCAGTTTGATGTTTGAATGGGATAAAATATAATTATGAATCAATCAGAAAATAAAAAATCAATGTCTATCTCAAATATATCGAATTCACCTAAAATCTCAAATACGGAAGAGGTGCGCATTGGTCAAATAACTCAAAAGTGGGCGGAAAGTCATAAGCTTCCCACTTTTTATGAAAGGGTGTTGGGCAGCACCAATGATTGGGCCAAGAAGGAAGCCTTTTCTCAGCCTGTTTTAGAGGAATCCTTGGTACTCTATCTTACGGATCATCAGACGGCGGGACGTGGACGTGGCGTCAACACCTGGCAAGACGCCTCTCCGGGATCCTCCTTGCTGTGTTCTTGGTCCTTTGCGGTGGACTCCACTCCCCAACCCACAACGACTTGTTTGGTGGGCCTCGGTCTCTATCGTGCTTGCGCAGCGACTTGGCCTTTTTTGTCTTGGAGCTTGAAAGCCCCCAATGATCTTTATTTAGGCAGCAAAAAAATTGCGGGAATTTTATGCGAAACAATCCAGCAAGGTGAAGATTATCGTTTGATTGTGGGAATTGGAATGAATGTCACCGAGTCCCCTCGGGAGCATGAAAATTCCGTTTCAATTTTAGGAAGTTTGCCCAGGGGCGTCCCCCTTCTGGGCGAAGATTGGATTGGATTTTTAGAACGATTCTTATTGGAGATCGCAGAAATTGCCGGACGCAGTGAAGCCCCTTTAACTTCTACAGAACAACGCTCCCTTTTGCATATTTTAAATTTAAATCCCAATCTAACCGAGGCCTATACCGGCGTCGGAGAAGATGGCAGTCTGATGTTTGGAAGGAATAGAATCGAATGGCTTTAACTTATACCCCCATTGCCGATTTAGGAAAACCCTGCCCCTCCTTTGAACTCCCCGGAGTGGATGGCAGAACTTATAGTTTAAAAGATTTCCAGCTCACCAAACCTTTAGTGGTAATGTTCATTTGTAATCACTGCCCCTACGTCCAAGCAATCGAGGACCGGCTGATTCAGCTGGGACAGGATTTAAAAAAATTGGAAATTCCGGTTGTGGCGATTTGCTCTAATGATGAAGAATCTTATCCTGAAGATAATTTTGAAAATCTTCAAAAACGTTGGAAGGAGAAGTGCTATCCCTTTCCCTATTTACAGGACAAGTCTCAGGAAGTTGCCAAAATCTTTGGAGCTGTCTGCACTCCCGATTTTTTTGTTTACGACAAAACAAGGAAGCTCGCTTATCGGGGGCGTCTCGACGATTCTTGGAAAAATCCCGAAGCCGTGACAAAGCGAGAGCTTTATAAAGCTGTTCTTCAATTAAATGACGGAAAAACTCTTCAAGACCCTCAAGTTCCATCGATGGGATGTAATATAAAATGGCTCTCAACAAAATAAATTGGTTTCGACACATCATTGGCTTGATTGGGTTTGGCACCCTCTTCGCTATTGGAAGTTTGGCCCATTACTTAGGAGCTTTCAAGTCCGTGGAAATTTCTGAAGGCATCCGAGGTCCATTTTATGTTTTGTACCAAGAGCATCGGGGCCCCTATCATAAAATTGTGACCGTCATCGAAAATGTTGAAAAATGGGCAAAGGAACAAAAACTATCGTGTGAATGGACCTATGGCGAATATCTCGACAATCCAGATGTCGTTGAAGAAAGTCGCCTGCGCAGTCATGGAGGCTGCCTCTTCCCAAAGGCGCCTCCCCTGACTTCCTCCTTGCCGGAGAATTTTAAATTAGAAGCGGTGGAATCACGATATTATGTAGTAGCTGAATTCCAGGGGTCACCGGGAATTGGTCCCCTCAAAGTTTATCCCCGACTAGAGGACTATCTTATTGAACATAAACTCACCAAAGACGGCCCTATTTGGGAAGTCTATAAGATCGAAGATTCCTTGAAAAACAAAATGACGACAACCTATCTGTTACCCGTATTATCGAAATAATACCAAACTCAATCGCACCTACTCAAATTCAAAACACGGCCTAAAAGCTATATCCCAATTCAAAGTTTAAAAGTTGAAGTGAACGGGTTGTTGCCATCAACTTTGCCAAATCTTCATTTAATTTTCTAATATTCTCTAAATTCTCCCCACCAATATTATCAGTAACCGTTGAATCAAATGAACCTGAAATTGGAATATACATACCAATCCATTCACAACCAACGGTAAATCCTGTGGACATTTTCCAAAAATTACCAATTCCAATATGACTAACAATTGCGGAACCGCTAGCTTTTGTAGCTATATAACTAGATTTAGAACTTACTTTGAGATCAAAATCAATTTTACGTTGCCCTATCCCTCCAATAATAGCGAACGATTCATTGGTAAAATAACGACCTCCTATTTCAACAATTTGACTTTTAAAGTCAGCCCGATCCACTTGTTCATCTGAACTCGATTTCAAATCCCGACTTCCAGACGCATAAGAAATTCCAATTTGAAAATGAGGTTTAATTTTATAAAAACCACCAACGCCGAGACCTAAAACAGATCCTCCAATATATCCCGCTTTGCCAGCAACATAAATTTGATCTTGATTGCTTTTTTCATCAAGTGAAGTAGTGCTACTTGAATTGACTTTGCTATCACTCAGAGACCATGAAGACTGTTTAGAGGCCTGAACATCCATAGGTAAGACAACAAAAAATGCCCATGCAAAAAAATACAATTTATGAAAATATTTTCTATTCATTCAAAATTCCCTTCATCCTCTTTTAAAAATTTGCGTTTTTGATTGCAGTAACAATTAATAAATTGTACTGCGGCCAGAGTGACCTGCAATTGTAAAGCCAACTTCTAAGTCGAATAAAATGGTCATATAACTCAACTCACCGTACAAATTACAATGGAAGGAGCAACAAATGGATACGAATTACTAATGAGTTCTATTTTCTAATTTCAACTTCATATTAATTACTATTCGCAGCCCGAATCAAGTTCAATGCGGACCCAGCTCGGAACCACTTCAATTGCTCAGCATTGTAAGTGTGCTTCAACTCAATGCTTTCTTTATTGCCATTGGAATGTTTGATTTCCATTGTCACATTTTTGCCGGGAGCCAAATCCTTCAGGCCCACTAAAGAAACCAAATCTTCTTCTTGAATTTTGTCATAGTCTGCAGGATTCACAAAATGCAAAGCTAATACGCCTTGTTTTTTCAAATTGGTTTCATGGATACGAGCAAAAGATTTCACGACAACGGCTGTACAACCCAAAAAACGGGGACTCATTGCTGCGTGTTCTCGCGAAGAACCTTCTCCGTAATTCTCATCGCCAATAATCACACAACCATGCCCTGCTTTTTGATAAGCTCGAGCAATTTTTGCAAACTCCTGGGATTTTTCGCCAGTCAGCAAGTTCTTTCCTTTTCCAATTTCGCCTGTAAAAGCATTATCCGCCCCTAACAACATATTGTTAGAAATGTTATCCAAATGGCCGCGGTATTTTAACCAAGGACCTCCTGGAGAAATATGGTCCGTCGTGCATTTGCCTTTGGCTTTTGCCAAGACAAACTGATCTCCAAAATCTTTTCCATCCCATACTGTAAAAGGTTGCAACAATTGCAATCGATCTGAAGCCGAAGCCACAGCCACCTTAGCTGTGTTGCCCTGGGGCTTTTGATACCCTTCCGTATCAGCAATAAAGCCTTTTTCTGGCAATTCCGGAGCCTGAGGAGCTTGTAATTTTACTTTGCCCGTAGGACCAATCAATTCGTCCGTCATGGGATTGAAATCTAAACGCCCCGCAAGTCCCAAGGCCATCACAACCTCAGGAGAAGCAATAAAGGCCAAAGTCTCAGAATTCGAATCATTTCGCCCTCGAAAATTACGATTGAAGGATGTAACGATCGTATTTTTCTCTCCGGACTTAATATCCTCTCGCTTCCATTGTCCAATACAAGGTCCGCAGGCATTTGCCAAAACAGTGGCACCTACGGCATTGAATGTTTTCATTTGTCCATCGCGCTCAATAGTTTTTTGAATTTGAGTGGAACCAGGAGAAACCAGAAAAGGTTCCGACATCTTTACGCCTACTTTCATTGCTTGCTCAGCAACAAATGCAGCACGTCCAATATCTTCATAACTAGAATTGGTGCAAGATCCGATCAGAGCTGAAGAAATTTTTGCTGGATATCCTTTATCTTGAACTTCTTTTTTGAGGGCACTGATGGGACGAGCTAAATCCGGAGTATGTGGTCCGACAAGATGAGGTTCCAATATGGATAAATCAATTTCATAAACTTCGTCATAATATTTCTTAGGGTCTGCCATAACTTCGGCATCAGCGGACAATAAATTTTGATGTTTTTCAGCCAAATCCGCCAATTCTGCGCGCTGAGTAGATTTCAAATAGGCTCCCATACGAGCATCATAAGGAAACACGGAGCAAGTCGCACCCAATTCAGCACCCATATTGGCAATCGTTGCTTTTCCGGTACAAGATATCGAAGTAGCTCCCTCGCCGAAATATTCGACAACTTTGTCGGTGCCACCTTTAACAGTCAACATCCCACAGAGTTTCAAAATCACATCTTTCGCCGAAGCCCATCCATTCAGTTTTCCTTTCAAATGAACACCGATCAATTTGGGATTTTTGACCTCCCAGGGCAATCCCACCATCACATCGGAGGCATCTGACCCACCGACACCCACGGCACACATTCCCAGGCCACCAGCGTTCGGAGTATGAGAATCTGTTCCAATCATGAGTCCACCAGGAAAGGCATAATTTTCGAGAATAACCTGATGAATGATTCCTGCTCCAGGCTGCCAAAAACCAATATTATAACGTGACGAAGCTGTCGCCAGAAAATTATAGACCTCTTCATTTTCTTTGTTGGCAACGCCCATATCTTTTTCTTTACCGAATTGAGCCCGAATCAAGTGATCACAATGAACCGTAGAAGGAACAGCCGCCTCATCTTTGCCGGCCAACATGAATTGCAACAAAGCCATTTGCGCCGTAGCATCTTGCATAGCAACGCGATCTGGCCTCAATAGAAGAAAACTTTGGCCTCGCACTAACTCTTGATTTTGGGGATCATCTAAATGTCCATAGAGAATTTTTTCAGCCAATGTCAAAGGCCTTTGTAATCTATTACGAATAATTTCCAAACGCTTTTGAGTTTGTGCGTAGGTATTTTTCACCATTTCCGGAGAGGTTTCGATTTTAGAAGCCATATTGATCTCTTTCCTTTCATCTTGCATCGTTGGGCAAAGCTTAATGAAAAGAAACTGAAAGCTCAATGGACTTCCGTGGGTTTATGCAGGGCGTATTTTGAAGGCCGAAAGGGAACCTTTTTCAGAAGAATCTATTTGGGTTGTTCGGCGGGATCCATACTCCTCCGAATTCTGCGATGGGCGCCATTGATTCTTTCAAAAAGCGAAGAGCTCCCTGGATATCCCACTTGGCGACGAGCATCGAGATAGGCCGCCATTTTTTTTGCATTTTCATCATGGGCCCTTTTTGCATTAACCCCATTGGGAGTGCGTGAGGCCGACTGGTAACTACCACCACGCCCCCCCATCCTGCCTCCCCCACCTCCTCCATTTCCCGCCACCAGCTTCTTATTTAGTCCTTTACGATTCCCGTCGCCGCTGCCAGAGCCTCCAGACTCGGCAGTCCGTCCTCCATCTGCGGCAAGACTCGAGGAACCTCCAGAGGAAGGAGGCGCCCCACCAGCACCATCAGCAGCTTTGATATTGGAATTATTAGATGGTCCTAAAAAGGGCATCGATGGAGTTGCGTTGGATTGAGAAGCTCCCATGGGATTTCCAGAGTTTGGATTGCCGAATGTCCCAACTGTTCCACCTCCACTTTTACTGAGAAGATTGGAACATCCTGGATTGCGAGGGCTGACAAGACAAATACACTCGGGCTTATTAGCGAATTCGGCTTTGGAACAATCGACTTCTGTCGAAGCGAGGGAATTCACGGGAGTTGTGGGAAGAGATTTGGTCAATTGAGAAGCCTGATTGGCCACGGTTTTATCTTTGCATTTTTTGGCTTCCTGAAGCATTGGCAAAATGGAGCCCACAAGTCCAGCGCCGGCAGCCAAGACATTGACTGTAAAATTTCGGTCGCAGTTTTTGAGCTTCATACCTAAGGACTTTTTGGCGGGATCCGCTTCATTGAGCTCTGAGGTGGCAGCAATCATGACATCATTGGAAGCTTTCACCTGTTTTTGACATTCAGGAGGTGTTGGAGCAGGCGGACCCATTGCGGACTGTGCCGGATGACAATCTGGATTTGACGCCACTTCCATTTGGAGATTGACCTGGATCTTCTTTAGACTCTCACTGGCTTCTTCACAAATATGACTGCAGGCCAACTTGGCAGCAGTACATCCCGCGCTGTACAAGGTCATTGCCTTTTGAGCCACTCCCATAATTTGCCCCATCGTCGAACATTGATTGGTCACCCCCGCCACAGACAATCCCGAGGCAAGAGCGTTGATTGCACCCACCGCCATGGAGATATCCGGATTGAAATTCTCTAAGCACATGTATTTGGCAAAGGGAAAACGATTGTGACATTCATCAAAAGTGGAACCTGCCCCCATCAATTTTTCAAGTTCCAAACAGGATGGGCAGTTCTTTACTGACTTTAATATATTTAAACTTGAAGCAAGCTTATTTCTAGATTCGCCATTCACCTCATTTTCAGCGGTGGCTTCTTCTGCCGCCGGATGAGCAGCAGCCTTATCTTCACTTTGGCCAGAGCTATTTCCGGAGTCCGAAGCTTCCAGATCCGAAGCGCCCAAGAATAAGACGGTGCTCAGCAAAAACAAAAATTTCAGAACAACCCAAGGGGTCCATAGCTTTCTCATTCAAAGTTCCTCCCGCCAACGACGTACCCCAATAAATTCATGCTTTTAAAATTTAACCTTTAACCTTTAACATCTTAGCATAATGAGGCTTTCTATTTCAAACCCAAGAGAATTATTTAGAAATCTGTCTCCAACTGAAACACTTCCCTA
>Ga0172367_10007913_pt1 | contig 12024 bp, 14 predicted proteins | sample Lak10m_FD_114542 | JGI IMG/M metagenome (GOLD analysis project Ga0172367, IMG submission 114542) | Freshwater microbial communities from Kabuno Bay, South-Kivu, Congo - kab_022012_10m | ecosystem: Environmental > Aquatic > Freshwater > Lake | place: Democratic Republic of the Congo: South-Kivu...
AAGAATGAAGTATATCTAAAGATTGAGGCTGATCCTCACGTCTATTATGAACTTAGTGATGAATTCACGTTCGATGTGCCTGGGGCTAAGTTCATGCCTCAGTATCGTAACAGGTATTGGGATGGTAAGATAAGATTATTTAATCAAACAAGTGGTGAAATCTACGTCGGTCTTCTTGACAAAATTGTTTCCTTCTGTCGAAGATACGACTACGACTACGAATTCTTAAACAACAAGTATTACGGCACTCCCTTTGAAGTCAATGAAATGATTTCAAAGGAGGGTGTGCAAGATTATATGAACTCTATTTGTTCTCATTCACCCAGAGAGTATCAAGTGGAGGGAGTATACGATGCTCTAAAACATAACAGAAAACTATTAATATCACCGACTGCCTCAGGAAAGTCTTTGATGATTTACACTCTTGTGCGGTACTATATTGATAAAGGACAAAGAATCCTTCTAGTTGTTCCAACGACATCTCTTGTAGAACAGATGTATAAGGACTTTGAGGACTATGGTTGGGATTCTGAGTCATACTGCCACAAGGTCTATTCTGGTAAAGAGAAAGAAGACGATCGACCAGTTACTATTACAACTTGGCAATCAGTGTACAAACTTGATCGCAAATTTTTTGAGAAGTATAACGTAGTAATTGGAGACGAGGCGCACCTTTTCAAAAGTAAATCATTAGTCAATATTATGACTAAACTTCATCACGCGAAGTATCGTTTTGGATTCACTGGAACATTGGATGGTACACAAACACACAAGTGGGTATTAGAGGGATTGTTTGGTCCAGCTTATAAAATCATTCGAACAGATGAATTAATCGAAAAAGGCCACCTAGCTAAATTAGACATTAAGATACTTTTACTCAAACATAAACCACAGAAGTTTGAAACATTTGAAGATGAAGTTCAATTTATCATCCAAAACGAACAGAGAAATAAATTTATTCGTAATCTTGTTAGAGACTTACAAGGCAACACACTAGTTCTTTATAGTCGCGTAGAGACTCACGGAGAGGTAATTTACGATCTCATAAATAATTGTAACGATGAACGAAAAGTCTTTTTTGTTCACGGTGGAGTTGATACAGAAGAAAGAGAAGAAATAAGAGCTATCACTGAAAGGGAAAATAATGCAATCATTGTTGCTTCATACGGAACTTTCTCAACTGGCATCAACATCAAGAACCTTCACAACGTAGTTTTTGCATCACCCAGTAAATCAAGGGTTAGAAATCTGCAATCCATAGGAAGAGTTTTACGTAAAAGTAATAGTAAAACAAAAGCCACTCTTTACGATATTGCAGATGATACAACATATGGTTCTAGAAAAAATTATACCTTGAATCATCTCATTGAGAGAGTAAAAATCTATAATGAAGAGAACTTTAACTATGAAATAATTCCTATCAAAATGGGGCAACTATGAAAGATATGTACGCAATTATAAAATTAGTCAGTGGAGAAGAAGTATTTGCACAAGTAGAAGAATTTTACGATGATGATGTAAAAGCCATTCTCGCCATTGATCCTTGCATTATCAAAGAAATACCATCAAGAAGGCAGAACTTTAGTTACTATAAAGTAGATGCCTGGATGAAAATGAGTGATGATCGTATTCATTGTATTGAACTAAAACACGTAATTTATTACACTAGATGTGACAATCATGAACTGATTGGTGCATACAAGAAGTGGGTAAGGTCTCTAAATAAGGACGATGAAGAAGATACTACACCTGTTAAGGTTGGAGTCTCTACTCATCTAGGGTATGTTTCTTCTGTCGAAGAGGCTAGAGATAGCTTAGAAAAGATCTTTAAGCTTTAGAGCCATTTTTTTCAACCCTGACAGAGTTATTATACAGAGATTTGACAGCCTTGTCAAGCATCAAACATTTTGATATAATGTTAAGGTGATTATAAAAAGGGTCGATATGTACGCCGTAATGATGACAAAAAGACGCAGATCAGAACACTACGTCAACAACAAAGATTTTCTTGCAGCCATTGTTGAATACAAGGCTAACGTTCGCCGTGCACAAGAACAGGGTGAACCTAAACCACGTATCACAAATTATCTTGGCGAATGTTTTCTAAAGATCGCAACTCATTTATCCTATAAGCCAAACTTCGTGAACTATATGTTCAAGGATGATATGATTTGTGATGGGATTGAAAACTGCGTTCAATACATCAATAACTTCGATCCAGAAAAATCTTCTAATCCGTTTGCTTACTTTACTCAGATTATTCACTACGCATTTCTGAGAAGAATTCAAAAGGAGAAGAAGCAACTTGAGATTAAGTCAAAAATTATTGAAAGAAGTGGGTATAGTGAAGTGTTCTCAGATGATGGTATGATGGCTGGAACTGAGAGTGACTACAACACAATCAAGGACAACATTAACTATCGGTACAATTGATGATCTACATTGGAGTTAAATCGTGAAAGTTGCAATCATCACAGATCAACACTTTGGTGCTCGTAAAGCTTCAAAACTCTTTCACGAATTCTTTCTTAGATTTTACAATGAAGTATTCTTTCCCACTCTAGAACGTGAAGGTATCACCACAGTCATTGATATGGGTGATACCTTTGATAGTCGTAGAGGTATTGACTTCTGGGCTTTAGATTGGGCAAAAGAAAATTACTATGATCGTCTTCAAAAGATGGGTGTCACTGTTCATACGATCATTGGTAACCATACTGCATATTATAAAAACACTAACGATATCAATGCAATCTCTCTTCTTCTGAGAGAGTATGAAAACGTCATCTGTTATTCAAGAGCCACTGAAGTCAAGTTTGATAAACGCAATATTCTTTTCATCCCTTGGATCAACCAAGAGAACGAATCTGAGACAAATGATCTGATCAAAAAGTCAAAATCAAAATGTGTGATTGGTCACCTTGAACTCAAGGGATTTAATGCAAACAAGTTAGTGGTGATGGATCACGGTGCCGATAGTGATGTTTACAAAAAGTTTGATCTAGTATTGTCGGGTCACTATCATACTAGAAGTTGTAAAAACAATATTCGTTATCTGGGTAATCCCTACGAATTGTATTGGAGTGATGTTGATGACCCAAGAGGATTCCATATCTTTGACACCGAAACCTTAGAGATCACTCCTGTCAATAATCCATTCAAGATGTTTTACAACATCTACTATGAGGATACCCCTCACCAACTTCTAAAATCAGTTGATTACAGTGACAAGATTGTAAAAGTTGTTGTCCGCAAAAAATCAGACCCGCTTCAATTCGAAAAGTTTATTGATAAACTTTACAAGTCAAATGTACACGAACTGAAAATAGTTGAGAACTTTGACTTTGCAGGTGTTTATGACACTGAGGATTTGGAGAGTGATGAATCTGAGGATACTGTTAGTATTTTGAATAGATATATTGATGAAGCTGAAGTTGAAATGGACAAATCAATGTTAAAAAATATTCTCAAGGAAGTTTACATCGAAGCTTGTGAGGCTGACTGATGTACATTCTCACCATCGATGGTAGAGAGGATCAAGGGGCTTATGCCGTTGAGAACGAAGATGGTGATAAAGTACTTTTTATTTTTGAAGAAGAGGATGATGCAGAAAGATATGCAATGATGTTGACCCTATCAGATGACACTTATAAAAGACTTCAGGTTATAGAAATTGATGAAGACCTTGCCATAAAGGCGTGTGAGTCTTATGATTATCCATATGTTGTAATTCAGTCCAACGACTTGGTGATTCCAAAAGATTATGATAAGATTTAAAAACATTCGATGGAAGAACTTTCTTTCTACTGGAAATCATTGGACAGAAGTTAGTCTTGACAAGAATGAAACGACTCTGATCATCGGAACGAATGGTGCAGGCAAGTCCACCATTTTGGATGCGTTGACATTTGTGTTGTTCAACAAACCATTTCGTAAAATTAACAAACCTCAACTGATTAATTCTACGAATGAAAAGGACTGTAAGGTAGAGATTGAATTTGATATTGGAACCAGAGATTACAAAGTTGTCCGTGGTATCAAACCATCTCTGTTTGAGATCTGGGTAGATGATAAGATGTTGAATCAAGACTCCGCATCTACCGATCAACAAAAATATCTTGAGAATAACATCCTTAAGTTGAACTATAAATCGTTCACACAGATTGTGATTCTAGGATCTTCAACCTTTGTTCCTTTTATGCAACTTCCTGCAGCCAGCCGCAGAGAGGTGATTGAAGATATTCTTGATATTCGTATCTTCTCTGCAATGAACTCTGTGATCAAAGATAAGATTCGTCAAGAAAGGGATGAGATCAAAGTCTTAGAACTGAAGAAAGATGGTCTTGCTGATAAAGTGGATATGCAACGGGGATTTATCGAAGAGTTGGAGTGTCGTGGAAACGCCAATATCAATGACAAGAAAGAAAAGATCGCCAATATCACAGACCAAATTGGCGTTTATATGAAAGAGAATGCAACTTTAGAGGAGGATGTATTCAAGTTCACTAGTGAACAGAGTATTGTTTGTGGTGCAGACAAAAAGTTATTGAAGCTTAACAATCTTCGGGGTAAAATTACACAAAGGGTATCATCGTTATCCAAAGAGTTGGACTTCTTCAAAGAGAATACGGTTTGCCCGACTTGCACACAGACGATTGACGAATCGTTTCGCTTAAATAGAATCGAAGACGTTCAAGATAAAAATCAGGATCTCCAGAAAGGTTTGAAAGAACTTGAGGAGACCATACAGTTTGAACAAGAAAGAGAACGTCAATTTAGTGCTCTTTCTAGGGAGATTACAAAACTAACACATGACATTTCTCAAAACAATACTAAGATTTCTGGACTACAACGACAGGTCGGAGATCTGGGAACTGAAATTCAAACGATTGCCGATCAGTTACAGAACAGAAATACTGAACATGAGAAGTTAACTAAACTGCAGGAACAACTGAATAGTACATTTGATCAATTAGTAACCCGTAAGACGGAAGTAAATCACAAAGATTTCATTTATACCTTGTTGAAGGATGGTGGTGTAAAAACCAAGATTGTCAAAAAATATCTGCCGTTGATCAATAGACAGGTCAATCGGTATTTACAGATGATGGATTTTTACATCAACTTCAACTTGGATGAAGAGTTCAACGAAAAGATCAATTCACCCATTCACGAAGACTTCTCTTATGCAAGTTTTTCAGAGGGTGAGAAGATGCGTATCGATTTGGCTCTGTTGTTCACTTGGAGAGAGGTCGCCGCTTTCAAAAATTCCACGAACACAAATTTGTTGATTATGGATGAAGTCTTTGATAGTTCTCTTGATGGTTTCGGCACCGATGAATTTTTGAAGATTATTTGTTACGTCATCAAAGATGCCAACATTTTTGTCATCTCTCACAAGGACGGGCTGCAGGACAAATTCGCAAGTGTCATACAGTTTGAAAAAATCAAAGGTTTTTCACGTATGGTATCTACAGATGCCCAGGAATGATGCAAGTCCCCAACAGGTTCCACCACTCTAAGAAAGAACAGAAGGTTAGACTGAAACCTCAACAGTTGAGACAGTCTCGTGCACGTCTCAAGTTCTTAAAGAAGAAATTAAAAATAAATACTTAAAAATCGTATTGCAATGATCGCGTTCCAAGATCTGTTAGAGAGAACATATGCTTCACAAGGAGCTGCAAGGGATCCTTGGAAACAGTTTCCTAAGAAGCCCCAACCACAACAGGGTCTTCCTAAAGAAGGTCCCTCAAGTCGTCTTCCTAACAGGGTTCTTCCTCCTGCTGTCGGTACCAGTGGTAGTTCACAAACTGGATTTGCATCCAGAGTAAACGCATCTAGATCTTCAAGTCCTAATAATTACAGACCTGGTGCAACTGTTCGTGCGACTGGCCCTAATATGGATAAGTTTCCTCAGTTGCAGAGATTTACAAATCAAGGCACGAATGTTTTACAACAAGTCTCTAAAGTTGCGGCCGCCGCCAGAGCTTTAAGAACTGCAACTCCACTTGGTGCTGCAGCTGCGGTGTTGAGTCCTACACCCACAGGTGACGCAACCCTCACTGGTGCATTAAAAAGAGGTGACTATAAACCAAAACAAGGGCCAAGAGGTGAAGATGAAGGTCTGACAAGAGCTCAGTCATTTGATAAAGCTTTCAAGTCAGCAAGACGTGCAGGGAAGTCTGGATTTGAATGGAGAGGTGGTACGTACACTACAAAGGTCAAGTGATGGACAGTTGAGAAACTGGCCACAAGACCCCTGGCGACCCTGCCAGGGGTTTTATAATATGTGCATACTGAAAGAGTCCTATGTCCGTCCGTTTTGAGATCAAAGATCAACTTGCACGACTTCTTGCTCAGGAAGATCTCATCGTCGAACACAAGAATGTTGAGACCGCTTCCTTCGATGTAGATCGTCGTGTCTTGATTCTTCCATTGTGGGAAAGGGCTTCATCTGAAGTCTATGATATGTTAGTTGGACACGAAGTTGGTCACGCATTGTATACTCCCAACGAAGACTTCTCTGCACTCAAAGCTCCGAAATGTTACCTCAATGTTGTTGAGGATGCACGTATTGAAAAGTTGATCAAACGTCGTTACCGTGGTCTTGGTAAGTATTTCATTCGCGCATACAAAGAACTCAATGAACAAGACTTCTTCGGTACCGCAGGGTGCGATTTGACTAAGTTCTCTTTCATTGATCGTATCAATCTCTTTTTCAAGGGTAATGATGAGATTCGATTCTCTGAGCAAGAGATGGTTTACGTTAGAAAGGTCGCTGATGTGATGACCTTTGAGGAAACTTGTCGTCTTGCTGAAGAAATTTATCAGTTTGCTCAGGAAGAAAAGGAGAACCAAGAACAACTTCCCGATGCCAACTTCAAAGGTGAAAGTCAACCTGGTTCTGGTGATCTGACACAAGATTCTGAAGAGTCCGACGATGAAGAGTCTGAAGAGTCTCAGTCTGGTGAATCTTATGGTGGTACGGCTGACAAGTCTGGTTCCAAATTTGATACCCCTGGTGATCACTCCTCTTACGAAGAGGGTGTAACGATGGAAAACTTTGAGGAAAAGATTGAAAATCTTCGGGGTCACGATACCCGTGAGACTTGTTATGTTGAGATTCCCAAGGTTAATCTCAACACTGTCGTCGTTCCTTATCAGGAAGTATGGAAAGTGCACGACAAAGAACGTGAAACCTTGGCCAAACGTGATGCACAACACGGTTACAGCTATGATCGCACATCTTACTATCGGGATGAGTATCGTAAGTTCAAAAAGTCTGCTCAGAAAGAAGTGAGTTATCTGGTCAAAGAGTTTGAGTGCCGCAAGTCTGCTGCTTCTTATGCACGTGCCAACACCTCTAGGACTGGAGTTCTTGACACATCTAAACTTCACACTTACAAATTCAGTGAGGATCTTTTTAAAAAGATCACTGTGTTACCAGATGGTAAGAATCACGGGTTGATCTTTGTCCTTGACTGGTCTGGTTCTATGTCTGCGGTTCTCAAAGATACTGTCAAACAACTTCTGAATCTGGTTTGGTTCTGTCGTAAGGCGAACATTCCATTTGAGGTCTTTGCTTTTACAAATGACTGGCTGCGTAATGGTGTCAATCTCCCATACATCTATCCTGGTGATTCTATTCATCAAGATTTTAAAGTCAACGATTTTGTGGTTTCCTCAAGTTTCAATATGATGACTTTCTTGTCCAGTCAAGCTTCTGCTAAAGAATTTGAACACCACTGTGAGAATCTCTTTGTTCTTGCCTGTACTCAAGATGGAATGTATCAACTTGGTCTGTCTGGTACACCTCTGAATGAAGCTCTGATCACTCTTCACCAACTCATTCCCGATTTCAAGAAACGTTATGGTGTTGAGAAACTGAATACCATTGTTCTTACGGATGGTGAAGCCCAATACATTCCTTACTTCGTTAGTTTTCAACGCAAGGATGGTGAAGAGGTTCACGGTTACAATAATATTTCTGCTAACACTTGTCTCCGTGATCGTAAACTTGGTCGTGTCTACAACTTCTCTGATCGATATTTTGGTCTGACTCAAACTCTTCTGAGTAATCTGACTGAAAAATTTGGAGATGTAAACTTTATCGGCATTCGTCTTCTGTCTGGTTCGGAGTTGCGTCGATTTCTTGATCGTAATCTCAATCAAAATGAGGTTTATGACGTTATGTTAAAGTGGAAAAAGGACAAGTCTGTCGCACTCAACGATATGGGTTATACTAAGTTCTTCGCAATGTCATCTCAGTCACTCTCTAATGATACTGATTTTCAAGTACAAGAAGATGCTAGTAAGTCTCAAATCAAGTCTGCTTTCATCAAATCTCTCAACTCTAAAAAGTTGAACAAGAAAGTTCTATCACAGTTTATGGAGTTAGTTGCGTGAACATTTTTGCTACAGATCAGTGCCCGCGATTGTCGGCGCAAGTTTTGCCAGACAAACATATTGTTAAAATGCCATTGGAGAGTTGTCAAATGATCTCCATTATTTTTTCTTCTTGGTATTATGACTGGGGTCAAATTCACAAAGTTGATGGAGAACCATACAATACTAAGAAGGGTGCGTTTCGTAATCATCCTTGCACTCAATGGGCTGGACAAAATCAATTCAACACAGCTTGGTTGATTACCCACGGTATTGCACTCTCTACAGAATATACACATCGATATGGTAAAGTTCATTCGTGCAATAAAACACTCTTTGAAGCTAAACAACTGTTTCATCGCAAGACTGGTAAAGACATTACTTGTCACAGTATGGCGGATAAGTTTGCACGTGCAATGCCCGATGAGTATAAGTATGATACAAATATAGATACTTTTGATGCCTACAAAATGTACGTCGCATCGAAACCCTGGGTTTCAACCAATTATCTCAAGTGTCCTGACAGAAAGCCTTGGTGGATTGAATGAAAAGTTATCCCACAAAACTTGATAACCCTTACCTTGTAAGAGTCACTGTAAATAAAAACACGTGGGGTATCTATCGTAGAGATCCGTATCAAAAACTTGCAGAGTTTGGATCTGAGTTTGAAGCCTATTCAGCAAGACGTGCACTTATAGACTTTGAAAATGACCAAACTTGATAGACATTGTTATGACAAAATTAACAATGAATGGGTTATTATAAAAACGTATACACTTGAATATCAAAAGATTCCTTACAACATTGCAACTATTCTTGAGTGTTCTAGAAGACTTCGACAAGTTCTCACACCAGATCTTTTAACAAAGAAGTATCGACTGGAAAACGAAACGAATCCGATGTATGGGCATTGTTACCATACAACACAAGCAATGTACTATCTTTTAGACACTGATACTCTGGACCCTATGCGAGGTCGTGATTGGAGAGGGGAGGATCATTGGTGGCTAAGAGATAGAGAAAATGGATTCATCGTTGATATGACAGCTGATCAATATTATTCAATCGATAAAGAACCACCATACGATAAGGGTAAAGTTACATCTTGGTATGGTTGGAAACAAAGACCTCATAAGAGAACGTTAGACCTAATTACTAGATTGCAGGTAGACAGTCAAATAACTGTCCACTGCCCCCTTCAAACCGTCTGATTCCAGAGTATATTACTTACATACCAATGAGGTTTCAAACCAATGTCCGCTATCAATATCGTTGATGCTCTTCGTGATGCTTACGGTGACAAAATCACTTCGGGTGATGTTCGTGGATACTGTGCTGCACACGGTATCTCTTATCCTACCGTTACCCGTAAATTGGATCAGTACAAGTTGTCTCGTGGAACTTGGGATCTGACCATTCAAGAAGCTCGTCAACAACTTGAGAAAGTTGTGACGGCTCCTGCAGTTGTGCCTCCTGTAGAACAGAACCTCATTCCTGAGAAAGATGATTCCTTCGTCAAGTTTGGTAACTTTAACGATATTAAAAAGATTGTTCAGTCCCGTCTTTTTTATCCTGCGTTCATCACGGGTCTTTCGGGTAATGGTAAAACGTTCTCCGTGGAGCAAGCGTGTGCTCAACTTAAGCGTGAACTGATTCGTGTTAACATCACCATTGAAACTGATGAGGATGATCTGATCGGTGGTTTCCGACTGATCAATGGTGAGACTGTGTGGCACAACGGCCCCGTGATTGAAGCTCTGGAACGCGGCGCCGTCCTTCTTCTGGATGAGATTGATCTTGCATCGAACAAAATCTTGTGTCTTCAGTCCATTCTTGAAGGTAAGGGTGTATTCCTGAAGAAAATTGGTCGTTGGGTGAAACCTGCGTCTGGATTCAACATCATCGCAACTGCTAACACCAAAGGTAAGGGTTCTGATGATGGCCGTTTTATTGGAACTAATGTCCTGAACGAAGCGTTTCTGGAACGATTCCCTGTCACTCTTGAACAGGAATATCCTTCTCCTAAGATCGAACAGAAAATCCTTGAAGGGGTCTCTCTGGATCTTGGTGTTGAGGATCGTGAGTTCTGCCAACGACTTGTTGATTGGGCTGACATCATTCGTAAGACGTTCTACGATGGTGGGATCGAAGAGTTGATCTCCACTCGTCGTCTGGTTCACATCATTCGTGCCTACTCTATCTTTGGTGATAAAGTCAAAGCAATCCAAGTCTGTCTCAATCGATTTGATGAAGAGACTAAATCATCCTTCCTTGATCTGTATGACAAAGTGGATGAAACTGTTGACATCAACGCCACTGATGAGGTACAATAACAACGTGTTCTCTGCATTATGAAATGAATAATGAACTCCCAATGGAGGGGTATGAATGGACACCCCTCCCTTATCCTTACAGTCGATCAGTTGATGGTAATGTGCAACCCTGGGGTCACAGTGATTTAGAATATCTCAATTCAATGTACCCCGACATCCCAAATGATTGTAAAGAACCTATCGTCATGAATGATTTTAAAATAGAACTCACTAACACGAATGGGTTCTGGAAATATGAAGAGGACAAAACACTCAAAGAAATCGAACAATATCTGACTAGCACCTACCATTCTCACTATACATCGGAGAAGTCTCAAACTCAAACTTTGGATCTTATTGAGAGTATTGGTGACGCCGAACCTTTTACCAGATCTAACGCGATCAAATACCTGTCGCGGTTTGGTAAAAAGAACGGTAAATCCAAACTTGACATTTTGAAAGCCATCCATTATTGTATTCTTCTCTACCACTTTTCTGGTCTTCACAATGAACGCAAAGACACCTATGAAACTTTCTAATAGTACCACCAACATCCTGAAGAACTTCTCCACGATCAACCAGTCAATCCTGATCAAGGAAGGTAACAAACTGAAGACGATCTCTGTGATGAAGAACATTCTTGCAGAAGCTGAGATTGAAGAGGAGTTTGAGAGGGAGTTTGCAATCTACGATCTCAATCAGTTTCTCAGTGGTCTCTCTCTGTATAATGCACCTGATCTTGACTTTGGTGAAAGTTATTTGACCATCCGTGATGGTTCTCGTCGTGCAAAGTATTTCTTTGCAGACCCTAATGTGATTGTGTCACCACCTGATAAAGAGATTTCTCTACCTTCACGTGATGTTTGTTTCACTGTTGCAACACAACAACTTGATGCACTTCTCAAGGCTGCAGCAATCTATCAGGTCTCTGATCTATCTGCGGTTGGCCGTAATGGTAAAGTTGAATTGGTTGTGCACGATAAGAAGAACGACACCTCTCACGACTTTGTTGAGGAGGTTGGTGTGACCGACGATGAGTTCTGTTTCAACTTCAAAGTTGAGAATATCAAGATCATTCCTGGTTCCTATGATGTTGTTATCTCTTCTAAACTTCTTGCTGAGTTTACTAACAAGAACGTTAATCTTAAGTATTATATCGCACTGGAACCTGACTCAACCTACGTTTGATACTGATGCCTCGTAATGAATTTCTGTGGGTGGAAAAATATCGCCCACGTAAAATTGAAGATTGCATCTTACCAGATGCTTATAAGAAGACGTTTGTAGAGTTTCTAAATAAAAAAGAGATTCCAAACCTGATGCTTGC
>Ga0172367_10007914_pt1 | contig 12023 bp, 8 predicted proteins | sample Lak10m_FD_114542 | JGI IMG/M metagenome (GOLD analysis project Ga0172367, IMG submission 114542) | Freshwater microbial communities from Kabuno Bay, South-Kivu, Congo - kab_022012_10m | ecosystem: Environmental > Aquatic > Freshwater > Lake | place: Democratic Republic of the Congo: South-Kivu...
ACCCCGTGGTCCGTAAAGGGCTCCAGGAGTCTCTGATGTTCCAAATACGCCCCACATCTTGACCGGGTTACCGTTTGCATCGAATTTCTGTATTCTATGATTCCAGGTATCACTCACGTATACACTACCGTCCGGACCGACAGCTACTCCCCACGGCTCATTAAATGTCCCAATCGGTGCGTTACCGGCTAATTGATCAGCGAAAGTCCCCCATACCTTGATAACTTTGCCATCCGCGCTCAAATGTTGAATGCGGTGATTACGAGAATCGGCAACATAAAGAGAATTATCAGGGGCAACAATAATCCCTCTGGGGGCATTAAATTGGCCGGGCTCTGTCCCCATTGTTCCGATAACAAGATTTGCTGGAAGATCTATGATTCCTTTGGCATAAGGGTCTTCTTTAGGCTGAGGTGCAGTTTTTATACCGTAATTCCAAATTTTATCAGCCACATCTTTGCGGATGTATAAACGCATTTTATCCGAAGGGTCCCAACTGCTCTCATTAATCCCCACGCTGTTGGTGATTTCGCCATACAATTTGTAATCACGGTTGAGCCAAATGTCGAATATCGCAGTTCGCATGCGTGGATCTTTCAGGGCTCCACAGACACGTGAGAAATCATAATTGCGAAAAATCTTAAGTACACTAAACGCTCCGTTACAGGGATATAACTCATCAAAAGGTGCAGAAGGATCGGGGCGATTGGAGATCAAGTTAAAGTAATCCTGGTTTGGCCAAACCATGCGGATGTAATCAAACCGGTAAAAATTATCGCTGACTATTGGTTCGATTTTTGTATAGTTATTGTCACCAACGATAATGGCTGGCACATCCCTTAAAGTACGGTCGGGTTGGGCGCCATAAAAGCGAGCATTTGGATATTCTCTCATATACCATGACATTGGCCAGGATGTGTCATCATCATATGCAACAACAATATCTTTGCCCCCGACAGTTTTTTCTGAAAGGTCATTGATTTGTCGAAGAACATCTTTTACCCCACTGAAGCTGTGCGCGTAAACCAGGTATTCCTGAGCGCTGTTAAATTTTATATAATTTGCACGTATGGTAGCTCGAACAGTCAATATGGCTAGAATTCCAAAAAATAAGAGACTGTTTAAATAGACCGCTTGTTTATAATCCCAATCCTTGAGCAAATAATACAAACCAGCAAGGCTTGCCAGGGTGCCGACAACAGCGAATAAGAAACTTGTTGTCGCTTGAAGCTGTGGTAGTTCTTGGCCCTCAAAAGGTAGTGGACTTCCCAGGAGAGAAATTAAAATTGCGAAAACGCCTAAAGTAAAAACTATTAGCAGTGCCAGGACTAGTGGAGCATTCCTGCGTTTGAAATTTTGCCAATCAATTTTGTCTATAAGTACACCAATTGCCCATCCACCCCAAAGAACCATAGGTAGTGACAAGTGGAAGGTAAGCCAAGGCATCTTTTCGCCAGCCACTGTAAAAGCGAGGATGCTTGAAATGGTCCACCATCCGAGCAGACTGGTTAAATTTGTTCGCAAATCCAATTCCTGGATTACTTCAGGCATTTCGGGGGTTGATGCTTCAGAACTGACTGGTTTTTTCAAACTGAGAAACATTGCCAGAAGACAGGCGCAAGCTGGTAGAAATTCATAAATGGGGACAGTGATCAAAATATAATAGTACCAAGGTTGTGATCCGCGTTGTACACCTTGCTGTTCCAGCCAATACCCTAATGAACCAACTGTACCGGTAAAGAAACCGGCTCCATTTGTGAAAACTGTTGTGTACAGCAAAATGTATGGGCTCCAGAATATCAGCGCCATCTTTAGCCATACATCCCGATTCCACCACACACCGATTGCCATGGTTAAAAGGATAATCGGGCCAAGGAAGGCTCCTGTATGCAGCAATCCGGTTGAAGAATAATCGAGCGGATTCCAACCCAATAGATAAACCGGAAAAGCTGATAATTGTGGAAGGACAATGGTTCCAAAGACAATCAGCAAATCGAACGACCGTTCCTTGCGAATATTCTCTAGACCATATCCACTAATGAGAAAGAATAGTGCGGCTAACAGAGACAGAGCCGTCAGGGCTGCAAGAATGATGGTCGGCGAAATTCCTTCCGAGGATCGTGGCATTAACGCAGTGGCTGCGGTGGGATTGGCGGGAGCCGCAGTCTGAGTGCCGTTGATTTCTGCCTTGGCTTGGGCCGATTTCGCAAGATATCCAGTAGCCCCTAATAAACTTACTCCAAGCAAAAGTGAGACGACGAACAAGCGATAGTATTTTTGGCTACCCCCCCACGACTTTTGCAGAACGCGAACAATAAAGTAAACTGCGAGGTATATTAAAATTTGGGCAGTATATATAAAAGAAGTTTCCTTGGTCAGGTAATGTATAACAAGTGCCCCCGCAATCAGGTAGATATATTTGGGATTTCCTGTCTCAAAATAGCGTAGGATACTGTAAAGCATTACGAATAACGAAACAGCGATGTAGGAATCTTCGCGTGTGTAACGCCCATAATAGAGAAGAAATGGAGAAATTAGCGCCATGGTGGCAGCAACGAGTGCGCCAGCGCGGCCAAGGTAACGTCGCCAAATCCAAATTGATGCTATTGCAAGAATGCTGAAGGTAGCCGCAGGGATTCTGGCTATAAAATCGCTGGCTCCAAAAATGAAATAGGAAAGAGCGATTAAGTGGAATTGAAGAGGACCGTGCATCATCGGGTTATGTTGATAACCCTGTCCCTGGTAAAGTAGATAAGAAAAATAAGTATGCAAGCTTTCATCATGACTCATTGCCCGCTCACCCAAGTTATAAAATCGGGTAACGAAGGCTGCAAGCAAAATAAGCCCAAACAGCAATACCTCGACTGTTAACCAGGGAAGGCTGGTGATTGGTTTTTGGTCTAACCAGGATTGTTTTTCTTCGCTCATGTGTATTTTCTCTCTAGGTTTTAATTCGAAACTTATACTTCAATCTGGAATTTCTGACAAGCAGATGGAAATATGATAGCGCTTTGAGGTTAAATCAGGGAATATTATAAATACTTTGAGTCATTTTCTCGTCGATATTTATTTCCAGAGATAAATAGTCAATTTGTCTATACTATACGATTCGCTTGTAGTGGATTTCGAAGAAAAGATCACCCTTTTGCCTTGAATTAATTTGGGATACCAATTAGGAAAAGCCACAAGAAAATTGACATTATTAGTATCAAGAAATTGGGCGAGCTTTTCCTCGTCTCTAATAATTGGAATTACTTCGGGTGAGATCAACCCAGCAAGATCGATGATCTGATGACTACCAAAGAAACCTAATGCGCCAATATCATGAGCAGCAATCAGCTTGCTGGCAGGTATGTTGGTCGCAATCCACCGTGAAGTTTCAACCATTTCACTTTCTATAAAGGCGACATCCTTGGCATAAGTCCATGCCCCTAAGAAGAAGAAACCTAAACAAATAATTGCAATAGAAAATGACCAAGCTTGTTGTAGAACAAAATTTATCTTTTTTCTTTTTTTCTGATTACTCATCCATTCTATTCCAGCGATGCTTCCCATTAAGAATAAATAGGGCATAACCGGCATGCCATATCTACCATGCTGGTAGTTCACTGGAAGCCGAAGCGCATAAATGGCCATATAGGCCACCGGCCATAGATAATAAGAGGCTAATGCCCAATATTTTTTTTGAAGGGTATCATACAGATAGAAAATACTTGCAGGTAAGAGTAGAAGACCAATTCCAGTGAGAGGTTGAAGAAATTGTTCAAAAAAGCGTCGAATGAAGGGGATGGACTGGAGCGCAGCATATTCCGCTTGCTTTGCATAAAATGTATTGGGTAAAGAAGTGCCAGATACAATTAGGTTGAAGCATAAATAAGGAACGGCGAAGAGGGTAAATCCTAACCCGCTGAGTAAAAAATTTCTCAATCTATTCTTAAGGGTTGAGGAAGTCAGGGTAATTTTAAGGAATAGGGGCAAGAGTAGGGTCAACCCGTCAGGACGTACCCAAGTACTTAATCCAATAATAATCCCCAGAAGGGTATATTTTTCAGGTTGGCTGATGAGAATTGAGAAAAATAGGGTTGTCAAAAATATCTGAAGAATTGTTTCCATCCCAGATAAAGCCGCCCAAACGAAATGCCATTCGAGTGTGAATAAGATCCCAATCCAGGGAATTTCTGGGTGATACTGTGGCGAAACTCGACGCACAGTGTCCTCTACCAGGTAAGCAGTACCAAGTAAGAAAAACCCCCCAAGTAAAAATGACCAAAAAAAATAATTGATCTTGAAGAAATGACCAATGGCTAATAACATGGACCACAATGGAGAGGTGGAACCCCCAGCGGAAGACTGGCCAGGGAAAAATTCCCACTTTCCCGTTTGGGATAGGCTGCGGGCATAGGTTTGGTGAATCCAGGCGTCGTCGAGAGGGAACCCAATTCTGTAATATTCATTGCTCGCCAGCAGGTATAGACCTATTGATAAAAAAGTAACTGCCGTGAGAATTATCAGGGTAGGCGACTTTTTGATCGATACTCGGATTTGACTTGAGACCATTTTTTCGTTTTGCTCTTTTGAAGTAACAAGGCTAGTTCTCGAAGTAAAAATACAAGGTTTTTTTTACTTTTTCAAAGGGAAAGAAACCCTCCTTTGTCTTTGAAAAGGTTAAAAGCATGGAATTCTCCATTTACCAAAAAAAGATTTCGAAATGAAGGTCATTCCCTGGTCAGTACTTAGAGGTTCAAAACATGGCTATTGGGTGTTGTTCAAAAATAGTAGTTAGCAAATAGATACTGCTTTATGGTTATGTCTGGGTTGCTCGAGATGCCAGTTGACCGCAGCCCGCTTGTATATCAATACCTCTACGAATGCGAATTGTGCAAGGAATACCGTTTTGTTCAAGCACTTTTTTAAACTCATCAGCCCTTTCCCGAGTAGTGGCTTTTCCTGAATAGCCGATGGTTGGGTTTAATGGAATTGCATTCACATGACATAGTAAACCCTTTAATAATATGGCGAGTTTCTTGGCTTGTTCAGGAGTATCATTTACCCCGTTTATCAACGCCCATTCAAAGGTGATCCTACGGCCAGTTGCAGTTACGTACTCACGGCAGGCTTGAATCAGGTCATCAATGTCATACTTTTTATTGATGGGCATCATACTTTGACGTAGATCATTGTCTGCCGCATGCAAAGATACAGCCAGGTTTACCTGGCGTTTCTCTGAAGCGAATTGGCGAATGGCAGGAGCTAATCCTGATGTGGAAATAGTGAAACGGCGAGCGCCAAAGTTGTAACCGTCCGGATCGTTTAAACGGTCGATCGCATCCATTGTGTTCGTATAATTATGAAAAGGTTCACCCATCCCCATCAAAACAATATTTGTCACGACATCTTTCTCTGTGTACAACAAGCGCGCATAATACATGACTTGAGCTATTATTTCACCTTTGGTCAGGTGGCGGGTAAAGCCCATTTGCCCGGTAGCACAAAAAGTACAGCCCATGGCGCAGCCTACTTGTGTAGAAATACAAAGTGTTCGGCGGCGGTCGTATCGCATCAGGACGGCTTCGATCTGGCTGCCATCAATTAGCCTAAATAATGTTTTTATAGTTTGGTGGTCGGATGATTCGAGTCTAAGGGTAGGGGTTAGGATCTCAAACTGATAATTTTCAGCCAGCCTTTCCCGTAACGGTTTTGAGATATCTGAAAACTCGTCGGGGGTTTGCCAGAATTTTTTGTAGAGCCCACCCCATATTTGCTTTGCTCGATATGGGGGTTGATCCCAGGTTTTGACAGCATCGCTCAGAACAGAGAAATCGAGGTCATAAATTAACATGTCATATATTTATCGAAATGTGTCAAAAAGAAATTGTTGTTACTGAGGAAAAATGAAGACAATGGTCATCAACTAATTCCATTTTTTGGGCATAGCAAACCGAAAATGTTTTAAATCCCTAAAAAATGAAGTTAACTCGCTCCAACTAAATGAGATAGATTATCTGCAATCAGATCAACTTTGGGGACCCATTTTTCGGCCTGGCTAAAAGTACTGATACCTGTAAGCACCATGGCAGTTGGGCAACCGAGGGCTTGACCACCGGCAATATCCGTGTCAAGGCGATCGCCAATTACAAAAGTATTCTCTTTAGGAGTATTAAGCCGATTTAATGCCAACTCAAGTATGAATGGAAAGGGTTTCCCTGCATAAACTGGTTGAATATCTGTTGCCGTTACAACAACTGAAATCCAGGCTCCCGCACCAGGGATAATTCCTCGAGGCGTAGGAAAAGTTATGTCAGGATTTGTTGCATAGAAAGGCTTCCCTGTACGGACAAGCAAGGTGGCTTCAACCATTTTTTCGAAATTAATACTTCTGTCCAGCCCCATCACCAGTGCTTCAGCCTTTTCAGCATGTTTAGGGCTAAGCAGTTCAAAACCAGCCAGCCGCAAATTTTCTTGAAGACCCTGTTCTCCTATAACAAATACCGGGGCACCGCTTGGTAATTGACGTTTCATGATTTCTACGACAGCTAGTGCTGATGTGACAATCTGCCACGGTTCAACGGAAACCCCAAAACCTGCTAACCTTTCGACATATTGGTCCACTGTTTTGGTTGAGTTGTTTGTGGCCATCACGACACCCATTCCTGAATCCTTTATCCGGGCAAAAATACCGGGTAAATTTCCAATTGGGGTTGAGTCTGTCCAAAGGACACCATCCATGTCCAGGATTAAACCTTTAGTTGTATTGGGGAGCATAGTCATTTTGCATACTTTCTAATTAAGAAGTCTAAAACAGGTTGGTCTATCCAACCTGAAGAGGGGTTACATCGTTCTTCAAAATTCTCATTCCCACAAAACGCGCGAAATGCTTCCTGAGTGGTTACATCATAGATGCCAGAAGGGGTATGCGTGAGGTACCCGAGCCGGTTTAATATTGATTGAATTTCTATTAACTGTTTTCCCTGCAATTTAATCCGATCGCTTTCCGGGCTTTTGCCGAAGTACAATTCGTGTAAATTAATCAAGTCGCTCAATTTTGTTATCGGGTCAGGATCATCATCAATCCGATAGTCGAACATTCGGTCATTAAAACCACCATACCCCGCATTTGCTTTAACAACAACTAAAGACGCACTCTGCCGGCCTCGCCTATCGCCTCCAGCTTTTTCTCCGGCTGTTATTGCAGCCAGTAGGCGTTTTGCGAGATTTCCCACGGAAGACTGAAAAGCGGATTCCATAGCTTGAACCACACCCGGACCGGTTAATATATTTCCTTGAATTGCAAAACCGGGACCGGTTCTCCCGCCTGCCCAATCCATACATTCGTTCCCTGTAAAAGTTGCAGAACCGCCTAAGACGTCAACAATGCCTACCTGACGGGTTTCTCTGCCTTCATCAACTGCCAACAGGCGAGAAAGAACATTTTCTGCTCGAAAACCCTGCCTGAGAAGATCGAGCCCATTTGGTCCAAATGAAGTATTTGCATGTGCTTGTGTTGCAATTGCGCCTCTGCCAGCTTGTGCCCAAGGAACAACTGCGCCGACTGCTGGGAACTTCGATGCTACAGCAATCCCCCAGGTTTGTTCTTGACTATCAAATGCAACGATTGAAAAAGTGGATGGATGGATCATAAGTCCTTCTAAAATTAGAATTGCGGTGTTTAGGTCTTTATATCTATCTGCTTATTATAAACAAAAAAGAGCGTAGAAACGCCTTTCGACATAGCTACGCACTTTTTCATATTCTAGAGCAATGTAGTTTTACTTTTTTTCTGGTACCTGTAATACTTGATCGACCAAACCATATGCGACTGCCTGTTGGGCATCAAGATAATAATCCCTGTCCAAATCCCGTTCGATCACTTCGAGAGATTGACCAGTATGTTTGGACATTACATTGTTAAGCAATGCCTTCAGACGCAAAATTTGTTTAGCCTGAATTTCAATATCAGTAGCCTGTCCTTGTGCACCACCAAGAGGTTGGTGCATGTGAATTGTGGCATTTGGAAGCGCAAAGCGACGTCCTTTTGTGCCTGCAGTTAAGAGGACGGTACCAAACGATGCTGTGACACCTACTGCTACTGTACTGATTGGGTTAGAAATCATCTGCATTGTGTCGTAAATCGCCAATCCGGCATAAATAACTCCACCAGGAGAGTTAATGTACATTTGGATCTCTTTTTCAGGGTCTTCGTGGTTCAAGAATAGCAGTTGAGCTACTATTACATTAGCTACCTGATCGTCAATCCCTGTCCCTAGGAAGATGATACGTTCTTTGAGCAAGAGCGAATATATGTCGTAGGCTCGTTCCCCTCGGCCAGATGATTCAACGACCATTGGAACAAGGTTACTAAAAATGGTGGTCATGGGTCTTCTCCTTTTCAATAATGGCTATAATAACCTTTTATTATTTGATTCATATTAATAATTTACTGGAGAAACATTACTTATCTCATTCACAAGTAATTTTACAATATTCTTTTGATTACGCAACACGCATGGTTGTTAAGAAACTGCAAAGAAAAAATATTGGATAAATAATTAAGAGTATGTATAATGAATTTGATACACATTTTATAAGAAAGGAGGAAAAACATTATGTTACTTTCACTGAAGGAACGCGGTCAAGGGATGGTTGAATACGCACTGATTCTCGTATTGGTTGCAGTCATCGTTATTGCTGTCTTGACTTTGATGGGGCCACTCATTGGCAATATTTTTAGTACAATCAACGGTAGCTTGTAAAATTTATTCTCAGGTATATTTTTACGTTTTTAGACCTGCCTTCAACGGCAGGTCTTCTCTTTGATGTGCGGCAGATATCTAATAGCCAAATCGCAGCCATGATCGTATCGATGAGAATAAAGCCACGTATTTCTGCCATATTGCTTAGGATCAAATATCCTTGAGTTCAATTAAAAAAATCAATCGCGCTTAGGATCGTATCACTTTGTTTAGAAAATGTGACAAAAAATACTTATTTTCACTAGTTCCGCTGGTTCTTATAGGAGAGAAAGCGGTCTTTGCATACTAGAAATGCTATCAACTTTTTCCTCAGCTCGGTAAGGGTTTGTTAAGTAAATGCAAGTTTAATAGTATTGGCAATCCGATAAGTTTGGGTATAATAAGAATGTAATCTAGATTAGAGGAAAGGAGGAAAAACGTCATGTTGTTCTCGCTCAAGGAACGTGGTCAGGGTATGGTTGAATATGCCTTAATTCTTGTTTTGGTTGCTGTAGTAGTTATCGCTGCTTTGACCCTGATGGGACCAGTCATTGGTAACATCTTCAGCACCATTAATGGCAGTCTGTAATAAATTTCTTTTTGTCTTTCCGAAGAAGGGACCTTCTCAAAAGAGCAGGTCCCTTTTATTTATTCTGCAGAATGTGTTGGAAAGCGCGGATCAATACACCTCGTTGTTCGTAGCCACTTTCGCTTAAGTCTGTTAGCCCAAGAAATATCTGCCCTCTGCAGCGCAGTAGAAGCCCGTGTAAAAGTCGCTCAAGTGCTTCACTATTTGCTTCGTTTTCGTTCGCATCGGTCCATTTTGCTCCTGGTTTCCAGCTACGTGATAGCACATAAGGATGTGTTAGGGGTTGAAATAATCGCTCAAACCATCCCATTGAGCCAACATCTAGCCAGAATTGTATTAGTACCGGGCGATTGCTCATCAAGAAGGTATGTGCAGGCGCTAGAAGCACTGCTTCCTCGAGGGCGTGAGACCACCCCGTAACAAATTGAGCGGCGATGACACCGTCATTCAATAGAGTTAAATATTCTTTACCAATCTCGAAATGTTGGCTGGGATCGAGATGTGGTTCAATAGCCCATCGAAATTTTTGAATAGATTCGATTAAATTGGCAGCTATCCTGGCTGCATCAAAACTTTGTCGAAAACCGAAACCAGGTTGGGATAAGATTTCGCCAAATAGCTCGCGTAGAAAATGATCAAGTGGTAATGGGTTTGATGATCTGTAGGTCTCAATCCAATTTCTTAATTGGCTGTAACGCGAGCCAACTAAGTAGGTGATGCGTTCTTGCATTTCTGGTCTTATTTGTTCAAATGGGAATAAAGTAAGGTCTTTAGCACGATATATAACTTCTGTTAAAAGCTGAGCCCGCACAAGATCCAAATTTTCAATAACCTGGAGAAGAGCATAAGCGAAATCAAATTTAGTTGGATTGATTCCCCAACTCGGATGAGCCAGCGCGGCTAGGGTTAATAGGCAGTGAGTTGTTGGTTCATCTCGCAGTGAGCGCGAAGGACGGTAGGTTTGAAAAGGTATACCGCGGGTTTCAAGACGACTAATCAATGAGAATCGTAATGAGTCGCTTAAGTATGGTGCGAGGACGACGATTTCTGATGGAGGAATTTTTTCGTTGACAACAAGTCGCTTAATTTCATCAGCGATTTTATCTAGCATTTCTGGAAAGAAGCGAGAGGTAACTATTGTTAGGATACTATCGATTTCTTGTCTTTCAATGTTAATCAGCCCGCTTGGCTTAGTAGGTGCAATGGCTTTTGTTAAAGAGTGTGAAAGATAATTTATATTCCTATTGGTAATAAAGGATTCAGTAAATGTATATGACTTATCGCATATTTTTTCTAATTCGATGGCTGAATCTGGATCCGCTCCGAGGAACTTTCTATATCCAGCATCTTCGTCAAAAACTAACAAGGCAGAATCGCATTCCTGAAGCCATTCAGACATGATGTCATGCGCGACGGGAATGTCCTCTTCAATATTGTCGTAAATAATATGACGATAAGATCGAAGCAAATAATTCCGAATAGTGAAGTCGTTCCACAACACTTTGGAAAAGATTTCAAGTTGTAATGAAAAATCAAGCAGGTTATTCTCGAAGCAGTATCGTCGAAATTCGGTTGCACAGGCTTGCGCATCAGCATAAACCCGATGTTGGGCTGGTTCTCCTGTCCAAGCTGAGGAAAGCCGTTGACCGATTTCTTCATGCGGGAAACCTATCATGGCAGATTTATTGAGATTATCAAGAATTTGGCTGCATAGGCGGTTGCGGTCCAACACTACTGAATCAAACCAACCTTCTTCCAAATGGGGGCGGACTAAAGAAGCCATATAATACTGAGCAGTTTCCAGAGTAAGAAATACAGGTGGCTTATTGGGTTGCGCAAACCCTGTAATTTCAGCCGCCAGGGGCCAAAAAAGATCCAAAATACGGCGCGCAAGCCCTCCTATGGTAGCGGGGGTAAGCTCACCCCCAGCAGCCAAATCGGGGCTATGGATTATTTCCAAGTAAGGACTTTGGAGCGTCCGTTGTGGTGTCAAAACCAAAATTTGGTCAGCGGGAATTTCCTTTTCTAATAAGTATTTCATTCGTGCAACCGCAGCAGTTGTTTTCCCAAAACCAGCTGGCCCGCGAAGAAAAAGCCTGGATGGGAGAACAGTTTCCATAACGAAAATTTGGTCTCTTGTTAGCATATTCAACTAATTTGTAAGATATTTTCTAATTGCTTAGATGCATTTTGAAGAATTTTGTAACTCGTTTCCATGCATCCTTGGATGCTTCAGGTTTATACACCTTTACATCGCTATCGCGAAAAAATGCATGGCCAGAGTTAGGGTAAACAATAATTTCATGCTCTACGCCTGTCTGGTCAAGTAGAATGTCAAATTGTTCAATCGTCCCAAGCGGAATGGATACATCCTGATCACCAAAAAGACCCAAAACAGGGCAACGAATCGCCCCTAATTGATCAAAGATCTGTTGCATGCCGCCACCATAAAAAGTACAAATTGCATCCAGTGGGCGTTTTATCCCAAGTGTGAGAGACATTCTCCCACCAAAACAAAAGCCCACACTACCAATTTTTCCATTACAGTCTGGATCGATTTTTAAAGTGTCGAATAATTCTTGAAGATCATCAGGAGCATCGGGACCATACTTTTGCACAAGCGCCATTGCTTTGTCACTATCACCCAGTTGGGCAAACTCACCATGGTACAGATCTGGAGAAAATGACAAATACCCAAGTTCAGC